>Ga0207701_10005010_pt1 | contig 13343 bp, 11 predicted proteins | sample KBSSwiSSwithPhiX_FD_184294 | JGI IMG/M metagenome (GOLD analysis project Ga0207701, IMG submission 184294) | Switchgrass rhizosphere bulk soil microbial communities from Kellogg Biological Station, Michigan, USA, with PhiX - S5 (SPAdes) (version 2) | ecosystem: Environmental > Terrestrial >... | reverse complement strand
GGCGTCGGACGAGCCGATTTCACCGGCGCTCCAGCGTCTGGAGCGCGACCTCGCCCGTCAGACCCGCAAATACCATCTCGGGGTGAGGGGTGGCGTCGGACTCGATCCCGAACTGGTGATGATCGGTGCGCAGGGAGAGTTCGGGCCATTCGCCAGCGGTCGGCTCTCTGCCAGGCCCAGTATCGAACTCGGTTTCGGAGAGGTCACCGATCTGGTCGCGGTCAATCTCGAAGGGATCTTTCGGCTGCCCTCCTCAGATCGTAACTGGACCTTCTACGCAGGTGCCGGGCTCGGTCTCAACTTCACCAAACTCGGGTTCTCGGTCGAGGACGAAGAGGAGAGCATCAACTTCGATGAGTTCAAGTTCGACGCCGGATTCAACGTCGTCGCGGGCGCGCTGCTTCGCAGTGGCGTCTTCATGGAGATCCGCGCGAGCGCCTACTCGCGACCGACGATGCGGCTGATGCTCGGCTACTCGTTCTGAAGCCCCGCTCGGGCCGCGGTGTTTGATCCAAGTCAGTACTGGCAATGAATGTGGTCGTCTAGACTCGCTGCCATCACCCGATGACAGCGAGCGACGACCGGCCAGAGCCGTACGTCAACTTCTACAACACGCTCCGCCACGCAGACTCCCTGAGACTCCTCCTTGCGGTGATGGCGGGCTGCGTGGATTCGGTCCGCAATCGCATCGTTGCGGACCAGGAGACCGATAACCACCTGGCGACGCTCGACCGGGCAATCCAGCGTGGCTTTCAACTGTGCGACGCGCTCGTCGGCCCCGGCGGCACCGAATCCGAGCCGGACGTCCATTACCTCGACACGATCATCGCCCAGACGACGGCCATGATCAGGAGTCTTCTCGGGCCGCGCGTGACGCTGTGGCTCCGGCTCGATTCAGCCGGTTTCGTCACTGCGCATTCGCTCGAACTCGAGATGATCCTCCTGAATCTGGCCCTGGACGCACGCGATGCGATGCCGCAGGGAGGCTCCCTGACCATCGAAACGTCGCTGCTCAGCGAGGGTGAACGAACACTGACGGTACGCCCGACGCAGTCGGTCCGGATGACCGTGACCGACACCGGTGCTCGGGGCCCGGATTGGATTCCTGACACCGGCGTGGCTGACGAACGCAGTCTGTCGCGAGCGATCGTCGCCATGTCGGTGCGAATGCTCCGGGGGCGCGTCCGGATTGAGCCAGCAGGACGCAGCGGCACGCGGGTGCATGTCGACTTCCCGGTCGAGCCCGCAACGTAACCAACGCCGTTCCTTTCCTGCGCGGCTCGTCGATCGCATGGCGGTCGTTGACCGGAGCGCGGTACAGCGTGGGTCCGCGCCGTGTCGCGGCGCACGGACGCGCGGCGTCGATCATCACGCCGCCCTCATTCACGACAGCGACGAAACGTATCGTGCTGCCGCGCACCGCGTCTGTCGAATTGACGCCTCCGCGCAGTGAGTAAGGTCTCACCCGGGCGAGGCCTCATTGTCGGCCCGTCCGATCGGCCCTGGGTCCCTTCAGCACGCAACGAGAGCCCCGCCATCCCCGCGTCGAAACCCCTCGCATCCGTGTCCGTTCCGGGTAACGACAGGAACCGTAAGCGGACCCGGCGGAATGAGCCGAGGTTTGCTGATCGGGCACCTCATCGTTGCCTTTCGAGTCGTACTGTGACCTGTCCAGTCAACTTGACAAACAGCACAGCGTGAGCCAGATTCAGGGACGCGGCCGCGGAATACCGCGACACTCGCAATCAGTCGTGGGACATCCTGGGTCGTGGGCAAACGAGCCTCGTCGGGCCTCCGCAACCATGGGAGCGACTTCGGCGAGTTGTCAGTCGGCTTGCGAGACGGGAACGCTTCTCAGCTCTATCGGTTACGGTAGCCATACACTCCTTTGAGGTCTGCTGCGACATATTGGCTGAAATAGAAGGAATGGCTGAGCAATCGTTGCCGACTGACGAGCTGAAAGTCTTCGTCGTGGATGACGACGCTGGCGTGCTCAGAGGTCTCGAGCGGCTGTTACGAGCCAACGGCTTTCCTGTGGAGACGTTCAGCGCGCCCGCTGACTTCCTGCAGCGACCGCATTACGACGGCCTTGCCTGCCTCATGCTCGACCTCTGGATGCCGGACCTCAGTGGCCTCGACGTACAGAACACGCTGAACCAGAGCGGACTGTCGATTCCGATCGTCTTCCTCAGTGCGCGAAGTGACGTACCTTCGACCGCGCGGGCCATGCGGGAGGGCGCTGTCGACTTCCTGGTCAAGCCGGTGGACGAGCGTGAGCTGCTCGATGCCCTCTCACGCGCCAAGGCATGGGCGGTCGCCGTTCGTGAGCGCCGTATCGCCGCCGCACGACTGGCCCGACTGACGCGGCGCGAGCGCGAAGTCTGCGACTTCGTGGCCCGCGGTCTCCTCAACAAACAGATCGCCTCAGAGATGGGGACCAGCGAGAAGACCGTCAAGGTGCATCGCGGCCGCGTGATGCGCAAGCTCGAAGTCGAGTCAGTGGCCGCCCTCGTTCGCCTGCTGTCGCAACGCGCGCCGGGACGGCAATCCGCGGGATAGCCGGACGGGCGTCGACTCGACCAACCCACATCCTCGGACTTCGGACCTCTTTCACCACCCTAGAACATCCGCACGACCGATCAGGCCATGGCTACCGAATCGGCTGACGGCAGCCAGAATTCGACGACCGCTCCGCTGCCCTGCACGTTCCGCGCACGGATGGTACCGCCATGCGTCTCGACGATCGACTTGGCGATGCACAGCCCCATCCCCATACCTTCCGGCTTTGTCGTGTAGAACGGGTCGAAGACCAGATCCTCCGCACCGACGGGCAGGCCGGCACCGGAGTCGCTCACCATGATCCGGATCCGCTGCTCGATCGTCCGTTGACAGTACGCGCGAACGATGCGCTGTTCGGCATGTTCATCGATCGCCTCGAGCGCATTGACGATGAGGTTGAGGAGCACTTGCTGCAGCTGCACCCGATCACCGAGCACCATGAGCGGGTGCTCGTCGATCTCGAGCGCGAGCGTAATTCTGCGGATGATCGCGTCGCTGGTGACCAGGTGCACGATGTCGCGGAGCACCGCGCTCACGTCGATCGGGGTCATCTTGAGCTCGCCCCGACGCAGCAGCTCACGCAGCTTCTGCACGACCTCTCCCGCGCGCCGCGCATCGTCGACAATGTCGGACGTCGCCTCGCGCAGCTCGGTAAAGTCGGGAGGCATGCGATCCAGCAGGCGGCGGGTCGCCTGTGCGTTGCTCAAGATCCCGGTCAGCGGTTGGCTCAGCTGATGGGCGAGCGACGCCGTCAGCTCGCCGATGGTGGAGACGCGTCCCACATGCGCCAGTGCCTGCCGGCTCTGAACGGCTTCGATCTCCGCGCGACGCCGATCGGTGACTTCGGTGAGCGTCACCACTGCTCCACCTTCCATCCGATTCAGCCGCGTCGCGACCAGCCGCCACCAGCGCGTCACCGCTGTGGACGTCGACGCTGATTCGAGAACGAATCGGGGGGTTGTGTTGCGCAGCACGCCGGTCAGGCCTTCAGCAACTTCGGGAGGCGCGTGGCCAAGCAGGTTGTCGCCGATGTGCAGCTCGCCCTCGCGGAGGAAATGACTCGCCGGCGCCAGCCGGTTCCAGTTTGCGTTGGCATCCAGCAGGCGCCCCTCCTTGTCGATGACCGCGACGCCGCTCGACAGCGAGTCGAGGATTCCTGATTTCATCACCTCGCTCGCTCTCAGGGTTTCGTCCATCTGACGGCGCGCCAGCGCATTCGCCAGCACCTCGCACATGATGAGCAGGTTCGCCACCACCTCGTCGGACCATGCCCGTTCGGTTACCGTGCCCAGTGAAAGCGCACCGACGACCCTCTCGGTGGCAAGCATCGGCACGACGAGCAGGGCGTTGTACCCATGCAGCCGCAGTGAGGCGCGGTCCTGATCCGCGCCGGGAGGAAGTGCATCGGCACGGTGCAGAACGACCGGACGACGCGAGATGACCTCGCCGACGATCCAGGGAAAGTCGCGGGCGAAGACGATCGGCGGTGTCACGGCAAACGAGGGATGCCTCCATTCGCACACAACCTCGATGGTGCCGCCGTTCGGCAGCACCTGGAACAATCGTACGCAGTCCACACTGAGGAATGACCCGAGACGCGCGAGCCACTCGCGGGAGACCGCATCCATCTTGTCGCTGGGCACCTGCGCGAACGCACGCGTGAATTCGAACAACAGCCGTTCGAACCGCAGGCGCTCGCTGACGGCATGCATCGACAGGCGGCGTTCCTCGATCAGGACGGCCACGACAAGGAGCGTGGTCGCGGCACTGATCAGGAACAGCTGTATGGTGAGGATGATCCGCTCCGGGTCGACGGGAGCGGCGGCTCCGTGCCCGGACACCACCGACCATGCGGCCAGACACGTCATGCTCAGCAGCGCCATGCTGACCGCGCCTGGACCGAACCTCAGTGCCGCCCACAGCACGAACGGCAACTGCACCACGAGCGGTGTGTCGATGGACAACGAGAGGTTCGTTCCGCGGGCCAGCGGGACGCCGAAAGCCAGTGTCCCGCTGACAATCAGGCACAGCGCAAGGGCTGCGCCCTCGAGTCGGCGGGACGGCGACGCCTGGCGGAACCAGGCGGGCATCGACGTCAGCACCGCGACGACCGCCGGTGTCACCGTCAGCTGGGCCAGGACATTGGCGGGCAGTCGGCTGCGCCAGACCTGCCAGTAGGCATCGCTGCCGAACAGCGTCACTACCGCCGCATCTGCGAACGTCGACAGCAATGGCGCGGCAATGACGGGAGCGACGATGAAGGCGCCGAACCGCCGCAGCGTGTCGAAGCGCGTGGGCGCATCACTCAGGCGCCTGAGAAGCAGGGCACCGATTAGCGCTTCGAGAGAGTTCGTGGCGAAGAGGGCGAGCACCAGCAGCGGCGACCATCCAGTCCGCGCCTGAGCGATCACGTGCGCGGTGAGGGCGCCGAGGAGAACCGCCGGCCAGCGCCGGCGGGGCGTCACCAGAAGCGCCGCCGTCAGGAGGGCGTTCGGCGGCCAGAGAATCGACGTGACCGCAGTTCCCGGCCGCAGACTGAGACCCAGGAGGCTGCCGCCGTAGTACGCGACGCCGGTTGCGGCTCCGGTGAGGGCGTAGTGTCTGATCGCACGACCAACTCTGGCGACATCCATAGCTCTACCGGGTCTGTGCCTCAGAACGCCTCGCAAGTCCCAGTTCTTCTTCGCCCCGATCCGCGGGACACAGCCGTCGTAACCGAGGAACTCGTGACGAAGCCCTTCCTTGGAGAGCTCGCCTCATTGCCCCGCGCAGGCGAGTTTACGCCGGCTGCGCCTGGCCGTGGCACGAATCGTCCGACAAACTCGTTCCTCGTCGTTTCATCGCGCGTCGCCGGCGTGAAACGTCAATCGCTGACCGTCACGAGCGGCGCGCCTCGCCGAAGACGCACTGGCCCGGCGTCAGTGAACGTGCCGATGGGATGATCAGATCTGCTGCTGCCACTGACGGATGGCCTCCACCGGATGCAGCAGCATGATGATGTTCAGCGTCAGGTTGTCGTGGATCCTCCACCCGACGAACAGTTCGAGCAGCACGACGCAGACGACGCTGACCCAGACCGGCACCTTGCGCGCCAGTGCGAATCCGCCCATCATCGCGAGGATGTCCGAGACCGAATTGAGTACGCTGTCGCCGTAGTAATCGAGCGAAATCGTCACCGCGCGGTAACGCTCGATGATGACCGGTGAGTTCTCGAGCCCTTCCCACGCCGCTTCGAGCAGCACCGCCACGACGAATCGTAACGGCAGCGACACCCGCCGCGCGACGAGCCACAGCACCGCATAGAAGCCGATACCGTGAATGATGTGGGAAAACGTGTACCAGTCGGTGACGTGCTGGGAGTTCTCGGCGCTGAACACGACGCCGTGCCAGAACTTGACGTAGCCGCACTTGCAAATCGGCACGCGACCCATCGCGTACTCGAGCGCGGCCGCGGCGATCACGATCACCACGCAGCCGACTGCCGCGCCACGCCATCGGCGCCTGCCCGCGATCGCGCCCGACGGGTCCACTACATCGGCCATGCGCGATTATCACCCATGGCAGCGGCGGCCAGTGGCAAGTGCCGGCGGAAGGCGACGCCCGTATCCGTTCGCGAAGAGACGAATACGAATATCGGGCGGTCCTTCTGCACCGTCGTCAGCCGCGGAGGACGCAGGGCAGAAATGGACTGTCGACCGTGACTGCGAGCGGGGGACGGATCAGCGCGCGGGCGACGCGACGGGATCCGTCGCCGCGCGCCAGGTCGCGATCACGCGATCGGCCACCTCGCTGACGCCGACGCCGTTGATCACCTGCGTAAACACGAAGGGACCATCGCCGCGCATGCGTCGTGAATCGCGCTCCATGACGCTGAGATCCGCGCGCACGAGCGCCGCCAGGTCGGTCTTGTTGATCACGAGCAGATCGGACTGCGTGATGCCCGGTCCGCCTTTGCGCGGGATTTTGTCGCCGCCCGAGACATCGATGACGTAGATGGTGTAGTCGGCCAACTCGCGGCTGAACTGCGCTGCGAGGTTGTCGCCGCCGCTTTCGACGAACAGCAGATCCGGGGCGAACTTCACCATCAGCTGCTCGAGGGCATCGATGTTCTGGCTGATGTCGTCGCGGACGGCCGTGTGAGGGCACCCGCCGGTCTCCACCGCAGTGATCCGCTCGGCGGGCAGCGCCTGATGTCGAACCAGGAACTCCCCGTCTTCCCGCGTGAAGATATCGTTCGTCACGACGGCGAGGCTGTGCTCGTCACGCAGCATGCGGCAGAGCGCGAGCAGGAGCGCCGTCTTGCCGCTGCCCACCGGGCCGCCGATCCCGATGGTAAAAGCGCGCGCGCGGTAATCACGAGCGCGCGGCGCGTGCCGTTCGTGGAACACGCCAGGGCCCGCGGACTCGCCTTGCGGCGCGTGGTCGTGAGGCAGATAGTGCACAAGTAGCTCCTCCGCGTTATGGGGTCAGATCTTGAATTCGCACTTTTTTCACGCTCTGGCACCCAGTTGCGACCCGGGCGCGCGGCTGCGCAAGTGAGATCGCGGTGCCAGACCGTGGAAAAAGTGCGAATTCAAGATCTGACCCCATGCCTACGACTGAAACAGTCGCGAGTACAGACGGTCGTGGGTGGCCTGCAGCATGTCAGGGATGGGCGCCACCTGCACGAGATCGGCGGCGTCGAGGTCGGCACAGATTTCGGACAACTCGTCGAGCCAGGCCGCGCACTCGCGCTGCAGACGCTGCGCCTCGTAGCTGCCGACGATTCCCAGCCTCACCGCCGCTGACAGCACCCCGCGCACCGCCCCGAACAAGACGACCTGCTCGCTGGTCGCCCGCGAAAGGCCGATCTGCCGGAAGACGACCCCGGACGCCGGTCCGAGATGCACCGCCAGCCCGGTCGACGCCGCCTTGATGGCGTCGATGTCGCTCGACGGCCAGATGCGTGTCGCCGTCGCGAGCAGCGTCCTTCCCTGCTGGCGGCTGGCGCGATTCGCGACCGTGTTGGTCAGAAACGCATTCGCCAGCTCGTCGAGCTCCCGCCAGCGACCTGGATCGTCGAACGCTGCATTGAGGAGCGGCACAAGGCCATAGGCCGTCTGCCGGGCCGCCGCCTCGACGAACGGCCGCAGCGCGTCGACACTCCCGATCTCGCCATGCTGCCACGCGGCCTCGAGTCCCCACGAGTGTGCAAACGCCCCGGTCGGAAACGCGGAGTCGACGAGCTGCCACGCGAGGAACGGTGACGAAGGGCCCATGCTCAGAACAGAAAGTACCGCTGCGCGAGCGGCAGCACCTTCGCCGGAGACGATCGCAGGATCTCGCCATCGGCGGTGACGACGTAGGATTCGGCGTCGACGCGGATCGCCGGCAGGGCGTCGTTCAGCTTCATGTCCCGCTTCGTGACCTGCCGGCAATTGCGCACGGCGGCCGCTCGCTTCGTCAGTCCATACCCGCCGACGACATCGTCAGCGAGCGAGAGCTGCGAGACGAACGCCAGCGAGGTCGCGCCGGTGGCACGGCCGTAGCTGCCGAACATGGGCCGCATCATCAGCGGCTGCGGCGTCGGAATGGAGGCGTTCGGATCGCCCATCTGCGCCCACGCGATGAAGCCGCCCTTGAGCACGAGCTCCGGTTTGACGCCGAACATCGCCGGCTTCCAGAGCACGAGGTCGGCGAGCTTGCCCGCTTCCACCGATCCGACCTCGTGCGCGATGCCATGCGTGATCGCCGGATTGATGGTGTACTTCGCGATGTAACGGCGGATGCGGAGGTTGTCGTTGCCCGTCTGCTCACCAGGCAACGCGCCCCGCTCGCCGCGCATCTTGTGAGCGGTCTGCCACGTCCGGCAGATGACTTCCCCGACCCGCCCCATGGCCTGGCTGTCGCTCGACATCATCGAGATCGCACCAAGGTCGTGCAGGACATCTTCCGCCGCAATGGTCTCGCCGCGAATGCGGCTCTCCGCGAACGCCACGTCCTCGGGAATGTTCGTATCCAGGTGGTGACACACCATCAGCATGTCGAGGTGCTCGTCCAGCGTGTTGACGGTGTACGGGCGCGTCGGATTCGTCGAGCTGGGCAGGACGTTCGGCTCACCGCAGACGCGGATGATGTCGGGCGCGTGGCCGCCGCCGGCACCCTCGGTGTGATAGGTGTGAATCGTCCGGCCTTTGAACGCGGCGATCGAGTCGTCGACGTACCCCGATTCGTTCAGCGTGTCGGTATGGATGGCGACCTGCACATCGAAGCGATCCGCTTCGGTCAGGCAGCAGTCGATCGCGGCCGGCGTCGACCCCCAGTCTTCGTGCAGCTTCAACCCGATCGCTCCCGCCCGGACCTGCTCGGCGATGCCTTCCGGCCGCGACGTATTCCCCTTGCCGAGAAACCCGAAGTTCATGGGCAGCGCGTCGGTGGCCTGCAGCATCAGCTCGATGTGACGGGAGCCCGGCGTACACGTCGTCGCGTTCGTGCCTGTCGCGGGTCCCGTGCCGCCGCCGATGAAGGTGGTGATGCCGCTGGCGAGCGCGTCGTAGGCCTGCTGCGGACAGATGTAGTGAATGTGCGAGTCGATGCCTCCCGCAGTCAGAATGAGCCCCTCGCCGGCGATCGCTTCGGTCGTCACCCCGACGACCATCCCGGGCGTCACCCCGGCCATCACGTCCGGATTGCCCGCCTTGCCGATGCCCGCAATGCGGCCCCCTTTGATACCGACATCCGCTTTGCGCACGCCCGTCCAGTCGATGATGAGCGCGTTGGTGATGACGCAATCGAGCGCGTCGGCATCGCTGACGCCGGCCGCCTGGCCCATCCCGTCACGCAGGACTTTCCCGCCGCCGAACTTGCATTCGTCGCCGTAGACGGTGGCGTCCTGCTCGACCTGCGCCACGAGCTGCGTGTCGCCGAGGCGGATGCGATCGCCGGTCGTGGGACCGAAGATGCCGGCGTAGTGCGTCCGTTTCATGCGATGACTCATGATCGCCCTACACCCGCGAGGTCCCTGCCCGGCATGACCGGACCGCTCGCCCACGCATTCCCACCCTGAATGACGCGGCGGCCCGCGATGGCGACCAGACGGACGGTCCTGGTCTCGCCCGGTTCGAAGCGCACAGCCGTCCCCGCCGGAATGTCGAGACGCATGCCGTAGCTTGCCGCGCGATCGAAGTCGAGCGCACGATTCGTCTCGATGAAGTGGTAGTGACTGCCCACCTGAATGGGCCGATCGCCGCGGTTGGCGACTTGAATCTCCACGGTCGGCCGTCCCTCGTTCAGGACGAGCTCGCCGTCAGCGGCGATGACCGAGCCCGGCGCGTCCTCGATCCCCGAGGCGGGCTGGCCAACTCGCTGCCGCGTGCGCTCCGGCACCGGGAGGAAGCTCCCGTAGAGCGCCAGCGCCATGTCGCCGCGCTCCGACACGATCGGGTGATGCACGGTCACCAGCTTCGTACCATCGGGAAACGTGCCCTCGACCTGGACCTCGTCGATCATCGCCGCGACGCCATCGAGCACGTCTTCCACGCCGAGCAGCTGTCGACCCAGATCCATCAGCTCCGCCACGGATCGGCCGTCACGAATGAATTCCAGCAGCTGCGTGGCGATGAGCGCCACCGCCTCGACGTAGTTCAAACGCAGCCCGCGGGCGAGCCGCTTCTGCGCCAGCACCCCTGCCTCGTGCAGGATCAGCTTGTCGATCTCTCTCGGTGTCAGATGCATATATTCGTTGTCATCACGTTGTCACAGGCCGGGTCCAGGGGGACGCGGCCTGCGCCCTTCGTGCCCTTCCGTAGTCTTCGTGCCCTTCCGTAATCTTCGTGCCCTTCCGTAATCTTCGTGCCCTTCGGTGATCTTCGTGCCTTCGTGATTACCATTTACGCGCCCAGGGGTCGTCCCCGAGCTCTTGGGGCACGAAGGACAAACAGCTCCGCAGTGTGCGCCCGACCGCTTCGACCGAACGCCCGGCGATCCGCAGTACGCAGCCGACGTCGCCGGACCGGCCGTTCTCTACCGCTGACGCAACGACCAGCTGTTCTGGCCGCCGCTCGACCGCCCGACCCTCGCACTCCCTGACCAGCTCCCGGCCGGCCGCACCGACGACGCCGCCGATGACAACCGCCACGGCGAGTACGTCGAAGCGGCCCAGCCTTGCTGTCAGATCCCCGTCCTCGCGACGCAGTGCCAGCGCGTCGTGAATCATGAGCCGGCCGTCGACACGCACGACCAGCCGGCTGCAGTAGTGCGCGAACGTACATCGTTCGCCCGACTCACGTCGTCCCGACGAGACCCAGTCGACCGCGACCAGCGCTGCATCGGACGCGAGGTCGAATGTCTGGTGCTGATCGAATCGCGAGTCGGCGAAGCACACCACGGGATCGGGCACCGATACGAGCAGTCCCGTGCGACCCACCTGGGCTCGCATCTGCGCGCTGGTGCCGTTCGGGGATCGATAGACCTTCGTCGACGCCTGCGTCGAGAGGAACGCGGCGGCGCCATCGCCCACGTTCACATCGAGCGACAACCGATCGCCATCGACCAGGCCACCTCCGAAACTGGAGGTGAATACCCAGGCCGCGCGTCCGTCGTTCCTCGGCGTCAGGAGACGCAGCGGACTGGTCGCGAACGCGCGAGCGACAACGCTGTGCGCGCCATGCTTGACGATGCGCACGTCGCCGCGTCCGGATGCCATCCGCGAGGCGCGATCGTGAACCGTGACGGCGCGGGCACGCCGAGACGACGCCTCAGACGCTGAGATGCTCGTGGACGACATGGTCGGTCAGGTGGTCGATGCTACCACCAGCGACACAGCGCCCCTTTTCGAGGATGACGAACTCGCTGGCCACGCGGCGTGCAAAGGGCAGCTTCTGCTCCACGAGCAGCACGGTGACGCCGGTCTCACGATTCAGCCGCAGGATGATGTCGCCAATCTCGTGAACGATGTTCGGCTGAATCCCTTCGGTCGGCTCGTCGAGGATGAGCAGCTTCGGCTCCAGCACCATCGCCCGGCCGATGGCGAGCTGCTGCTGCTGACCGCCGGAGAGGTTGCCCCCTCGCCGGTTCCGCATCTGCTTCAGCACCGGGAACAGCTCGTAGATGCGCGGCGGCACGGTGCGGGGGCCGTTCGGCCGCACGCCAAGGCCGATGCGGAGGTTCTCCTCGACGGTGAGCTGCGGGAAGATCTCACGCCCCTGCGGCACATAGCCGATGCCGAGCCGCGCTCGGACTTCGGTGGGCATCGTCCGCAGGTCGACACCTTCGAACATCAGCTGGCCGGAGGTGACCGGCAGCAGTCCCATGATGCACTTGAGCAGCGTCGTTTTGCCCATGCCGTTCCGGCCCATGAGGCACATGCGGGAGCCCGCCGGGACGTCGACGTCGACGTCCCACAGGATGTGGCTGCCGCCGTACGACTGATTGACTCCCTTGATCGCCAGCAGGCTCATGAGCCGAGATAGACCTCGATGACGCGCGGATGATTCTGCACTTCGTTCATGTCGCCTTCGGCGAGCACACTGCCCTCGTGCAGCACCGTGACGCGTCCGGCAATGGATCGCACGAACTCCATATCGTGCTCGACGACGACGACCGAGTGTTTCCCGGCGAGCGACAACAGCAGATCCGCCGTGCGCTCTGTTTCCTGCGGCGTCATACCCGCGACCGGCTCGTCGACGAGCAGCAGCTCGGGCTCCTGCATGAGCAGCATGCCGATCTCGAGCCACTGCTTCTGCCCGTGGGAGAGGGCGCTCGCGATCGTGCGGACCTCGTCGACGAGGCCGATGGTGTTCAGCACCTCGTCGATGCGATCGCGCTGCTGCGGCGTCAGCCTGGCGAGCAACGCCGTCCAGAAGCTCTTGTCACCGGCCAGCGCGAGCTCGAGGTTCTCGAACACGCTCAGGTTCTCGAACACCGTCGGCTTCTGAAACTTCCGCCCGATGCCGGCCTGCGCGATCTCGGGCTCGGTGAGCTTGAGCAGGTCGATGTTGCGGCCGAACCAGGCGGTGCCCTGATCGGGCCGCGTCTTCCCGGTAATCACGTCCATCATCGTCGTCTTGCCGGCGCCATTGGGGCCGATGATGCAGCGAAGCTCGCCGGGATCGATGTAGAGCGTGAGATCGTTGAGCGCCTTGAAACCATCGAAGCTGACCGTGAGGTGCTCGAGGTAGAGAATCTTTCCCTCGAGCGGCCCGGGCATGCGCTCGATCGCCGCACGCCGTTTCGCGTCGAGCTCGTGGTCACGCCGCGACTCGCCCGACGCGGCGGCTGACGGCGGTCGCCCCTGATCGCCCGTGGAGCGCCGGCCGGAGGGGCCTGGCATCGTCGACCCCGGTTCAAACGTCACCGCGGTCCTCCTCATCGCGCCTTCGCCGGGGATGGCCAGAGTCCGACGACTCCCCGTGGGAGGAAGAGAGTGACCAGGACGAACAGGGCGCCGAGAGCGTAGAGCCAGACCTCCGGCAGCGCCCCGGTGAGAAACGTCTTCGCATAGTTCACGAGGATAGCGCCGAGCGCCGCTCCATGGAGCGTGCCGCGGCCTCCGACCGCCACCCAGATGACCACCTCAATCGAATTCAGCGGGGAGAATTCGCTCGGATTGATGATGCCGACCTGCGGCACGTAGAGCGCTCCCGCAACACCGGCAATCATGGCCGAGAAGACCCACAGCCACAGCTTGTACCACTCCACCGGATATCCAAGGAAACGCGTGCGGCTCTCGGCATCGCGAATCGCACGGATCACGCGTCCCGCGCGTGATGCCACGAGCGCCCGGCAGGCGATATAGCTGGCGGTCA
>Ga0207701_10005009_pt1 | contig 13344 bp, 7 predicted proteins | sample KBSSwiSSwithPhiX_FD_184294 | JGI IMG/M metagenome (GOLD analysis project Ga0207701, IMG submission 184294) | Switchgrass rhizosphere bulk soil microbial communities from Kellogg Biological Station, Michigan, USA, with PhiX - S5 (SPAdes) (version 2) | ecosystem: Environmental > Terrestrial > Soil... | reverse complement strand
TGATCTTGTAGCACCGCCGGCGATGTTCAACTGTCCAGTACCCTGGTCCAGCGTGTTCGAGCCGGCTAACGGTTGCGCCGTATACATCAGGATCATTTTGATCATGTTTGGCGTCAGCTTTGGATTGCTTTCCCACAACAACGCAGCTGCTCCAGCAACCATTGGCGTCGACATCGACGTACCGCTCAGGTACATCAGCTTCATGTTTGACGTTGAATATTTATTAGCCTCGAGAGAAGGGAACTCGTTAAGAAGCTTGTTGTTGATAGCTTCCGCCGAGATGATCTTGTTTCCAGGCGCGACAAGATCGGGTTTGATGAGATTGTCGTAATGCTTTTGGCCATACTCATCAATTGAAGAGCTTCTGGTCGGACCACGGGAGCTGTAGCTTGCAACGGAGTCGTCACTGCGCGAGTCTGTTCCATAACTGTTGCTGGCTCCGACAGTTATGACTGCCGGTGAATTACCCGGACAGTGAATTGCTCCATAGATCTTCTCGCCAGCTGAATTCTTTCCGTTGTTGCCGGCAGCAGCAACGACGACCACCCCCGCCTCAACCAGTTTCTTTACCGAATTGCAGATTGGATCATCTTCGAAAGAACTAATGGCGGGCGTGCCCAAACTCATATTGACGACTTTGACGTTGTAAGAGCCTTTGTTTGCGACCAGCCATTCGAGCGCAGCCAACACGCTGGAGACTTTTCCGATTCCCTGTGAATTGAGAACTCGAAGATTGACGAGTTTGGCGCCGGGAGCGATTCCTTCGTAGGCACCTTGAGTTGGTGAACCCTCTCCGGCAGCGATCGCGGCCACGTGTGTGCCGTGTCCGTAAGGATCATCCGTTCGATTCTCGCCGGTGAAATCCTTGCTGAAAGCGATTTTGCCCGCGCGACTCGAGAACGATTTGTGATTCGCGTCGATGCCTGAATCAAGCACAGCAATTGTTACGTCCGAACCATCGAGGGTTGAATTCAAACCAAGTAGACTATTTTGCGCTCGAACCTGTGCCGCACCGGTCGTCGTAACGATATGCCCTGTCGTGCGGACCTCGGCATCGAGCGAGATGTACGACACCGTTGGATCGGCGGCTAGTAACGACGCAGAGTTGGCTTGAATGTCGGCTATGCGAATGTTCAGGTTTGGAAGAATGGCGACGACGAGTCCACCCAGCGTTTGTAGAAGACTTCCGATGAGTCCCGCGGACCCCGACGTTGATTGAATAACTACTCTGACTTTAGCCCCACCATCCGTTTGCATTAATGTCCGCAGGTCAGGCGAAATCTTGCTATTGATGAGAGTTGCAGGAGCGCTCTTAACTGATACCTGACTGTGGATGAATAGCGCCGAACAGAGTGATACAAGAACGGCGATGGAGGTAAGACGCTTTAAGACCGGGGGCTTCATAAGAGGTTCTCTGGGCAACAAAAAAATCACTCCCGTCACCGCGACGCATGTACACTTCGGTCGTGCGTAGTCCTTCGGGAGCTCCCACTGCCATACCCCGAGCTGTCAGGATTTAGGCTGGTAAGCGCGTGCCCGCTCCCGCTTTCGCAACGGAGCAGACCTTTATCGGTGACGGTAGTGAATTGGAAAGAGCGCAAGCTCAGACTGCGAGCACGGCTACTAGAGCGAGAGTTGTGCCAGTGGTCCAATCGCGAGAGATGCTGGTTTTTTAAGGAAAACCGCCCACTTTTAGGGAGGTTGACCGACTTGCCATCAGTCAAAGGAATTCAAAATGACACTACACCACTCACATTGAATGGTTCGGTCTTTTGGAGGTTAAAACAGGAGTGAGAGCGAATCTTCTGACTGGGACGCATTTTGCGGAGAAAAGACAGTCGCTGCGCTCCTGTTCTGAGTCGTTAGAGTCGGAGTCGGACAAACAGATCGATTGTCCTCGTTGCAAAGAGAAAACAAAACGGGATCCCTTTGACCTCGACGGTGATTGGCGTTCAATTGCAAGCGTTGGGTGGTTAGTTATCTCCGCCGCTTCTTCCTGAAGAACCCCGCAAGCCCTGCTAGTCCGGATCCGAGCAATACCAGCGCTGCTGGTTCGGGAATTGCGGCAGCCGTGCCGACGTCGCTCCCCTGACCATTTGCACCAACCTGTTGGAATCTGACGAAGATTGCGTTGAAGATCACCTCCTCAGAAATTCCGGCGAAAATCGGGCTGATGACCGAGAATGTGCGGCTGCCTCCTGGAGCTATGCCATTGTTGGGGCTACCCCCGTTGAAATTCGCACTGTTGCTGGTGGTGAATCCAAAATCGAGTACGGCGCTATTGAACTGCGGCACATTGCCGAGACCCTCGTCGCGGAAAGTGAAACCGAGGACGTTCGTGCCGGTAAAGCCATTGAGACCCGCCGAACCGTTAGCCGTGAAATCGCCTGGAGCTAGATCGAAGCCGATCCCCGTGATGCTCGCAGAAAACGGCGATGTGTTTGTGATTGTGAATGTGAACTGGTTTGTGCCAGGGTCAAAAGAACAGCTAACCGTGGCGGTTGCCAGATTCCCATTTGAATTGCCGACGATCGAAATCGTATTGGCGTGAGCAGAGACTCCGCAGGCTAATACTACAAATGCGAAGGTGATTGATTTAATAATGGTGAGGCGACGGTTGCGTAAGTATTCCGGTGACTTCATCCCCTTGTTCTCCTGTTAAATCTTCCCGATTGTTCTCGCTTCCGAGAGCGGAAGCCCATATTGCTTCAATGCGATTTGTTTGAGGCTGTCGGTGACGTTAACTACAGTCTGCAATTCAAAAACTGCACTAGACTCTGGAGAGAGAAGACGAAGTGGGGAGTCCACACGTCTCATGGTCGGGTTGAACGAACGCCATTCTTCCTTACGGATGTTGCCAAATTATTTCTAAGCCGTTTCATTTATCGAAAATGGGATCGCGTCGTTTCAATTGCGCAAAACGATCCTGCTCACTCGATTACCTCACGCTCGTTGAATCGCAAATTTGCACACAAACGCTCACTCTTTGGAATGGGCGGAAGTGTGAACGACGTTGGCACAATCCTTGTTCTATTTACTAACCGGAAAATTGTAACTAACGCTCAGAAATCCGTAGAAGTAGGTCATGAGTCAGAACAGGAGCGAAGCGACTGCTTTCTACGAGCCCGGCTATTTCGCGACGAGGACAGTCGCTTCGCTCCTGTTCTGAACTTGTCAGTCGCCTAGCCAGATGGAGACAAACATGAAAACACTACTCGCCACCGTCTTGTCATTTATCTTCGTTCAATCAGTCTCAGCTCAAGAGTGGACTCAATGGCGCGGACCGACGCGTGACGGAGCAGTATCCGCTAAGAACAGTCCGTCAGCATGGCCAAACGCGTTCCACGAAACATGGCGAGTGGAAGTCGGCGAAGGTTATTCCTCGCCGGTGATTTCAGGGGACCGTGTGTTTGTTCACGGCCGACGTGATCCGGATGAGATGGTCTTCGCGATTAATCTCAAAGACGGCAAGGTTGTTTGGGAGAAGAAATATCCAGCGACTTATAAGAAGAACCAGTATGCCGTCGAGATGGCGAAGGGCCCACACGCGACTCCACTCGTTTTGGCGAATCGTCTCTTTACGCTCGGTGTGTCTGGAGTGTTTGCCGCATGGGACACCGCGAGTGGTCGCGAGTTGTGGCGTCGCGATTTTTCAAACACGATCGATACCTCCAAGATGTTCTGTGGTACCGCCGCTTCTCCGATTGCAGTCGACGGTCGTGTGGTTGTGCAGGTCGGCAGCGATATTCACGGCGGAAAGATCATGAGTCTCGATCCCGCGACTGGCACAACCGTGTGGGAGTGGACTGGTCCTGGACCAGGTTACGCCTCTCCGGTTGTGATTGACATCAGCGGCAGCAAGCAGCTCGTTACGCTCACGCAGGAGTCGATCGTTAGTTTAGACACCAAGACCGGTAAGGAGCTTTGGTCGGTTGCGTTTCCGGATGAGTGGCACGAAAACATCACGACGCCGATCTGGACCGGCTCGCATCTGATCGTTTCCGGCACTCGCCAGGGTACTCACGCATACAAGCTGCAACAGACCGCCGGCAAATGGAGCGCGACTGAGAGCTGGAAGAATGCTGAGGTTGCGATGTACATGAGCTCGCCTGTTTTTGGCGACGGCTTGCTCTACGCGCACTCATCAAAACGCAAAGGCCAGTTCGTTGCGTTGGACGCTGCGACTGGTGCTGTGAAGTGGTCGACCGAGGGAAGAGCAGGCGAACACGCATCGATACTTCTCACACCGACGCATGTGGTTTTCCTGACGAACGCCGCAGAATTGATCGTACTAAAGCGTGCGACAGCGAAGTTCGAGCCCGACAAGCGTTACGAAGTTGCGAAGAGTCCGACGTGGGCAACGCCTGTGTTGCTTGGTTCAGACATTCTGGTGCGAGATAACACGGGGTTGGTGAGATTGACTGGTAGTTAAAGATGCCCACGGACTAGTCCCCTGGAGACCTGACGTTCGCAGCTCTAGTCGGTGAAAGGAAACCAATTGGATGTACTGAGTTTGCGGTTCAACCAGATGAGTTGCATGTTGGAGGCTGGTCGTTAATACGCCGACTTCGAGCGTCGCACTGTGGCTCGCGCGGATACCAGCGCACCGAGCCTTTTGTGAGCTGCACAATATCAATTGGCTCGCCGGCGTCGCGTTTGTCCTCAATCGAAATCTGCATCGCGCGATGAACTCCGGCAATCACTCCTTTGGCCCAAAAACTTGGGCGGTCTAGAACGACTTCCACTCTTTTACTAATGCCCACAAAAATCCGTTTGGTCTTATTCTGACCAATCAACGTGAAATGCTGAGTCGTCAAAACAATTGAGCCATTTGGACCATCCTTTGGAATCAAAGCCGTGGTCACAAGTTCGGGCTGTTCCTTAAACCTGGCGAACACCATGTTGACTGCCGCACCCTGTTTGAAGACCTCATACCGATCAGGGTTTTTCTTTTTGATTCTTTGCAGCACATCGATGAGGTTGTCGTTAATTAGTTCTTCAAACCTTGCGCGGGTTTCGATAAGCGTTCGAGAAGTGTTAATCGCTTCTCGAGCGAACTCTTTTGGATCGAATTCTCCAAATTCGGCTAGTCCCGCTGAGGCAATAAACGTGTCGCCGATTTGCGCTATTTTGCAGACGCAGACAGTCTGACCCGTTTCTGCTGTGCGTTTACTGTCGGTGGCAATAATTATTTGATCGGAACTATATCGGACGTATAGCACCGTCGCGTTCGCATTCACGGAAACACTTAGGATGAGAAATAAGAGTGGCCATTTTCTGAGATTGCGTGTCATCTTTTCCCGAACCGAACTCAAGTGGAGCACATCTTATGTGAACTTATTCATTTCTCAAATTGTAGAAGCAACCTGTACTTCTCAATGAGGTGAGGATTAAATGTCCGCATTTATTAAAATATCATGCGGAGATGAAAGAAGAAGGGCGTTGCTCTAATCGGCAACGCCCTTCCTGCTATGCCCTCCAAAGAGAAGCCGTTAAGTCTCCCGCGCCATCACAACAACGCAAGAATCTGGTTCAACAAGTTGACCAGTTGCGACAACGGACCGTTCGCATTTAACAGATTAGCGACCGCGCAGAGAAGATTGCCCAACAGGTTTCCAGGCCCCGACTGTGCATCAATATCAATGACGATCTTGTCAACGTGTACTACTAAGCCAAGTAGATTGAGATCAATCGGACCTAGCTCCAAGTGCAGAATGTCGCATGTCGCGTTGATATTGATGAGCGACAGCGTCAGGTTTTGGACAATCGCCCCGACAGTTTGTCCGGCAGCGTTTGTAACTGTTCCAGTCAGCGTTCCGACTGCGGCCACCTGGCCGTTTTGGAGAACAAAACGTGAAAGACTGAAGACTCCCGTGAAGTTTCCGTTCGGACTAGCAAAATTAATTGGGATTTGAATTGCGCCCGGCGGAACTGCAGCCGCAGTGGCAGTGGTTAGAGTTGATGCATGGGTTCTTGATGGAATCAGAGTTCCCATGCTGATTAGGGCCAGAATAAGGCCCAGCGATACCAATGTTCTTTTCATTTATCGTCCCTCCCTTGGTTCACACCTTTACCGGTTAATGATATCGATGAATAGATCTAGTCCTCGCTGCCAGCCGTCTACTGGACAGACGGGGACTTATCCTTCCGACATTTCAATTGTAGGGGGCTTGTACTTCCTGACACCGCTTCCGAGCAACGGCCATGCAGGCTTTGTAGGGTATGCAAAGTATATTGCTTGGTATCGAAACAAGGTTGCAGGTAAATTGTGATCTGCTTTCGTACCTGTCAAAACTTGTACACAACTGAGAGTCAAAACGTTCAAGGCCAATCCAACTCAAGTTTTTCTCAAGCGTTTCTGATAAAGTCCAGCTGCCAAGTGCGACAAGAAGAGTCCATTCTAACCGCCTTGGCAGCTTCAACCGGACCGTCTAAAACCGGTTGCAAGCTATGGGCGTGCCGGAACCGGAGGTCCCTCCCTTCCGGCACGCTTTTGCGAGATTCGCGTCACGACGTGAACAACCGTCCTGATCACATTGGAGAATAGTTCTTTCAGGTCAACTCAACTTCGGCCGCAACTGAGTGATTAGATAACGTTGTCCACGCTGAAGTGCGGCGCGTTATCTTCTTGACGTTTTTGCTGCTGCAATAGTTGAGTATGGCGAATTCCCAGCTGAATTATACGCACGCAGTCGATATCGGTACGTTGTTCCCGCTGCTAAACCCGCGTTCGTGTAAAACGTTGCGCTGCCTGTGAGGACGGCGATCTCACTGAAGTTTGTGCACCCAGATCCCGCACAGCGCTCAATCTTCACGCCATCCTGACTGCCGCTGTTTATCCAGGAGAGACTGATCTGACTCTTGCTGAATGCTGTAGCAACAAGATTGCTGGGAGCGAGTGGTGGCGTCGTGGAGGGATCCGCTGGTGGTAACGTGACCGCGACGCTGTTGCTGTAAGCCGACGAACCCATAAAGCCTACTGCTCGCACTCTGTAAGTGTAGGTGGTCCCGCGTGCGACATCTGTGTCTCTGAAGCCCGTAGAATTCTCGCCACGCGTTTGACCAACTTTGGAAAAGTTCGTGCAATCGAAACCGATACAGCGTTCGACATCAATCCAAAATTCATTGCTGGCGTTGTCGGCGAAGGTTAAGTTGACCACGTAGCTTGAGCCGGTGAACCAAACGGCGCCGTCAAGATTTGTAGGCGCCGCTGGAGTTAGATCGGGAAGACCTGTTTGCGTGTAATGAGCGGTTACCAGATAACCAAATCCAAGGCTTGCCAGAGTATTTTCGGAGCCCAGAGTAAGAGCTTTACCGTTAGCATAAATATCCCACAAGGCCCATTGCGGCGTACCCGCTGCACTGTATTTAGCGATCACACCCTTGAGATAAGACACTGTGCCTGTGCTTGGGTTTGGCCCACCCGTCCCAGTTACGTAAACAGCGTCGGACGCATCGAGTAACAGCATATTGGGAACTTCGCTATTGTTCCGCCCGCCGTCATACCGTTGGGACCAAAGCAGGTTGCCATTAGCATCGGTCTTAATAGTCATCCAGTCGCTGTAATATCCAGGCGCGTCGATACCAGTTGCCACAACGTTACCCTGACTATCTGTCTTTACCCGATACGTCCTATCTCCCACACTGTAATTCTTGATCCACAACTGCCTGCCCGCTGAATCGAACTTTGCGATCGCCATTCGATACGGATTGGGGTCGAAAGGCAGATAGACTCCTGTCGCAAAGTAAGTGACATTGCCGGGGCCAAAAGCGAGATCGTTCGAAGGGTCCAGATTTGTGTTTGTGTTGGACCAGAGCAGGTTTCCATTGGTGTCGTACATAAGAGCCATAAACAGATTACCGCTCTTACCAGCCACACCAATTCGGCTGTTATCCGGTGAGATGACGAGAGAGTATGGTTCATCAACCGCAGTTCCATTACCGTTGTCGAACGAAGCTCTCCACAACGTTGCACCGTTTGGACTGTATTTGATCAAAACAGAGTCGAGCGAGATATTGGCGGTAGAATTGTTCAGCCACATCCGCCCGGCAACGAAGACGTTGTTACTTCCATCAATCGCCAGACGGCGAGGATCGCTGAACGGGCCTGGCAGACTGTTTGACCAAAGCAACGTCCCGTTGGTGTCGTACTTTAGCGTGAGCCAACCGGCTGGATCGGCGCTACTGCCTGTGACGATCGCGGCCAGGATGGCGGGATTGTTGTTACGATCAATAGCTATCCAAACTCCCCTCAGACGTTCTGCAGGATTGTAGGAGGTTTGCCAGAGCAGAACACCCGTGGCACTGAACTTCTTTATTACAATGAAATCGCCTACGACCGTATCCCCGAGAACATAGATGTTGTCGGCTGCATCGGACGCCATCATTCGAGCGGAGAAATTGAAGTCAGAGTCGCGCCAATCTTCCGTTAAAAACTGAGTGGGTTGGGCATTAACGGACGGTACGAGGCTCAACAACGTAATCGCAACTAACAGATGTAAGATGTGCTTCAAGCAGAATAAAGTTCTCATGATGTTCATTCCTTCTCCCGCGCTTTACGGGCGTTTAATACAAGCGGCAAAGTCGTCGGGAAATTAGTCTTATTCATTGTCGAGTATTGAGCAGAAGAGAGGGTTACGTCTGTGACAAAGTCACAGAAAACCCGAGAATTTTTTGCTAACTGTGCGGCGATTGAAGTCCACACTCCGCGATGATGAGTTGGAATCGCGGTCTTCGAACGACTCAAAGACGCACTCGAGAAACAGTCTTAACGGTAGTTAGACGATACGGAGGGAAAGTTTACGTTGATGCCGCCTCCTGTAAAGCGATCAGATTTTCGGTATGAATCTCGCCACGCGAAAGGCTTATCAATCCCCGATGTTCGAATTCCTTCAGGATACGACTGATTACTTCACGGGAGCTTCCAAGGTCAGCGGCGATGTCCTGGTGGGTTTTCGTGATCTTTCCGTCTGCATCAGCCAAGTGCAAGAGATACTCAGCTGTCCGTTTATCTACGCGTTGAAAGGCGACCTCTTCAACGAGCGAGATGACTTCTGCTAAACGTGAGGACAGCAAACCCCACAGGTACTCGCTCCAAACTTTGTGTTGACTCACCCAGCGTTGGAGAGTTTCAGGTGGAATAATGATCGCATCGAGCTTGGTTTCGGTGGCCGCAAAGGCCGGAAACTCAACACCAGACATGATGCATGACGCTGTCAAAACACAACTCTCACCAGGCTCGACGCGGTACAGAGTTATTTCACGTCCGGATTCGCTGAGCTTATAGACTCGTGCCCGACCATCGAGTACCAGCGGAATGCCCGTGCAAGTACTTCCTTCCAGGCAAATGAATTGATGTGCCGGAATTTCAACCAGCGAGCCATACTCAAAGAGCTCGTCTTGCACATCATGTCCAGCATTGGCGAACGAAGGGAACAAATTGAAAACTCTTTCTCTTAGCGCTGGAGTGTCTTTCATCAGATGTCTCTCCTATCGTTGATCAAAATGCAGTCGTTGAGTACGAGGCTGTGAGAGTATCGATGAAGCTTTGCCAGTCGGGACCACTCCATCAACGTTTCTGGGAGTTAAGTGTCGGGAATCATTCCATGAATTCCAGAGAAGTTAAAGGACCGACGGAGTGGTGAGGAGGCTCTCGCAGGGCGCTGCTTCACCAGCAACGCCCTTTTTGTGTTTCCGTTCAATGAAAGTGATCAATAGAAACGAACGCTGGCTTCGAGGGAGTTGATGACAAAAGGCCGCTGTTCGTTGCGACATCTCGCGTTTGAAGATTCGTTGAGAAGTAATTGACCGTGCTGCTCAGGACTTTCCGGGGACCGATCAGACATAGTGACGAGATATGAAGACTAGAATCACCAGGTCGTTGACTTCGTTGTTATTTCTTACGCTAGGATTTGTCGTCTCAACAGGAAGGGAAACTCACGAACGTAACGGTGGGCGGAATATCTGTTGAAGCGCCTGAAGTCGTGTTCTTAGGCAAAGGAACAGGCCGAGACAAAAAGCCCTGGGGCATAAATATCGGCAACGTGTTTCTCAAAGACTTCGTTGTGACGATCTATTATCGACGTAAGTTAGTCACGCTTGAACGGCCTTAACTGCTGGGCCAATGCTGCAGTTCTTACCAAAACTTCCAGCGCGGTATGACATGTGGCTCGAATGCAAAGGGATTGTCAGCGCCTGGAGTTACGACGACTCGCACCCACCCCACTTGAGGTGAACCGGGCACTTCCAGCCGAGTGACATTCTCTAACCTTCGTTGTGTTGACGAGCGCATAAGCGGGTGATCGACTGTGTAAGTATGATCGTCACCGTGCGCAATCAACACTGGTCGCGCGAAGCGTTCGGCTTCTTCTTCAAGGGCACTGAGTAGAGGTTCGAATGGCTGGCGATCTGGATGATCCGAAGAGGCGTCGAAATCCGGACTAGCATGAAAACTGATAACAACGGCAGACGCATTCGAAGTACTGGCCTCTATGAAAGTCTCACGTAACCATACTGTGGCTGCCTCTGTTCTTCGCTTCGAGGCTTCATCATCGCGAACCGTCCTTCCAGGGAACTGTTTCATTCCGTTGCGACTTCCGACGAGATGTAGAGTCGCAAAAACGATTCCCTTATGAACCCAGCGAGCGTTTTCAACGAATTCCCCGTATGGCTCATGACCTGCCTGGCTGATCAGCGAAAGAGAGTTTTGGCCGAGGCTGCGAGTAGGATTGACGAAAAAGATCTGCCGAATGCGTTCGAGTCGCTCCGTCGGTTTGAAACCTCCTGATTGGCTTTCCCAACAATCAGCCCACTCATTGTCGCCAGGCGTATAAACCAACGGGTGCCGAAGGCTGTTGAACTGCTGCAACGATTCTTTGTAATGCTCGTCAGTGCAGGGTCGCCAGAAAATATCGCCGACATGGATCACCCAGGTGAGATCGTGAGCATTCAAAGACTCGAGTAGATGGCGGTATTTTATTTCTTCCCAAGTGTCGTAAGGGGCGTCACCGAGCACGGCGAAAGAAAATGTTCCCGGTGGATTGGGTGTTGGCGTTTCTGGTCCTCGAGTAAACAGAACAAAGGCCACCAATGCCAACAGCACGATGGCCCCGGCCCAGATTTTTCGGCGACTGGTCATTTGCCTCCTCAGGCGCGGCCTCGTTTTGAGGGTTAGCCCAGCCGCTAATACTAGCGCAAGAAAATCTTATTCATACGAAATGTTTCAAAGGTGAATAGCAACGAGAGATTCATTCCCACCAGAGTCACGCGGTCGAGTCTTTATGAGAATGATAGTGTGTAGGTCATGTGCGTCGCACCAAGCGCCCTTAATGTCGTTCGTATGCACATTCCCAGCCCGTTGCCGCTGGTCGTCATGACCACGACTCCGGCCTGTTGTTCCTTCAAACCGACAGCGAGGTGTTGCGGGTGAACGTTGCGTTGGGACCGATTTCGCTCAGCCGTGGGAGGAAGGTTCATGCAGCGCCAAGAGTCTGATCGGATCGCTTGAGACAGACACGCGGGAGCTTAACCGCCTGAAGTTAGCAGACTTATTTTCATATCTGCGAGACAATGTTGGTAAACATTTGCATCACACTACCACTCCCTAAAAGGAACTCCCGGTTGTGCGGTTTATTTGCGAAGACCAAAACGGGGCAAAGCGAATGCAATCGATCTGTAACGAGTAAGGGTTTCATCGGTTCTCAGAATGGGGTGCAATGAAGGTTAATATCGTTTCTAAGGGCATATTCTTAGTAATCATCGCGTTTTTACTTCTGACTTCGCAGCCAGCGACGGCTCAGGAACGACTATGCGACCCATCATTTGAGAACTGTTACTCGCCTCTAATCGATCTCGTACAAAATGAGACCCTCGGACTCGACATTGAGTTTTACATGATCGAGCTCCCATCGCTTGCTGACGCCATCATCGCGAGACATCAAGCGGGTGTGCCGGTTCGTATTACCGTCGAACCCCGCGCAAATCTGAAGTTTCCGCAAAACCAACCTTTACTGGATAGGTTCCAGGCCGCGGGGATCCCGATGCGGTACAAACTTGCGGACGCGTTTGTTCATGTGAAGGTCATGATCTTCGCGAGTCAGAATAAAGTGGTCTTCACCGGTTCTAATTTTGGTGAGGCGGACGTTGCACCTTACGTCCCATTCCAGAACTATGTCGATGGTGCATGGTACTTCAGTGATGACCCGGCAGTAGTTAACAGTTTTAAAACACGCTATGACGACGTGTGGACGAACACGGCTACCTATGGAAACTATGCAAACATTTCTGGTCCACTGACGCGCAAATATCCCACCTTTCCGATCGATCCGAGCGTGAACCTACTGCCCAACGCTAACCCGGCAGAGGATTACGGCGCGCGAACCATCGCACAGATTGATCTCGAAACGCAGAAAATCGACCTCACTATGTACCGGGTGACAGATATCGGTATCTGTGATGCGCTAATTAGAGCCCTTGGTCGTGGTGTACCCGTGCGGTTGCTAGCTGAACCTCGTGAATATCGCTTTGACGCAAGCAGGCTCGGAGCAGAACTCACCGGGCCTTACAACATAGATCGAATGTATGCGGCCGGCGTCCAGATTCGTATGCGAAAGCATCTTGGACTTAATCATCAGAAATCGGTCTCATTGTATGGCCGTGGTTTGACGATCTTCGGCTCTTCAAATTGGTCTTGGGAATCATTCAATTATCAGGAAGAGCACAACTACTTCACTACGAAGGGCTGGTTCTTTCAATGGTTCGTTGATCAGTTCAACCGAAAGTGGAACTCAAGTACAGAGTACGAGCCATTCGTGCCGCAGGCGCCAAACATTCCTATCAACCTCTCGCCCGGTGGTGACACAACTGTATCTGCCGGTCCGGTAACGCTGGTGTGGGAGGGAGGACGTTGGGCACACAAATACGACGTGTATCTCGGTACGAGCGACGTGAACATGACTCCCATTGCGACTGATTTGATCACTGGAACTCTCGGAACAGACGGTTCAGAAACCTATACCGTCTCCGGGTTACAGACGGGAGTCACTTATTACTGGCGGATTGTTGGTAAGACAATGGCAAATCAAACTGCCATTGGACCAACATGGCGCTTTACGACATCGGACACGGCACCTACCCCAACACCAACACCGGGCACGGAGTCACCGAATAATACGCGCATTCCACCAGGTACTGAGATTGTCGATAGCAGCGGTGCTGTCTGGACTCGTTCTACTAATGGAGCGATCTTGCGCAACGGTGCAGGCACCAGCGGCAGTGGTTCTCAAATTCTTTACTGCAATCACATCGTGTATGTGTTTGGCAACGATTCACAATGGTACCGGTGGG
>Ga0207701_10005007_pt1 | contig 13346 bp, 10 predicted proteins | sample KBSSwiSSwithPhiX_FD_184294 | JGI IMG/M metagenome (GOLD analysis project Ga0207701, IMG submission 184294) | Switchgrass rhizosphere bulk soil microbial communities from Kellogg Biological Station, Michigan, USA, with PhiX - S5 (SPAdes) (version 2) | ecosystem: Environmental > Terrestrial >... | reverse complement strand
GGGTGCCTTGATGTTGGTTCTCGGCCTTTTTTACGATTTACGTTTTCGCCCGGGCCGCAACGGTTAAACAATGAGTGCGGCAAAAAGGAGCAGAGAAATGGCAACGCAAAGAACGATGACATTCGGTGTGATTGTAGGAAATCGTGGATTCTTCCCGGACCATTTGGCCAAGACTGGCCGTGAAGAAATCATTTCGGTTCTTGAAGCGGCAGGAGCGCGGGTAATCGTGCTGGGTCCCGAAGAATCCAAGTATGGTGCGGTGGAAACCTACACGGAGGCGCAGCATTGCGCCGAGCTTTTCAAGAAGCACGCAGAAGAAATAGATGGCATCATCCTTACGCTCCCCAATTTCGGTGAAGAGCGTGGCATCGTTGATGCCATTCGGCTCTCGGGTCTCAAGGTCCCCGTGCTGGTACAGGCTACGCCCGACCGCTCCGAAGCCATGACCATTGCGACTCGTCGCGATAGTTTCTGCGGCAAGATGAGCGCGTGCAACAACATGATGCAGTACGGCATCGACTATTCGCTGACCACGCTGCACACGGAGAGCCTGACTTCGGCAGAGTTCAAGGCTGACCTGGAGTGGTTCTCCGCAGTATGCCGCATTGTCAAAGGATTGAAGAATCTACGCATTGGCGCGATCGGTGCACGCCCAACGGCGTTCAATACAGTGCGGTACTCAGAGCGCATCTTCGAAACGTCAGGCATCTCCATCGAGACGATCGATCTCTCTGAAATCTTCGGCCGCATTGGCCGCATGAAGGATACAGACGACGCCGCGCAGGCCAAGCTCGCATCCATCAAGAAGTACGTCACCACCGCAGGCATTCCGGACGATGCGCTGATGAAGATGTCGAAGCTCGGCGCAGTCATCGACGGGTGGATGAAGCAGACCCACGTAACCATCAGCGCCGTTCAGTGCTGGACCTCGATGGAAGAGTTCTTTGGCGTGGTGCCGTGCACCATCATGAGCATGATGAGCAACGACCTTATTCCATCGGCCTGCGAAGTGGATGTGCCGGGCACGTTGAGCATGTACATGCTGGCGCTGGCTTCTGGGACGCCATCGGCGTTGCTGGACTGGAACAACAATTATGGCAACCACCCCGACAAGTGCGTCTGCTTCCACTGCTCCAACCTGCCCAAGCACTTCTTTAACGACGTGAAGATGGATTATCAGGAGATCATCGCAGGTACTGTCGGCAAACTGAATACGTTCGGCACCTGCGTGGGTCGCGTAAAGGCAGGCGCGATGTGTTTCGCGCGCTATTCAACTGACGACCGGCGCGGAATCGTTCGTGGCTACACGGGCGCGGGCAAATTCACTGACGATCCGCTGGAAACTTTCGGCGGCGCCGGGGTGGCCGAGATTCCGCAACTGCAGAAATTGTTGAAGTACATTTGTCGCGAAGGGTTTGAACATCACGTGGCGGCTAACTTCAGCGACGTGTCCAAAGCGGTGCATGAAGCGGCTCGTTATCTCGGATGGGAGAGCCATTATCACCCAAATCTCGAAGACTAATTTTGGAGTCGGAGAAATCTTCGGGCGTCGGCAACTTTCGTCGACGCCCGAATCACTGTGCGGAAGTTTTTGAAAAAGGAATCGCAATCATGAGCAAGAGAATCAGCAAAGGTCTGGTCGTGAATGGATCCACACTCGTTACTGAAGCTGCATGGAATGCAGAGTTAGACGCGAAACACGAGAAGGTTGTGGAATGGCTGCGCACTAACAAGCTTTCCGGCATACTTTTGAAACGGCACGAGAATGTGGCCTGGCTGACCGGAGGAGCGGTGGAAGTGCGCGTACTGACGCCGGGCGAGACGGGTGTCGCATCTGTGCTTGTAACCGCGGCAGGGAAGCGATACTACTTCACCACCGAGAATGAAGCTCCGCGCTTGCATGATGAGGAGTTTGGCGCTCTGGATTTCGAGCCGATACTTTTTCCGTGGTATGCGGACGACACGGTAGCAGCGGCAGGTCGCCTCGCCGGCGGATCTCTCGGATCAGATACGCCGGGGCCGGGATTGACGCCTGTTGATCTCTATCCGCTGCGTGCCTCGTTGAGTGAAAGCGAGATCGCGCGCTACCGATGGTTGGGGGCTGAGACAGCAGCTGCAACCTCAGAGTCGCTGCACCAGGTTGAGCCAGGTCTGAGCGAATACGATCTTGAAGCCCTCACGGCCGCCAACCTCCTGCGCCGCGGCATTTTGCCGTCGGTCTATCTCTTCGCGGTTGACGATCGCATTTTGAAATACAAGCATGCTGCCGCACGGGGTGCGCGCCTGAAGCAGTACGCCATGCTGAACTTGTGCTCGCGGAAATGGGGTCTGGCAATCTCGATCACACGATTCGTGCACTTCGGCGCATTGCCAAGCGAACTCGCAGCTCGTTTCAAATCTGCAGCACAGGTTAATGCAGCTCTGCTCGATGCTTCGCGTGTTGGCGCAACATCGGCGGAGCTGTTCCGTGTTGCGCAGGCCGCGTATTCGGCGGAAGGCTTCCCCGGTGAGGAGCGATTCCATCACCAGGGCGGACCGACGGGGTACGGTGAGCGCGAATGGGTGGCGACGCCGACCGGGACACAGGTCGTCGTGAATAACCAGGCATTTGCCTGGAATCCGAGCATTCGCGGCGGCAAAGCCGAGGATACCGTTATTCTGCGCGATGGTGTCATTGAATGGCTCACCGCAACGCCGGAGCTTCCGGTGATTAACGCGGCTGTTGGCGGAAAGAACTATCCCGCGGCAGGAGTCTTAGAGAAGTAGCGATTCCGGGCAAACTGCATGAAGGCACAAAAGACAAGGTCCACTTCGGGCCTTGTCTTTTTGTGTACCTGTTTTCTCAAAGTTACTGGTTTGTTTCAGCCGGCTGCAATGTCACGCGAGCCGTGAGCACAACCAGTGCAGCCCAAAGAACATCGGCGCCCAAAAGATGGGCGACCTGGAGCCATACCGGCGCCAACATCACTACGTCGAGCACGCCGAGAACATACTGCGCCGCGAGCAGCATGAGCACGAGGGCGGAGAGGCCCCGATTATCCCAGTGCGCTGTCCGTTGCGCGGCGCGCACCAGCAACCAGATAAGGAAGACGCTCGCGACAAATGCGACGGTTGGATGCGTCCAGCGCCAGCGTACAAGCCAGCCACTGGTCGCCGAGAAGTCCTGCGCCAGCGCGGATCCGAGAGACGTCGCAGGAAAGAGCGTATCGCCGAGTGCGGCCAGCGAACCCGTGACTCCGACAATCAGGACTACAACAACGGAAGCGATTGCTCCAAAGGGTGCAACCAATCGAATTGTGCCTCGCATGAATCCGTGTTGCCGGCTGAGCAAATGTGCCGTAAGCGTGAGAGCCGCGAGCAGCAAAAGGGTGTTGGTCAGGTGCAGAGCGAGGTATGCGGGTCGAAGCGGCGATTGGCTTTGAGCCGTGAGTCCCAGTTTCACGAGGAAAGCGCCAAGAATCGCTTCAACCAGCGTGAAAGCGACCGACGCGATGGAAGCAGCACGTGCAAGATGACCACGCACTGTGCCGGCAAAAGTCCACACCAACAGGCCCACCGCTGAAAAGAACGAGAGGCCACTTGTAATTCTATGGGTGAACTCGATGATTGTGTTGGCGTTGGCAGAATGCTGCAGAACGGTGCCATTGCAAAGGGGCCAGTGATTCCCGCATCCCGCTCCTGCTCCCGTCGCGCGAACCAGCGTTCCCCAAAGAATCACGGCGATGAAGTACGCCAGGACAGCCCAGGCAAAGCGGCGCAAAGCCGGTGATGGCAATGGTTTCAAGTCTACTGAAGCAGCGACGGCATGCATGAGGAAAGGCTCCGTATCAACTCTTCAGTGTAGAACATTGCCGATCCGCACGCACCATTGCGGGTTGCGCGTCGAATTGGGCTGAATTGGTTTGAACGAAGCTAACGCCCCATCAGTCGCACAACATGATTCACGATAATGAGGTCTTCAGCTGGCGGAATCACGCGAACTTTCACGGGCGAGTGCTCGGATGAAATGACGCCTTCGCCGCGTACTTTGTTGCGCTCCGGATCAAGCACAATGCCAAGGGCGCTCAGGCCTGCGCATATTTCGGCGCGAGAGGCAATATCGTTCTCCCCGATGCCGCCGGTGAACACCAGCATATCGAGGCCGTTCAACTCTGCAACAAAACTGCCAATCCATTTCGCGATGGTCCATGTGAACTTGTCTACAGCGAGACGCGCCTTGGAGTTTCCGTCCTTGATCGCTTCGCGCAGGTCGCGCATGTCGTTAGAGAGCTCGCTGACGCCCAGCAATCCCGCCTTCTTACTGACAGCTGTCTCGAGTTTTTCAGCAGCCTCGGCGGCGTTTTCGGTTGTCTCCGCAATTTTCCTGAGTATGAACAGCACGATCCCTGGGTCGATATCGCCTGTGCGGCTCCCGCTGATGATGCCGCCGGTCGGAGTGAGGCCCATCGAAGTATCGAGACATTTGCCATCGCGAATCGCCGAGATCGAAGCGCCGTTGCCGAGGTGCGCGACGATCAATTTTCCCGGAACGTCGGGCTGCAGCTGATAGACGATGGACTCGTAAGAAATGCCGTGGTAGCCGTAGCGACGCACACCCATTGCCGAGTACTCCGCGGGAATCGGCATATGCGTAACCACCTCGGGCATGGTGCGATGAAAGTACGTGTCGAGAATGGCAAAGTTTGGCACGCCCGGAAACAAGCGCAACGCCTCGCGCATGATGTAGACGGCAATTGGCGTGTGGAGAGGTGCAAATGCTGCGTAGCTCTCGATCTCGTCGATCAGCTCCGGCGTGATGATCTGATTTTCGAGCACCGTGGGGCCGCCGCAAACGGTGCGATGCCCAATTGCCATAGGAGCGGAGAAGCCGCCAGAGTGGAGCGCGTCGGCAACCAGCTTAAAGGCCACGGCGCGATTGGGCAGAGCCGGCGCCTCGTCGACGACCTTCTTGCCCTCCGCGTCCTTGATCCAGAACTTGCCATTATCTGTGCCGATACCATCGACTGCTCCTTCGTGGAGCTTTGTCCGCTGGCCGTCGCCGGCATCGTACATCGCGAACTTGATGGAAGAAGATCCGCTATTCAAAACCAAAACAGGCAAAGACGACATGAGATAGAACCTCTTTACTTTGAAATAGAAATCAGCGGGTATGCTCCGCGGGCCAGCGCCAGTCTCGAATCTCCGGAAGATCATCTCCGTTTTCGGCGACGTACAAGCGATGGCGCTGAATCGCTTCGGAGTACCATTGCCGCGCAGCGTCGATCTTGTCGGCAAGGCGTGAGACGCGCGTAATTGCATCGAGCGTTAATTGAAAGCGATCGATGTTATTGAGCACGCACATATCGAACGGCGTTGTTGTGGTGCCCTCTTCTTTGTAACCGCGCACATGAATGTTGTCATGGTTATGTCGCCGGTAAGTGAGCCGGTGTATGCACCAGGGATAACCGTGAAAGGCGAAGACGACGGGCACATCAGGCGGAAACACGCCGTCGTACTCCTCGTCAGAGAGCCCGTGTGGGTGTTCGGAGGATGGTTGAAGCGTCATCAGGTCGACTACATTGACGACGCGAATGCGCAGATCCGGCACCTGGGTACGAAGCAAAGTGACGGCCGCGAGTGTTTCCATTGTGGGGACGTCGCCGCAGCAGGCCATTACGACATCAGGATTATTGTCGTCATTGGATGCCCACTTCCAGATCCCTAAACCGGTTGTGCAATGGGCAACAGCTTCATCGATCGTGAGCCACTGCGGGGCGGGCTGCTTGCCGGCGACGATGAGATTGATGTAGTTCTTGCTGCGAAGGCAATGGTCGCTGACCGAAAGCAATGTGTTGGCATCGGGCGGCAGATAGATGCGAACTACATCGGCCTTCTTGTTCAACAAGTGATCGATAAATCCCGGGTCCTGATGCGAAAAGCCGTTATGATCCTGACGCCAAACTAAGGAACTGAGCAAATAATTGAGCGAAGCTATCGGCTTGCGCCACGGGAGTTGCCGCGTGACCTTGAGCCATTTGGCGTGCTGGTTCACCATTGAGTCAATGATGTGAATGAAGGCTTCATAGCAGGAGAAGAACCCGTGCCGTCCGGTGAGCAGATAGCCCTCAAGCCAGCCCTGGCACATGTGTTCGCTGAGAATTTCCATCACGCGGCCGGTTTGCGAAAGGTTCTCGTCCACGGGGAGAGTCTCGGCCATCCAAGATTTGCCGGTTCCGGTGATGACATCCTGCAGCCGATTCGAGGCTGTCTCGTCGGGGCCAAAGACACGGAAATTCTTCTGATCCTTGTTCGCCTCCATGACTGCATGGAGGAGCCGGCCGAGTATCCGCGTGGATTCAACATCGGACTGACCGCGTCCTTCAATCTTGACAGCGAAATCGCGAAAATTCGGCACCTTCAGCGGCTGCAACAGCAGTCCGCCGTTCGCATGCGCGTTCATGCCCATCCGACGGCGTCCCTTCGGCGCAACGTCCGCGAGATCGCAGCGAAATGCACCTTTCTCATCGAACAACTCTTCGGGTTTATAGCTGCGCATCCACTCTTCGAGCAGGCGCATGTGGTCCGGTTTCTCGCGAAGTTCGGAGAACGGCACCTGGTGCGCTCGCCACGTATCTTCCACCGGCTTGCCATCGACGGTCTTCGGTCCTGTCCAGCCCTTGGGCGTGCGCATGATGAGCATCGGCCATGCCGGACGCTCGGTTGAGCCCTCCCGAGCGGCTTTCTGAATCGCGGCGATACGATCGAAAATCGTATCGAACACCGCAGCGGCCTGCTGATGCATCGTCGCCGGATCGTCTCCGCTGATAGTGAACGGCTCGTAACCGTAGCCGCGCATCAACTGCTCCAATTCGGAATGCGAAATTCGCGCAAGCACGGTCGGATTCGCGATCTTGTATCCGTTCAGGTGAAGTATCGGAAGCACTGCGCCATCGGTGGCAGGATTGAGAAATTTATTGGAATGCCAACTGGTTGCGAGCGGACCAGTCTCAGCCTCACCGTCGCCCACCACGCAGGCAACAATCAGCTTTGGATTGTCGAAGGCAGCGCCAAATGCGTGGACAAGCGAGTAGCCTAGTTCGCCACCCTCGTGGATGGAGCCGGGCGTCTCGGGCGCAACGTGGCTGGGTATGCCATAGGGCCAACTGAACTGGCGGAACAGGCGCTTGATGCCATCGCGATTCTGCTCGATGTGCGGATAGATTTCGGTGTAGGAACCTTCCAGATAGGTGTTCGCGACAAGTCCCGGGCCGCCGTGTCCCGGGCCGATGATGTAGATCATGTCCAGGTTGCGCTCGCGAATGATGCGGTTCCAGTGGACGTAGAGAAAATTGAGGCCAGGAGTGGTGCCCCAATGGCCGAGCAGACGAGGCTTTACGTCATCGAGCGTGAGCGGTCGCTCCAGCAGAGGATTGTCTTTGAGATAGATCTGTCCGACGGAGAGGTAGTTGGCTGCGCGCCAGTAGGCGTCCATCTTTGCCAGTAGATCGGGGCTCAGGGGGCCCTTGCTCGTTGTTTCGCTCATTCATCAACCTCGCAAGCTGCGTTCCCGTGTCACCAAGAAGCCTAGCAGCAGTGTGTTAAAACTCCGGGTGATTGAAGTCACACGCGCACGAGACGCAGGTTCACGGTATGAGACGGAAAGTCCCTTCGTTTCTGGGTCAGATGCCTGTCGCTGTTAGAAGTAGCGCTTGAGTTTCAGAATCTGCGACTCGAAACCGTACCAGAGTGCGCTTGCTGCTGCCGTGCAGGCTGCAAGGCGGAAGGCAACGACGGACAGATTGCCAACCATTCCGAACTGATCCATGCGCGCATCGAACCAGCCGAAGTAGATGAAGACCATGATGTGCGTCATGTAGAGGCCGTAGCTGATTCGGCCATAGAAGGCGAGGGGGCCGCGGCGCAGCGTGGCGTTCAGGGGATTGCGCGCGCCGGTGGAGGCAATTGCCGCGAGAACGGAACCCGCGAAGCCTGTGGTGAGCGCCGAATCCAGAAAAGCAGTACCCCCGGCGATTGTGCCTGCTGCAATGAAGCCGGTCGGGATTGCGGCGAGTCCGATCGCTAGCCAGATGCGGCGGGCGATCGGCACCGTGTACAGTCCGAGCGCAAGCAGGCTGCCCATCGCGATTCCGTCGACGTGCGTTAGCGTGTGCGTCTTCGTGATCCATGCAAAGTGTGTGAGACGGAAGAGTGGTGATGCGATCAAAGCGGCGATAAGCAGAGTTGCGAGCATCCAGGGGCGACGCAGGAATCTGACAACAGGAGCCCAGAGAAAGTAGTACTGCTCCTCGATAGCGAGGGACCATGTTGGGCCAATGGCGGGAGGCAGAGAGAGGTGAAAGAGATTCTGCAGGAACAGGATATAAGCCCACCAGGGCGCGGTGCGGATCGCGTCAAAAATTGTGAGACCGATGAACCACGGCGCGTTCAGGTAGCAGACTACGAGGACGAGTATGTAGACCGGCCAGATGCGCAGTGCGCGGCGGCCGTAAAAGTTTCGAAAGTAGTGCGGCTTGCTGCGAGACTCGAGCAGGATTGAGGTGATGAGGAAGCCGGAGAGAACGAAGAAGAGATTGACGCCGGCCCATCCCCACAGCGACGCGCCGTAGAGCCAGGTTCCAATCAGCCGCGGATGGCAGTGATAAAAGACGACGGAGAGAACGGCAATGCCGCGCAATCCCTGTAGCTCTGGGATGTAGGACGGCAGCCAGGATGGGCGTTGGATGGGCAATGGAATGACTTGCGGATTTACTTTGGTGGATTCCCAGGTCTCAAAGGCGAAACCTGGGGCACCCGATTTTCTACATGGTGTTCCGCGTTATCCCGCGGCAAGTTGCTTGGCTCGTTCTGTCGCTCGCATTACCGCTTTGATGAGCGTGACACGAAGGCCGCCCTCTTCGAGTTCGAGAATTCCGTCGATAGTGCAGCCGGCGGGAGTGGTGACGGCGTCTTTGAGCAGGGCGGGATGATATCCAGTTTCGAGGACCATTTTTGCCGCGCCGAAGGTGGTTTGCGCGGCGAGTTGGGTTGCAGTATCGCGAGGCAGGCCGACCTTTACTCCAGCTTCGGCGAGGGCCTCAATGATGATGTAGATGTATGCGGGGCCGGAGGCGGAGAGGCCGGTGACGGCGTCCATGTGCTTTTCGTCGACGATGACGGTGCGGCCTACGGTCTCGAAAATGCGCTGCGCCAGTTCCATCTGCTGCGCGGAGACGAAGCGTCCGCGGCAAAGGCCTGCGGCTCCGGCGCCGAGGGCCGACGGCGTGTTGGGCATGGCGCGAATCACGGCGATGTCGAGACCTGCCGCGTCTTCGATGGAACGCGTTTTCACCGATGCGGCGAACGAGATCAGGGTCTTGTCCTTGGTCAGCGCGGGGCGAATCTCGGCGATCAGGTCCGGTACTTGAAAGGGCTTTACGCCGATGAGAATCAGGTCGGCCTGCTTGGCAGCTTCAAGGTTGTCGGTGCTGACGTCGACGCCCCATTGGGTGCTGAGGGCGATGGCGCGCTCGGCGTGACCAACCGTGCCGAAGATCTGGTCGGGAGCAAAAAGATTCTGCTTCAGGAAGGCCTGCAGCAGGATGCCGCCCATCTTGCCCGCGCCGAGGACAGCCACACGAAGGTGGGGAAGTTGCGCAGGTACTGCTGTGGCCTCAACGGCTATCTCCGCCATGATGTTCCTTGTTTTCAGTGAGAGTGGTGGTTCAGTTATCAGGATACTCGTATCGGCACGGCGGTGCCATGCAAACACCGGGGCGAGGATTTGGGACAGAATTGGGGAAAGATTGGGGCTGGGCGCGCATCACACCCAGCCCGTGTTTGGTGCAGGAAGGTGTTCAGCGGCTGAGCAATGCCTGCTTCGCAAGGAACTGATGAAGGGTATCGGTCATGGTTGTGTCCATGCTTTCCTTCGGCCAATCCGCATTCCAAACCAGGTATCCTCCGGGCAAAGTAAAGGTCTTCTGCCGGCCTCCTATTGCGCTGAAGGTTGTGGTGCCCCAGGCCTGAAACTCCAATTCATAGAGGTGAGCGTTCTCAGCTCCGGCTGCAGGGCTGCGGAGATCGGCAACGTGCTGGCCCATGTGAACGATGGCCCGGCTGAGTGCGTCGCCCTTGAGGCGTGACGAATCGAAGATGCAGTTGAACAAGACCCCGTCGGGAGAGTTGCGTTCGCCTTTCTGCTCCGATCGTGCGCTCGCTTCATTTACACCGCCGAATGCAATCTCGACGCCGTTGTTGTCGCCTTCTTTCCCAAATGCATTGGCAGCGCGCTCGATTTGGTTGCCGAGAGGATTGCCGGGCCCAAACGCGGTGGCCGCTTTGTGAGCCTCTGCAACCGGGTTGCTGCCGCCCGAATCGAGCGTTGGATCGGCCTTGATGATGGAGGCGACTTTAGAGTAATCGATCTCCTGTGGCGTAACTTCAGAAACCGATTGCAGTACGAGACGCGCGCTATATGCATTGAGATTTCCAAACCCGCTGATGCCGACAATCTTGCCCGTCTTGTCGCGGGTGAGCCCTGCTTGAGCGCCATCGAGACGGCCGACAAGCGTGGCGCTGACCTCATACTTCGTACATCCAAGGCACATGCCGCTGCTCTTGAAAGGCGTCGAGAGCAGGGAATCGAATTGTTTGAAGTCTTTGCTCTTGTCGAGAACAACCGGCGTGCGCTCCGGTGCGGCAACCGTTCCGCCGAAGCTCTGCGCGGGCTGGAGTTGCAGAATGGCTTCAGGACCCGACTTCGCCTTCGACCCTTCAGGATAGGAAAGCCAGATGCCGTCTACCTTCTGGCCGCATTCGGCGCCCTTGACGATGAACTGGTCGAAGCCGGCCGAGACAGTCCCCTTGACGCGAACAATCTTTCCATTGAAGGAAGCGGGATTTTTGAGAATGTCACAAACCGTTGCATCGACAGCCTGCGCGTGAACGCATGCCGAAAAAGCACAAATCAAGCCAAGTGTCAGGAGGTGTTTCACTGGAATATTTCCTCTGCGAAGGCGGCCCGTCTCGCCAGCGTATTCGCGGGCCGAGGGCTCTTTTGGAACTGGAAAGATTACCACAAAAAGGCGTCAGGCCCTTGTGCGCCGCGGCACTGCATGCGTTCACTGACCCGGCGGCTTCTGGCTTGTGATCCAGGCTGTGATCCGTTCGTCGAGGACATCGAGCGGCATCGCTCCGGCGTCGAGTACCTGGTCGTGGAATGCACGTATATCGAATTTGTCGCCGAGCGCGGTCTTGGCTCGGTCGCGGAGTTCGAGAATCCTCAACTGGCCGATTTTGTAAGCCAGAGCCTGGCTGGGCCACGCGATGTAGCGGTCCACCTCAGATTGAACATCGGTTTCGCCGATGGCGGAGTGGTCGTGAAAGAACTGGACCATCTGCTCGCGTGTCCAGTGTTTGGAGTGAACGCCTGTGTCTACCACCAGGCGAATGGCCCGCCAGATGTCTCCTTCGAGGCGGCCGTAGTCCGAGTAGGGGTCCTGATAAAAGCCCACATCCTTGCCCAGTCGTTCCGCGTAGAGTCCCCACCCTTCGGAGTAGGCGGTGTATCCGCTGTATTTGCGGAAGTCCGGAAGACCCTGCAACTCCTGCGCGATGGAGATCTGGAGGTGATGACCGGGCAGGCCTTCGTGATACGCGATCGCTTCGACATCGTCGAGGTTGCGATCGGTCGCGTTGTAGGTGTCGATGAACAGGCGCCCCGGACGGCTCCCATCTGGCGTGCCGCGCATGTAGTAGGCGGTCGCCGAATTCTTTTCGAGGTAGGGGGGCACCGGCAGAACTTCGAAGGGCGCTTTGGGGAGATTGCCAAAGAGCTGCGGCAGTTTGCTCTTCATCGGGGTCAGGTATTTGCGATAAGCGTCGAGAAGGGCTTCGGCTGATGCCGGTCGCTGCTTGGGGTCGGTTTTGAGGCTCGCCTGAAAGCTTTTCAGGTCTTTGAAGCCGAGCTTTTGCGCGATGACCAGCATCTCGGCTTCGTCCTTCTTCACTTCATCGAGGCCGATCTGGTGAATCTTATCCGCGGTGAGATCGGTGGTTGTCGCGTGGCGAATGAGAAACTTGTAGTACTTCTCTCCGTCCGGCAGCGCGGAGATACCTGGCTGCTCGCGCCCGGCGGGGATGTAGGTCATCTCAAGAAAGCGCGCGAATCGCGAGTAGGCCGGCAGCACCTGCTTCGTGATGGCGGCGAGCATCTCCTGCTTGATGCGTTCCTGTTCCGCAGCGGAGACGGATGCGGGAAGCTTCTTTAATGGCAAGGCGAAGGGCGAGTCTTCGGGTTTTTGTGTGGCTAACTGCTTGACTTGCTCGAGGGTTTTTTCGAGAAGATATTTCGGCGGAACCCGCTTGTCTTCGACGCCTATCGACATGTTGGTCGTTACTTGATCGAAGGCGTTGGGAATGGCATGCAGGCGGGCGATCCAGTCGTCGTAATCCTTGACCGTGGTGAAAGTCAGTTGCACGACCACTTGAGGGTATTCGGAGTAAATGCCGCCCATCTGATTTACGGGCATCTCCCAGGCCTTGAATTCGGACGCTTCCTGATCATCCGCAAGGCGGCGCATGAGCATCTCGCGGCTGGTTTTTTCCTGGTCACTCAATCCGTCAGGATCGATGGCGGCTAGCTGCAGAAGGAAATTTTGCTCCGCGGCGAGCCATTGGTTGATGGCCTTCACGGAGTAGTCAGTTAGCTGATCGTTGTATCGCTTGTCGCCAATCGAAGAGGCGAATTCCGGTGATGTCTTCAGATACTCTTCCCAATAATTATGAAAGAGAGCATTGAGAGATTTACTGCGCTCGGCTACTGGTGCAGGCGGAGCGGCAGGGGGCGCTTGCGCGTACAGCGCGGAAATGGGGGCAGACAGAAGCAACAAGGCAGTCAGTATGGGGAGAGGATATCTTCTCAACGCAACGGGACCTCGGAATATGATGGGCAGCGAAAAGCCTTCCCGTCGAGTTTAGAGCAAGGGGCGTGCAGCCGGAAGAGATGTCAGCGGTTTAAAGCCGGCTGCCCTCGAGAATGCGGTAGAGGGTGGAGCGGCTTATGCCGAGATGGCGAGCGGTTCGCAGCTTATTTCCGTGGTTCAGATCGAGCACGTAATGGATGTGTTGCCGGACGACCTTGTCGAGATTGAGGTTTTCGATTTGCGCCGTTCGGCGAGCCTGCGAATCCGAATCCTGCTCCGAACTCTTTAAAGCGGCCGTGGGCGGCGACGTTTGAAATTGAGCGCCGCTCGAAGTGGAAACGAACATGCCTCGCCTCCGTCGTCCCGAATGGCAGTAGCGGGGCTGACGGTGTTTTTATCGGAGTTTGCGGAGAAAACTTGACCCGGAGAGATATGGTCTCCGGG
>Ga0207701_10005006_pt1 | contig 13347 bp, 11 predicted proteins | sample KBSSwiSSwithPhiX_FD_184294 | JGI IMG/M metagenome (GOLD analysis project Ga0207701, IMG submission 184294) | Switchgrass rhizosphere bulk soil microbial communities from Kellogg Biological Station, Michigan, USA, with PhiX - S5 (SPAdes) (version 2) | ecosystem: Environmental > Terrestrial >... | reverse complement strand
ATCGCCTTCTTGAATTTCTCGCGGTCTTCAGCCTTGTCGATCGCCTCGCGCGAGGCGCCGATCATTTCGACGCCGTATCTCTCGAGCACACCGTGCTTCGCGAGATCGAGTGCGCAATTGAGCGCCGTCTGTCCGCCCATCGTCGGCAGGAGTGCGTCCGGCCGCTCCAGAGCAATCACCTTCTCCACCATCTGCCAGTTGACCGGCTCGATGTAGGTCGCGTCGGCCATCTCGGGATCGGTCATGATCGTGGCCGGATTCGAGTTGACGAGGACGACGCGATAGCCTTCCTGCCGCAACGCCTTGCAGGCCTGCACACCGGAATAGTCGAACTCGCACGCCTGCCCGATGATGATCGGACCCGCGCCGAGGATGAGGATCGACTTGATGTCGGTACGTTTAGGCACGCGGTGTGCGCTCCATTGAGGTCAGGAACCGGGCGAACAGGTAATCCACGTCGTGCGGCCCCGGACTCGCCTCCGGATGTCCCTGGAAACAGAACGCAGGACGGTCGGTCAGCGCAAATCCCTGCAGGCTGCCATCGAACAGAGAGACGTGTGTCACACGCGCGTTGTCGGGGAGCGTCGCCGGATCGACGGCGAACCCATGGTTCTGGCTCGTGATCATCACGCGGCCGGTGTCGAGGTCCTGCACCGGATGATTCGCGCCGTGATGCCCGAACTTCATTTTGATCGTGCGGGCGCCGACCGCGAGTCCGAGCAACTGATGGCCCAGGCAGATACCGAACAATGGAACGCCGACGCCGAGAAACGTGCGTATCGCGCGGATCGCATAATCGCACGGCGCGGGATCCCCCGGCCCGTTCGCGAGCAGGATTCCATGAGGCTCCATCCCGAGTGCTTCCTCGGCCGGTGTTTCAGCGGGCACGACAGTAACCTTGCACCCGCGCGAGACGAGCTTCCGCAGGATGTTGCGCTTGACGCCGAAGTCATACGCGACAACGTGAAACCTGCCATCAACGCCCTGCTCATAGCCGCTTTCGAGCGTCCACTCGCTTTCCTGCCACTGATAAGGGTTCCTGCAGCTCACGACTTTCGCGAGGTCCATGCCCACGAGGCCCGGGAAACCGCGAGCAGCTTCCAGCGCTTTCGCCTCATCGATTTCACCGGCCATGATGCAGCCGTCCTGCGCACCCTTATCGCGCAGGATTCGGGTGAGCCTGCGCGTGTCGATATCGGCAATCGCCACGACGTTTTCGCGCTTCAGGTAGTCACCGAGGCTCCACGACTGCCGCCAGTTCGACGCAAGCACTGGCAAGTCACGAATAACCAGTCCGGCAGCGTAAACGCGGTCCGATTCGACGTCCTCGGCATTGGCGCCGTAGTTGCCGATGTGCGGATAGGTCAGCGTGACGATCTGGCGCGCATATGACGGGTCGGTCAGGATCTCCTGATAACCTGTCATGGCAGTATTGAAAACGACCTCGCCGACAGTGAGCCCGTCCGCGCCGATCGAGGTGCCGCGAAATACCGTGCCATCCTTGAGTACGAGGAGGGCGGGCGCACGCGCTGACACGGACAAACTCCTGATTTAGCGGGATTACATGTGGAAAGCGGGACAGGTTTCACCCGTCCCGCTCGCTTGAACACGCAATTATACGTCAAAGGGACCTAGTACAAAACTTTGCGCCGCAAGGCGCGTAAGGGTGTGGTTGGCGCCCGCAGGCATCGCGGTAGAAGCAGCAACGCCGGAGGAGCGACGTAAGGTTTACTTCAGTCCCAGTACGTCCTGCATGTCGTAGAGGCCATTCTTCTTGTCGCCGATGAACCTCGCGGCGCGGAGCGCGCCCTGCGCATAAGTGGCGCGACTGCCGGCCCGGTGGGTGATCTCGATGCGCTCGCCGGTGCCGAGAAACATGACCGTGTGATCGCCGACCGCATCACCTCCACGCAGGGCAGAAAAGCCAATTGTCTCTTTCTTTCGCTCGCCCGTGATGCCTTCACGGCTGTAGATAGCGGCGCTGCTCAGGTCGCGTCCTGACGCCTTGGCAATGATCTCCCCCATGCGCAAGGCCGTGCCGGACGGCGCATCCACCTTGTGCCGGTGATGAACTTCGAGAACTTCGAAATCGTAATCCTGCGCGAGAACGCGGGCGGCGACGTCGAGCAGTCGGAAAGTGACATTCACACCGACACTGAAGTTGGGCGCCATGGCAATAGCGATGTCGCGCGATGCCTCCACGATCGCACCCTTCTGTGCATCCGAGAAGCCGGTCGTGCCGATGACCATCCGCGCGCCGTGACTGCGACAGGCGGCAAGATGCGCCAGCGTCCCGTCCGGCCGTGTGAAATCGATCAGCACATCGCAGGCGGCCGCCGCACTCTCGATATCGTCCGCTATGCGCACACCACAGGGCTGACCGGCAAGCTCACCCGCGTCCTTGCCGATGTGGGGACTGCCCGTCTGCTCGAGCGCGGCAGCAAGCTGCGCGTCCGGTGTATTGAGCACCGTCTCGATCAGCGCGCGGCCCATGCGGCCCGTGCTTCCGGCGATCGCGATTCTCATGGCGCCGTCGCCGCAGCGCCGGACACAGGCTCCGTCCCTGCGCTCGTAGCACCGGACGCCGGATCCAGACCCGCAGGATCCATGGGTGCGGGTTCCGCGAGCGGCGTAGTCACAGCTGGCGGAGGCTCAATGCTCGGCGCTGTCGCATCAGGCACGGGCCCGACACCCGCACCGGTCGCACCGGGCCCGGGATCCACGCCCGTACTCCTCGCGTCAGATGCAGGCTGCGGGCTCGCACCCGTCGCGCCGGGCACAGGCCGCAGGCCCGCACTCGTCTCCGCGGGCTGTTGCTGCAGGCTCGCACTCGTGTCCGCTGGTTTGACGTCGCCATCAAGCCGTAGAAGCTTATCGTCCTGAAACAGCACGATCAGCCGGCGATGCTCGATTGTTTGACCGCGTTTCTGCATTACGTAAACGTAATCCCAGCGGTCGGAGTGGAACGGATCGACGACGAGCGGCGTTCCGAGCGCAAATCGCACCTGCGCCCTCGACATGCCCGGCTTCAGCTTCGCCACCATATCCTGTGTCACGTAATTACCCTGCTGAATGTCCATTCTGTAAGGCGTCAGCCCAGGCAGAATCGGAACGCGCGAGCAGCCCGCGAGCAGGAGGAGCACAGGAACTAGTTTTCTGATGGTGGACACGAAGAGGCTGGACGCACGTGCTTCGGAACCCCGAAATTCGCCGTGCGTTTCCATGGCAAATGTTTCCTACTATGATAGCCCAGCCTCCCCGCGCCTGACAGGAATACTCCGCTTGAGCTCTCCTTCGGATCTGAAGACCATCGGTCTCAAAGCAACACTGCCGCGACTGCGTATCCTCGAAATCTTCGAGAAGAGCGACGTTCGCCATCTCTCGGCCGAAGACGTCTACAAGACGCTGCTGAAGGACGGAACCGACACCGGGCTTGCCACCGTTTACCGCGTGCTCACCCAGTTCGAGCAGGCCGGCTTGCTGCTGCGACACCACTTCGAGAGCGGGAAAGCCGTTTTCGAGCTCAAGGAGGGTGGACATCACGACCATATCGTTTGTGTCGAATGCGGGCACGTGGAAGAGTTCTACGATCCCGCGATCGAGCGGCGGCAGACCGAGGTGGCGGAGACGCGCGGGTTCCGCATCCAGGACCATTCGCTGCATTTGTACGTCGAGTGCACGAAAACCGATTGTCCGCATCGGCGCCTCCTGCATCACGAGCCGTAGACGGTCTGCCTCGAGTTTCGCCGCAGACCCGAATGTTCAGCTTTCGCGCAGGCCCAGCATTTCCGCTGCGTGCTTGCGAGTCGTTTCCGTGATCCTGACACCACCCAGCATGCGCGCAATCTCGTCCACGCGCTGCGCGCCATCGAGCGCCAGGACGCGGCTCACAACCTTGTCTCCAGTCGTCGTTTTCGCGACTTGCCATTGCTGATCCGCGGAGGCCGCGACCTGCGGCAGGTGTGTAATGCACATCACCTGATGCTCTCGACCGAGCTCTCTCAGCATCCGCCCCACTATTTCCGCCACGCGCCCACCGATCCCCGCGTCCACTTCATCGAACACCAGCGTCGGGACGTGCGCGACCCGGCTGGTAACCGTCTGAATCGCGAGACTCAGCCGTGAGAGCTCGCCGCCCGAAGCCACGCGCGCAAGGGGTTGGGGCGTCATCGTCTTATGCGCGGCCACATGAAATTCGACCACCTCGGCGCCGTGTGCAGACGGATCGTCAAGTGGGTCGAGCGCGATCTCGAACTTGCCGCCGGCCATCGCGAGTGTCTGCATGGCCGCCGTCACTTCGGTCGCGAGCTTGCGCGCGGCGCTGCGCCTTCCCGCGGTGAGTTTCGCGGCGCTTTCGGAGTACGCTGCTTTCGCCTCCGCCTCGAGCCGCTCGAGCGCTGCCGGATCATCAGCGGTGTCGAGTTCCTTCAAGCGCACGCGGCACCTCGCGAGCACCGTGGCGACATCCTCCGGCGCGATGCGATACTTCCGACACGCCGCATGCACCGCATCCACTCGCGTCTCGGTTGCGCGCAGGCGTTCCGGATCGAGATCGAGCTTCTGCTGATATCGGCGCAGGCTGTAAACGGCATCCTGCACCTGAATGCATGCGGCCTCGAGCGCGTCCAGCACACCGCGGAGCGTGGCGTCATATTCGACCAGCGCGCCCAGTCGCGCAACGACAGCGTTGAGCTGTGAGAGGCTCGCGGCCTCATCCTCCGTCAGCCGGTCGAGCCCGAACTGGACGCCGTCGAGCAGACTTGCGGCGTGCGCAAGCCGCGCGTGGTCGTTCTGCAGCGTCTGCCACGCGTCGTCCGCGAGCTCGAGCGCGCCGAGCTCTTTCACCTGCCATTCGAGCTGCTCGCGTTCCGCGGCAACAGCTGCTGCGTTCGCGGCAAACGCCGCCCGCTGCTCGCGCCGAACCTGCCATTGGCGATAGCGCTCACGGACCTGTGCGGCCGTTGCAACGAGCCCGCCGAATGCGTCGAGCAGCTCGCGCTGCGCGGCGGCGCGAACGAGCGACTGGTGTTGATGCTGACCGTGGATGTCGACGAGGAACTCACCCACCTCGCGCAACTGCGACAGCGTCGCGGCAGTACCGTTTATGAATGAGCGCGAACGGCCCGTCGCATCCACCACGCGCCGCAGAAGGCAGACCTCCTCGTCCGAGGACAAGCCGTGTTCTTCCAGCCATTGCACGAGCGTCGGAACAGAGTCGATGTCGAACTCCGCGCTGATCTCGGCGCGTTCGGTCCCCTGCCGCACGACCATAGCATCGGCCCGCTCGCCCAGAACGAGCGCAAGTGCATCGATGAGTATGGATTTGCCAGCGCCCGTTTCGCCCGTGAGAACCGTGAAGCCGCGTTCGAAAACGAGCTCCAGTTCTTGAACGATAACGAAGTCGCGAATGCGTAACGTGCGCAGCATTCACGCATTCCAGTTGAGCTTCTGCCGCAGCATGGCGTAGTAGCTATGTCCCACCGGATGCAGCAGGCTGATGTCGTGCGGATAACGGCTGACCGTAATGCGGTCGGCGTCGCGCAATTCGAAGTGCGAGTGACTGTCGAAGTGAGCACGTGGGTCGTCCATGCTGCGGATCACGATGTCCACCACGCTGTCGCTGCTGATGACGATGGGCCGGTTCGAAAGCGTATGCGGACAGACCGGCACGAGCGTCATCACGCGCAGCGACGGATGCACGATGGGTCCGTTAGCCGATAGTGCATACGCGGTCGAGCCGGTGGGTGTCGCGACGATGAGCCCGTCGGAACGTTGAGTGTAGATGGGCTCTGCGTCTATATGCACCTCGAACTCGATCATGCTGCCCTGCAGGCCTTTACTCACGACGACGTCGTTGAAAGCGAGCACGTCGAACACCCGCTCCGCTCCGGTGTAGATCTCCGCCTGGAGCAGCATGCGATCTTCGCTGACGTAATTGCCATCCAACATGGCGCCGATCGTCTCGACCATCGTATGGAGGGAGATGTCCGTCAGAAAGCCCAGACGTCCCTGGTTCACCCCCACGAGCGCCACGTCGTAGGGCGCGAAGGTCCGCGCGATGTTGAGCATCGTCCCATCGCCTCCGAGGACGATTGCAAGATCGGCCTGCGCGCCCAGCTCCTCGAGCGTCAGGACGGGATACGGGCAGTCGCCGATATGCGAGGCAGTGAGGCGATCGATCAGCACCTCTACGCCACGCGACCGCAGGAAGCTCGCCAGTTCCAGCAACGGCACTGCGATCTCGGGACTTTTGTATTTGCCGATGAGCGCAGCGCTGCGGAAAGCTTTTTTCATGCGCCGCATTTAATCACACCGACGCTGCACGTGCGTGCTTCGCGCGCGTTGTAAACGTCTGTTTCCCTTTTGCGTTTAATATCTTACGGCACAGCCGATTAAAATCCATTTTGTGTAGAATAAGTTCATGTCGACTGACATACCGGTGTTGAGCGAGCGCGCGCAGATTCTGCTGAAGACGCTCATAGAACGGTTTATCGCCGATGGACAACCCGTCGGCTCACGTGCTTTATCCAAATACTCCGGGCTCGATCTTTCACCCGCCAGCATTCGCAACGTGATGGCGGATCTCGAGGATCTCGGCTTCATTGCAAGTCCGCATACCTCCGCCGGACGCATTCCGACGGCGCGCGGCTACCGGTTTTTCGTGGACACCCTCCTCACGTTGAAGCCGCTCGACAGCATTCAGATCAACCAGGTGGAGGGACAATTGCACGTCGAGAACCGCCAGCGGCTCGTCACTTCGGCTTCGCAAGTACTCTCCGATCTGACGCGATTTGCAGGCGTGGTCGTCACACCCCGGCGCAGCGCGGGCTTCCGGCACATCGAATTCGTGAAACTGTCCGAAAGCCGGATCCTGCTGATCCTCGTGACACCCGAAGGCGACGTGCAGAACCGCATCTTCCTCACCGACCGCAAATACACGCCGGGGGAGCTCGTCGAGGCAGCGAACATCCTCAATCAGAACTACGCCGGCCTCACGTTCGAGGAAACGCGCGCCCGCATCCATGACGAGCTGAAGCAGCTGCGCGAGGACATGACGTTCCTCATGACGAAGGCGCTGGACGCTGGCAGTCAAGCCGTCACCGACTCTTCGGAGGATGTCGTAATCTCGGGGGAAGGAAGGCTGCTCGAAGTGCAGGACCTTTCCTCGGACATGCAGCGACTGCGCAGCCTGTTCGATCTGTTCGAGCGCAAGACGGGGCTTCTGCAGTTACTGGATGTGTCCAGCCGGGCGCACGGTGTGCAGATTTTCATCGGCGGAGAGTCGGGGCTCGTCCCTCTCGACGAGTGCAGCGTCGTGACCGCACCCTACGAAGTGGATGGCCGGGTGGTCGGCACGGTTGGCGTGATCGGACCGACGCGCATGGCGTACGAGCGCGTGATTCCCATCGTGGACATCACGGCGAGACTCCTGTCGGTGGCAATGTCCCAGCATTGAGCGACGCAGCGGCGGCTCAGGGAGGCCGGCAGGCAGGCGTCCTGCTCATCAATCTCGGTACTCCCGAAGCCCCCACGCGCGAGGCCGTCCGCACCTACCTGAAGGAATTCTTGTCCGATCCCCGGGTCGTAGAGATCCCCCCGATCGTCTGGCAGCCCATTCTGCGTCTTTTCGTGCTGACCACACGGCCCAAAGCCTCGGCCGCCCGCTACGCTCAAGTCTGGATGCCGGAGGGCTCGCCGCTCAAGGTGTACACGCAGCGCCAGGCGAAGCTGCTCCACGGCTATCTCGGCGAACGATTCAGCCAACCGGTCCTCGTGGACTACGCGATGCGCTACGGCACGCCATCCATCGGGGACCAACTCCGCGCGCTCCTGTCGCGCGGCTGCTCGCGCATCCTCCTGCTGCCGCTCTATCCGCAGTATTCGGCAAGCACCACGGCCACCGCTTTCGATGCCGCATACGCCACCCTTGCGGAGATGCGGAATCAGCCGGAGCTCCGAACCGTGCGCGACTTCCATGACGATGCGGGCTACGTTGACGCGATCGCAGCGCGGGCTCGCGAATACTGGTCCAAGCACGGAGACCCGGGCGTCGTGGTGCTCAGCTTTCATGGCGTGCCCAAACGGAGCGTGCAGCGCGGCGACCCGTACGCCCAGGAGTGCGCGACGACGGCGCGTCGGCTGGCGGCCTCTCTTGGCCTCGCCGAGAGCGACTACCGGCTCACCTTTCAGTCCCGGTTCGGCCGGGCCGAGTGGCTGAAGCCCTACACCTACGATGTGCTGGCCGAGCTGGGACGCGAAAAAGCCGCGCGCGTCGATGTGCTCTGCCCTGGCTTCGTTTCGGACTGTCTGGAAACGCTCGAAGAGATCGCGATCGAAAACAAGGCGCTCTTTCTGAACGCGGGCGGGCGCGAGTTCCACTACATCTCATGCGTCAACGACCGCCACGAATGGATTTCCGCGCTGGCCGATCTCGCGGAGCGCAACCTTCGCGGCTGGATCGACCGGCAGCCGCAGAGCCTCCGGCCGCTCGGGATCGTCTGAAGCGCGACCGTCGCGGCGGGAACCGGGTCTGGGCGGGATCGCGAAATTAGTGGAAGGTCAGTCGCTTAGCGTTGTTTGATGATGCCAGCTTGAATTCTGGCTGAAGGCCCCCATGTGACCAAGATCAAGAGGAGCCAACGATGCAGGAAATGCCCGAAATCACCAATACCGGTGCGGCGGCCGCGTCCGATGCGCCGGGCGCTGAGATGGAGCAGCAGGAGCCCGGACTGGAGCAGCGGCTCAGGGAAGCCGAGCTCAACGCCCAGGAGCATCATGACGCGTGGCTGCGCGCCCGCGCTGAGGCCGACAATATCCGCAAGCGCAGTCAGACCGAGATCGCGAACGCCCACAAGTTCGCCGTCGAGAATTTCGCGACCGAGCTGCTCGCGGTCAAGGACAGCCTGGAAGCGGCGCTCGCGTCCGACAACGCGACCGTCGAAAGTCTTCGCAGCGGCGTCGAGCTTACGCTGCGCCAGTTGAAGTCCGTCTTCGAGAAATTCAACGTGAAGGAAGTCGATCCGACCGGCGAACGGTTCGATCCGCATCGCCATCAGGCGATCAGCACGGCGGACTCCGAGCGGGAGCCGAACACGGTGGTGCAGGTGTTGCAGAAGGGCTATCTCCTGCACGACCGCGTGATCCGGCCGGCGCTCGTGATCGTCGCCAAACCCAAAGCCGTTGAAACCTGAGGGCTTTAACCCAATATTCGGAACAGTAACGAATTTTCTGCAGATTCCAGCGAGGAACACATGGGCAAAATCATTGGCATAGACCTGGGTACGACGAACTCGTGCGTGGCCGTCATGGAAAACGGCACGCCCAAGGTCATCGAAAACTCCGAGGGCGCACGCACGACGCCTTCGATCGTCGCGTACATGGAGGATGGCGAGGTCCTCACTGGCGCGCCCGCCAAACGTCAGGCGGTTACGAACCCCAAGAACACACTCTATGCCGTGAAGCGTCTGATCGGCCGGCGGTTCGAGGAAAAAGAGGTCCAGAAAGACATCGACCTGATGCCGTACAGGATCGTCAAGGCCGACAACGGGGACGCGTGGGTCGAAGTGCGCGGCAAGCGCATCGCGCCACCCGAAGTGTCCGCGCAAGTCCTCATCAAGATGAAAAAAACGGCAGAGGATTACCTCGGCGAGTCGGTCACCGAAGCGGTGATCACGGTGCCGGCCTACTTCAACGACTCGCAGCGCCAGGCGACGAAAGACGCCGGCCGCATCGCTGGTCTGGAAGTGAAGCGCATCATCAACGAGCCGACGGCGGCTGCGCTTGCGTTCGGCCTCGACAAGAAGAAAGGCGACCGCAAGATCGCGGTCTATGACCTCGGCGGCGGCACGTTCGACATCTCCATCATCGAAATCGCGGAAGTCGAAGGCGAACACCAGTTCGAGGTGCTCTCCACGAACGGCGACACGTTCCTCGGCGGTGAAGACTTCGACCAGCGCCTGATGGACTATCTGTGCGACGAGTTCAAGAAGGAATCCGGCATCGATCTGCGCAAGGACATGCTCGCGCTGCAGCGACTGAAGGATGCGGCGGAGAAAGCCAAGATCGAGCTTTCGTCCTCGCAGCAGACCGAAGTGAACCTGCCGTACATCACGGCCGACCAGTCGGGTCCGAAGCATCTCGCGATCAAGATCACACGGGCGAAGTTCGAATCGCTGGTGGACGAGCTGGTCGAACGCACGATGGAGCCGTGCCGCATCGCGATCAAGGATGCGGGGGTGAAGCTCGCGGACATCGACGATGTGATTCTCGTCGGTGGGCAGACGCGCATGCCGAAAGTGCAGGAGAAGGTGAAAGAGATCTTCGGCAAGGAGCCGCGCAAGGACGTGAACCCGGACGAAGCGGTCGCAGTCGGTGCGGCGATTCAGGGTGGCGTGCTGCAGGGTGAAGTGAAGGACGTGCTGCTGCTCGACGTGACGCCGCTGTCACTCGGCATCGAAACGCTGGGTGGCGTCATGACCAAGCTCATCCAGAAGAACACGACGATCCCGACCAAGGCCACGCAAGTGTTCTCCACCGCGGAGGACAACCAGACCGCGGTCACGATCCACGTGCTCCAGGGCGAGCGGGAGATGGCGCGCGTGAACAAGTCGCTCGGCCAGTTCAACCTGACGGATATTCCGGCGTCACCGCGCGGCCTGCCGCAGATCGAGGTGACGTTCGACATCGACGCGAACGGCATCCTCCACGTCTCGGCGAAGGACAAGGCGACGGGCAAGGAGAACAAGATCAAGATCCAGGCCTCGAGCGGACTGAACGAGGAGGAGATCCAGCGCATGGTGAAGGACGCCGAGGCGCACGCCGAGGAAGACAAGAAGGCACGCGAACTCGTGGACGCCCGCAACCAGTGCGATCACATGGTGCATTCGGTCCGGAAGTCGCTCAAAGAGCAGGGTGACAAGGTCGGCGCGGACGACAAGTCGAAAATCGAGGCCGCGTTGAAGGATGCGGAAGATGCGATGAAGTCGGACGACAAGGCGAAGATCGAAGCGGCGACGCAGGCTCTGGCGCAGTCAGCGCACAAGCTTGCCGAGCAGATGTATGCTCAGGAGCAGGCGAAGCAGCCGCAAGGTGCCGGAGCTCAATCGTCGGCAGGCGCGAACCAGCCTGGCGGTAAACAGCAGGATGACGGAAACGTCGTCGACGCCGAGTACGAGGAAGTCAAAGATAAAAAGTAGTCTCGGCACGGGACGTGGTTGATGTGCAAATGGGGGAGGCCCAATCGGGGGCCTCCCCCATCCTGCGTTTAGGAGTGCTCGGTCGATGAGCGGAAGCTGAAGGGAGCCATGGCAAAACGGGATTACTACGAGGTGCTCGGAGTCAACAAGGACGCCTCGGAAGAAGACATCAAGAAGGCTTATCGCAAGCTCGCGATGAAGCACCACCCGGACCGCAATCCGGACAATCCGCGCGCCGAAGAACACTTCAAGGAAGCCAAGGAAGCCTACGAGATCCTGACGGATGGCAACAAGCGCGCGGCGTACGACCAGTACGGTCATGCCGGCGTGGACCCAAGCGCAGCTGCGGGGGCGGGCGGATTCGGCGGATTCTCCGACGCGTTCGGGGACATCTTCAGCGACATCTTCGGCGGAGGCCGCTCGCGGTCGACCGTCTACCGGGGTGCGGATCTTCGGTACAACCTCGAAATCGCTCTGGAAGACGCGGCACGCGGCACCGAAACCCGCATTCGCATTCCCGCAATGGAGGAATGCGAAACGTGCCACGGCAGCGGTGCGAAGCCCGGTACACAGCCTGTGACATGCACAACGTGCAGCGGTCACGGGCAGGTGCGCATGCAGCAGGGTTTCTTCTCGATCCAGCAGACGTGCCCGCGCTGTCACGGGAGCGGGAAGATGATCCCCAATCCCTGTGCGACTTGCAGCGGCAGCGGCCGCGTGAAGAAGCAAAAGACGCTGTCGGTGAAGATCCCCTCCGGCGTAGACGAAGGCGATCGCATCCGCTTGTCGGGCGAGGGCGAGGCCGGTGTGAATGGCGGGCCGCCGGGGGATCTCTACGTCGTCATCCACATCAAGCCGCATCCCGTCTTCACGCGCGATCACAACGATCTGCACTGCGAGATGCCGATCAGCATCACTACGGCTGCACTCGGCGGAGAGATCGAGATTCCGACGCTCGACGGTTCGGCAAAAATCAAGGTTCCAACCGAGACGCAGACCGGGAAAGTGTTCCGGCTTCGCGGCAAAGGCATCAAGGGCGTGCGCTCGAATACGCACGGCGATCTCTTATGTCACGTCGTCGTAGAGACGCCGGTGAATCTCACGTCCCGGCAGCGTGAGCTGCTGCAGGAATTCGAAGCGATCAGCGGCAAGGACAGCGAGCGTCACAATCCGCGCGCGAAGTCCTGGATGGATAAGGTCAAAGAGTTCTTCGACTCGTAAGACGCCTTCCGGATAGATGCCTGGCGGCAGGCTGACCGCCGCCGGAACTCGGCCGCCCGCCAGCGCGTCAAAGACTGCGGGTGCTGCGCGTGCCTGAGCACATCGCCGCGCATGCAATTTGCATCATGCCGCGCGTCTCGCGGTGCGAGTTGTTTTCGCTGAGCGTCAACGCTTGCGGGCGGAGGACGAATGGATGCAGCGGTGCACAATCCGATGGGCACCGATGGGTTCGAGTTCATCGAATACACGGCCCCCGACAGCCGCGCTCTTGCCGCGCTGTTCGAAAGCATGGGTTTCGCGAAAGTCGCGAGACACCGGTCCAAAGACGTCACCCTCTATCGTCAGGGCGACATCAATTTCGTCGTCAATCACGAGCCGCACAGCTTCGCGCAGGCATTCGCACGCGTGCACGGGCCTTCCGTTTGCGCATTCGCGATTCGAGTGCAGGATGGCGAATATGCGTTCGATCGCGCGCTGAAGCTCGGTGCGAAGCCACACTTTGGCGAAACCGGCCCGATGGAGCTCGAGATCCCCGCCATCCGCGGCGTCGGTGGCGGCCTCCTCTACTTCATCGACGAGGCGAGCGAGCTCGCCAATGTCTGGGACATCGAGTTCAGCCCCACTGGCGAGACCAGCACGGCCGATGCCGGCCTGATCGGTATCGATCATGTCGCCCAGACGATGGACTATTCCGAGATGCTGACCTGGATCCTGTTCTACCGCTCGATCTTTGCGACCTCGAAGAGCCCGATGGTCGACGTGCTCGATCCAGCGGGCCTGGTGCGGAGCCAGATCATCTCCAACGACGCAGGCACCCTGCGTCTCACGCTCAACGGTGCCGACAACCATCGCACCCTTGCCGGCCATTTCGTCTCGGAGAGTTTCGGTTCGGGCGTGCAGCACATCGCGCTTTGTTCGAGGGACATCTTTG
>Ga0207701_10005004_pt1 | contig 13349 bp, 15 predicted proteins | sample KBSSwiSSwithPhiX_FD_184294 | JGI IMG/M metagenome (GOLD analysis project Ga0207701, IMG submission 184294) | Switchgrass rhizosphere bulk soil microbial communities from Kellogg Biological Station, Michigan, USA, with PhiX - S5 (SPAdes) (version 2) | ecosystem: Environmental > Terrestrial >... | reverse complement strand
CCCACACTTTCTGCCCAACAGCGGCCCCTCCGCCCCGATGTCGGCCCGGTGTCGTCGTGAGTGCGCCGAGCCTTGACCCGATCGACCTCGGCGGCGGTCCCCGGCCAAGCTGCACCTGCCCCTACGGCGAACGTCCACTAGGACGGTTGCACGGGATCGACATGGGCCGTGGCGTGGTGCGACTCACAACGACGCCAGGGTGCCCCGAACATGATTCTTGTCAGGGCTACACGAAGGCGGTCCGGGCCGCACGTAGAGGCCGCCTCTGGTGCCCGATCCATCGCACGACGAACTGCCCCCAGGTTGGGGATGCCGCGCCGTGACCGTCTCCCTCATCCACGGCAACGCACTCACCCTCCCCCTCGCCGACCAGTCCGTCCACCTCATCGTCAGCAGCCCCCCGTACTTCAGCTTGAGGGCGTACACCGACGACGACGGCCAGCGGTACGACGGTCAGCTCGGCTCCGAAGAATCCCCCTACCACTTCCTCGCCGCCCTCTGGCGGGTGCTCGACGAGTGTTGGCGGGTCCTCCGCGACGACGGGTCGTGTTGGATCAACCTGGGCGACAAGTTCGCCGGCTCCGGCGGCCACAACAACGGCGGACTCACCGGGGCCACGTCGGCACTGAAGGTCGGCGAGCGTGGCAATCGAGCGCAGGACCAAACCCGGATCACCCAGTCATCCCGCCGCCAGGCGCCCGACCGCTACAACCAGAACACTGGCGGCCTCCGCCCCAAGTCACGGATGCTGCTTCCCCACCTCTTCGCCGCCGGCTGCCAATACCCGTGGCTCCGCAGGGCAGTCGAGGCTGAGGCGGGCATTGCGCCGCCGTTCGGCTTCGGGTTCGTCTGCCCGCGATGGATCTGCCGCATGGACGTCGTGTGGTCGAAGCCGAACGGTCTGCCCGAATCGGTCACCGACCGGGTCCGGGCCTCGCATGAGTACTGGTTCCACCTGGTGAAATCGGAGCGGTACTTTTCGGCGCTCGACACCATCCGCGAGGACTATCTGGCGCCAACCGCAACGCGCACGATCGCCGCTTCCACTCACGCCGGGACGGATGGCAGCGGCGGAGTGGCCCGCCGTGATGCCGCCGACGTGATGAACCCGCTCGGCAAGCTGCCCGGCTCCGTCTGGGAGGTCGCCACCGAGCCGCTGCTGCTACCCGACCACCTCCCGCAGCACTTCGCCGCGTTTCCCTCCGAGTGGCCGCGGCGGCTGGTGTTGGGCTGGTCGCCTAGCGGGGTGTGCGTCCGCTGCGGCGAAGGCCGGAGGCCGGTATGCGAGCGCACGGGGCGGCAGGTGTCGTCCTATGCGGCAGCGGAATTGGGCGGCACGTCGACTACGACGCACCGTGACGGCAACGGCAACGGAACCCGTCTCCGGGCTGCCAACGGTCACAACATGATGAAGCACGAAACGGTCGTGTCCGGCACCGCCTGCGCCTGCCCCACACCCGACGACCCCACCCGCCCCGCCGTCGTCCTCGACCCGTTCGGCGGGACAGGCACGACCGCCATCGTGGCGTCAGCGCTCGGCCGCCACGGCATCTCCGTCGACCTGTCCGCCGATTACCACCGCATCGCCCGATGGCGCGACCAGGACGGCGGGCTGCGGGCCAAGGCGTTGGGCGTGGACCGCCCGCCCCGCGAGCTGGCGGGGCAACTGTCGCTGTTGGAGGCGGTGTCGTGACCGCCGTCGCCGCCGATCTGGCCCGGCCGCCTCGGGCCAGGGGCAGGCGCCCGGGGTTGGTCGGATCACCGACCCCCCGGGTGGCCACCCGCCGCCCCGATGGCCGCAGCAAGGGGCCCGAGGTGATCCGCTTCGCCAAGGGCGTGCTGGGCGTGAAGCTGTTGCCCTGGCAGGAGCACGTGCTGCGGGAGGGGCTGGTCCACCGCGACGGCCGCTGGTCGAGCCGGACGGTGGGCGTGATGGTGGGCCGCCAGAACGGTAAGACGCTCCTCGCCGCGGTGCGGGCGTTGGCCGGGATGGTGCTGTTCGGGGAGGACGTGTTGGCCGCTTCCCAGAACCGGGACGTGGCGCTCGACGCTTGGCGGCTCGCGCTGGAGCTGGCGCAGGACGCCGGGTTGGACCCCACCGAGGTGCGCCGGGCGAACGGTATGGAGTCCTTCCGCATCGGCCGCCAGCGGTACAAGGTGGTGTCCTCCACGGCCGGCGGTCGGGGCCTGACGGGCCAGCTCATCATCATCGATGAGTGCCGGGAGATGCGCCACTGGCAGGGGTGGGCGGCGCTCGAAAAGACGAGACGGGCGCAGCCGTCGAGCCAGGTGTGGGCCATCTCCTCGGAGGGCGATGAGGGCAGCGTGGTGCTCGCCAGTCTGGCGGAGCAGGGTCGGGGGGCGGCCAGGACCGGGGCGCCTACCGATGCGGCGTGGCTGGAGTGGAGCGCCGCACCGGAGGCCCCCCGTCAAGATCCCCGGGCGTGGGCGGCGGCCAACCCTGCGCTGGGCCACCTGATCGAGCCGCACGTCCTCGCCTCCGAGGCGCAGCACGACGACCCCGAGGTGTTCGAGGCGGAGGTGCTGTGCCGGCGGGTGGCGAGCCTGCGGCCGTGGATTCAGAGCGGGGCGTGGGAGGCGTGCGCCGACCGGTTCGCCACGGTGCCGGACGGGGCGGAGCATGTGGCGTTCGCCTTGGACGCCGGCCCCGAGCTGCGCCACGCGTCGCTGGCTGCGGCTTGGCGGCGCCCCGATGGCCGGACCCACGTGGAGGTGGTGCAGGCGTTCGCCCAGGCGCCGGTGTTGGGCGAGGCGGCGGAGCGGCTGGTGGAGTTGGTCGAGCGGTGGCGCCCCGAGCGGGTGGTGGTGATGTCTCGCTCCGCCTCGGAGGCGGCGGCGCTGCGGGCCCTCGAGGGCCTGGGCGTCCCCCTCGAGGGCCAGTCGGGCGCCGACCTGGTGCGGGCCGCCAACGCCTTCCACGAGGCGACCCTGGCCCGCACGCTGGTCCACGCCGGTGACCCGTTGGTGGCCGCCCACGTGGCGGCGGTGCGGGCCGATGGGGTGCTGCGGCGCCGCTCCCCGCAGGCCGACATCGATGCGGCGGTGGCGATCGTGCTGGCCCGCCATGGGGTGGCCACGGGGGCGCCGGCCCCGGTGTCCCAGGACTGGACGGTGTTCTGATGGGACGATGGATCTGGCAGCGGGCGGCGGCGCTCCCCCCCGGGAGCCCGCAGGGTTCGCCGCTCGGTAGCCCGGTGGGCGCGATCCACACGGCCACCGACGGCCGGGACGTGCTCCTGAACGATCCTGACGGGTGGGAGGTGGACAACCCGTGGCTGTGGTTCACCGGGCCCGCCGGGGGTGACGGCACGGGCGGCCCCTACGGCAACCCCCTAGCCCCCGGCGCCATCCCCCCGGGCGGCTACCTGCCGGCGGTGACCCGCTCCACGGGGCTGATCTGCAACACCATTGCGGGCCTTCCGTGGCGGGTGATGCGGGGCTACGAGGAGCTGACCACCCCCGACTGGTTGGCCGACCCCCAGGCGCTGCGCATCGACGGCCGGGTGGTGTCCCCCGGCGACCTGGATGACGTGCGCCTCTCGGCGGTGGAGTTCTGGTCCCAGTGGATCGCGGCGGCGCTGTTGTGGGGTGATGGCTACGTGTTCGTGCCGGTGCGGGACGCCACCACCGGCGCCCCCAAGCCGCCGCTGTGGCAGCTCCACCCCGAGCTGGTCAGCATCGAGGAGGGCGGCTACTGGGCGGGCGGCCAGCGGCTCCCACCGGGCTCGGTGCTCCACCTGCGGGGCGAGCCCCCCTACTGGAACGGCCACGGCACCGGTGTCCTGACCCGCCACGGCTCCGAGCTGGGCTTGGCGTGCGCGGTCCGCCAGTATGCGGCGGGGGTGTTCGCCTCGGGCGTGCCCGCCGGCTACCTCCAGTCCACGGCGCCGAACATGACCCAAGAGAGCGCCGACGCCCTCAAGGCCCGGTGGATGGCGCAACACGGCAACCCCCGCCGCACGATCGCGGTGCTGAACGCCACGACCGCCTTCCACCCCATCCAGATCTCGCCCGTTGACTCGCAGCTCTCGGCGGCCCGGGAGTGGTCCATCCGGGACATCGCGCTGGCGTTCGGGCTCCCCGCCACGATGCTGGGCGTGCCGGGGGACTCCTCCACGTACACCAACATCGAGTCCCGCATGATCGAGATGCAGCAATGGACCCTGTTGCCGTGGGAGCGGCGCATCGAGTCCACGCTCGACGCCCAGTTCCCCCGCGGCACGAGCGTGAAGATCCGCACCGAGGGTCTACTGCGGGGCGACACCACCAGCCGCTATGACGCCTACACCAAGGCGTTGGCGGCGGGGTGGCTGACGGTGGACGAGGTGCGAGAGCTGGAGGACCGGCCACCGCTGGCCCCGGCCGAGATGGGGGTGGCGTGATGGCCCGCCGCCACGCAACTAGAGGGGGAGCCATGGAACATCTGCCGATGGAGCTGCGGGCGGTCGACGCCCCCGCCCGGCTGATCGAGGGCGTGGTGGTCCCCTACGACGAGGTGACCTACCTGACGCCCAACCCCGAGGGGGAGCGGGTGCGGCGCCGGGCGTTCGCCAAGTCCATTGATGACCGGGGCGACCGCATCCCGCTGATGCGTTCCCACGACCACGAGCTGACCTATGGCCGCTCGGTGCGCTTCACCGAGGGCGAGGCGGGGCTGGTGGGCGAGTTCAGGGTCCACGACGGCGCCCGGGGTGATGCGCTCCTCGAGGAGATCCGCCAGGGCTACCTCGGGTCGCTGTCGGTGGGGTTCCAGGTGGTGCGCTCCGAGCGGGACGCCTCCGGGGTGCTGGAGATCCTGGAGGGCCGGCTGCACGAGGTGTCCGTGGTGGGGCTGCCCGCCTACGCCGGCGCCTCGGTGATGTCGACCCGCTCGGCGGAGGATCTCGACGCCTTGCTGGCCCCGTTCCGGGTGCCCCGCCCCGACGTGGACCTGACGCCCATCCCGCCCATCTGGGCCCGCTAGTTCTGGGCGGCCCCCGGGCCACTCCCCCTTCGACTCTGGGGGCCGCCCGGGCTGTTGCTGGTGTTGCTGATGTTTCACGTGAAACGTCGTGGGGCCCGTGGGGGTCCAACCGTTGACCACCGGTAGAGGGTTGTCGTACCCTCACCCTTGCTGCGGCGCCGCTTGGGCCGCTCCTCTCGCTGCGTAGGCACCTGGTCGCGACCGGGCCGCCTCGGTGGGGGTCGAGCACCTTGGAGCACCCCGTAGGACCATCACCCGTCCTACCGAGGAGCCCAACCGTGCTCACCTACCTGTCCCGCCTGACCGCCGAGCGGGATTCCCTGACGCAAGCCGCGACCGATATCACCGAGCGGGCCGCCCGCGATGAGCGGGACGTGACCGACACCGAGCGCCAGAGCCTGGCCGGCATGGCCGCCCGCTGCGGCGAGATCGACGCCCAGCTGACCGAGTACTCCGCCCAGGCCCAGTCCCAGCGGGCCTACGCCACGCTGCGGGCCAACCTCCAGCCCACCGAGGAGGAGGCGCCGCCCCGCCGGGAGCTGGAGCGCCGCAGCGGGCCCGAGCTGGAGACGTGGGGCGAGATGTTCGTCCGCTCGGCGCAGTTCGAGAACTACCCCGGTGCCGGCTCGAGCCAGCGGGTCGACGTGCCGTTTGATCTGGAGCAACGGGCCGCTATCGGCATGGCCGCCGCCCCGGTGCCGCCGTTCTACTGGACTCCCCCGCAGTACATGTACCAGAGCCCGCTGCTCGACGTGGTGGGCAAGGTGGCCACGTCGTCCAACGCCGTGTCCTACGTGCAGTTCACGCCCAACCCGCAGGCGGCGGCTCCCGTCGCGGCGGAGGGGGCGTTGAAGGCGGAGGCGGCCATGACCGCCACGCCGGTGTCGGTGTCGCTCCTCACCTACGCCCATTGGAAGGAAATCACCCGCCAGGCGTTGGAGGATCTGCCCCAGATCCGTTCCACGGTGGAGGGCCGGCTGCGGCAGGGGCTCGTGAAGGCCATCGAGGACGGCATCGTGGCGGCGCTGATCGCGGCGACGCTGCCCGCCACGACCTCCTCCACGGCGGCGGGCGGGAACCTGCTGACCGCCATCCGCAAGGGTGTGGGCGTGGTCCAGGCGGCAGGGTTCGCCAACCCCAACGCCGTGCTCCTCAACCCCACCGACTTCGCGGCGCTGGACGTGGCCGTGATGAATAACGCGAACACCCCGCCCACCGTGGGGTCCGCTTTCTGGGGTATGCGCCCCATCGCATCCGCTGGCCAGCCTGCCGGCACCGCCACCGTGGGCGACTTCTCGGTCGGGGTCACGGTGTTCACCCGCCAGACGGCGCAGGTGTATCTCACCGATTCCCATGCTGACAACTTCATCCGCAACGTGCTCCTCCTCCTGGCGGAGACTCGGGCGCTGCCCACCGTGCCCGAGCCGGCGGCGCTCTGCGAGTGCACGGTGGTCGCCTGACCCATGGCCGCGACCAACGCCACGGTGCGCATCTTCATGGGGCTCGATCCCGCCACCCTGGTGGATGAGGACGCTCTGACCCAAGCGGTGGCCGCAGCCAACGACCTGGTGGCCACGTTCCGCCCGGATCTCACGGCTGAGGACCCGTGGGCGGCCCGGGCGGACATGGCCGCCAACATCGAGGCGGCCCGCCTCTACGGCCGCCGGGGCTCGATCCAGGGGGTGGCGGCGTTCGCTGATCTGGGCGTGACGCTGCTACCCCGCCTGGACCCCGAGGTGCGCAGCCTGTTGGAGCTGGGCGAGTACCAGCAATCGATCGTTAGCTGATGTCCTCCTACGAGCGGGCGCAGGAGCTGGCCGACAAGCTGACCTCCAACGGAATCGCCGCAACCGTTGATCCTCGGGGTGCGACCCCACCAGTTGTGTTGATCGTCCCGCCGGCCCGCACCTACGACCTGGGGTGTGGCTACACCGCCGGCTGGGAGTTGTGGGCGCTGGTGCCGGGCACCCCCAACGCCGATGCCCACAAGGCGCTCGACGCCCTCGTGGACCGGGTGGCGGCCGTGCTGCCCCTGGAGCGGGCCGATCTCCAGTCCTACGTCCTGTCCGCCGACGCTCCGCCGCTGCCCGCCTACCGCCTCACGTTCTCCGAAGGGATCTGACCATGGCCATCACCGAGTCCCGCCTCAAGGATGGGGTCCTGAAGCTGGGCACCACGCCCACCGAACTGGACTTCTCCTGCCAGGTGACGAACGTCCGCATCAACAGCTCCTACGACGACGACGGCGACGCGGTGGAGACGTTGTGCGGCGACCAGATCCCCGCCGGCCGCAAGCTCGGGGGCCGGGCCCTCGCCGGCACGGTGATCCAGGACTGGACCGCGGCAGACACCGCTTCGATCGTGGATTTCGTCTGGGACCACGACCTGGAGGTGATGGCGTTCACGTACACCCCCAACGCCGAGGGCCCCACCATCACCGGCGAAGTGCGCCTCGAGGTGATGAGCGAGACGTACGGCGGTGACGTCAATACCCGCATCACGTCAGATTTCGAGTGGTCGATCACGGGCGAGGTGACCCGCACGCCGCCGGTCGCCGCCGCCACGGCCAGCTCGGGCCGCGAGACCGCCACGGCCGCCGCCTGATGGCGCAGCCCGACGTCGGGGTCGAGATCGTGGGCCTGGCGGAGCTGACCCGCACGTTGCGCAAGGCCGGCGAGGACATCTCCGAGCTGAAGGAGGCGCACCGGGCGGCGGGGGAGATCGTGGCGTCCTACGCCTCGAGCATCGCTCCCCGCCGCTCCGGTCGCCTCGCCTCGAGCATCCGCCCGATGAAGCAGGCCCGGCGGGCCCGGGTGGTCGCCGGGCGGGCCAGCGTGCCCTACGCCCAGCCCATCCACTGGGGTTGGGCGGCCCGGGGCATCAAGGGGCAACCCTTCCTGTCCGACGCCGCCCGGGCCACCGAGGGCCAGTGGCTCCCGAAATACCTGGCGGACGTGGAGGCGGCGCTCGAGCGGGTGGTGGGCGCCTGATGGCCCGCTGGCAACGGTTCCGGGTCGAGCTGGAGGGCCAGGAGCCCACCGAGGTGCAGACCAACGCCCGGGACTGGGCGGCGGTGGCCATCAACGCCGAGCGGGCCATGGACGCCACGTTCCGAGTGGTCCACGCCGCCATGGTCCGCCAAGCCATGGCCTGCCCCCGCCACTACGACGCCTTCCTGGACGACCTCGCCGGGCCGATCGAAACCGTCGATGAGGACCCCGAAGCGTTGGAACCTACCCCGCAGGGTCCCTAGGAGCGATGGCCGTGGCTGTCGCGATCAGGGTCGGGTCCGGCCCGGCGGAGTGGCTGGAGGACCCACGGGCCACGGTCACAGCGGTGGAGCTGTTGTCGGAAGCTGACCGCCGGGCCCGGGCCAAGGGGCGCTGATGGCCGGCACCGCCATCCTGAAGGTCGACATCATCGGCGACGCCACCAAGGCGCTCAAGGCGATGCGCGACACCGAAGACGGCGCCAAGACGATGAAGTCATCGTTCGGGACCGCCGGCAAGGTCGTGGCCGGCGCCGTCGGCACCGCCGCCATCGTGGGGTTCGGGAAGGCCAGCTTCTCCGCGGCGGAGGACTCGGCGGTGGCCAACGCCCGCCTCGAGGCGGTCATGCGCTCGATGGGCGACACCACCGGGGAGGCGACCAAGGACGCCCAGGACTACGCCTCCGCCCTGTCCAAGCGGATCGGCGTGGAGGACGAAGCGATCCTGGCGGGCCAGGCCCAGCTCGCGACGTTCGGGCAGGTGTCCTCGGAGGGGGCCCGCATGGCGGGCGTGTTCGACCGGGCCACCGCCGCCGGCGCTGACCTCGCCGCCGCCGGGTTCGGCAGCATCGACTCCAACGCCGTGCAGCTCGGCAAGGCGCTCGAGGACCCCACCAAGGGCATGACCGCCCTCGCCAAGTCGGGGGTGACGTTCACCGACTCCCAGAAGGACCAGATCAAGGCGATGCAGGAGTCGGGCGACCTGCTCGGCGCCCAGAAGGTCGTGTTGGCGGCGGTGGAGAAGCAGGTGGGCGGCACGGCGGAGGCCACCGTGACCGACTCCCAGAAGATGGCGTTGGCGTTCGGGGAGGTCCAGGAGCAGGTCGGCGGGAAGCTGCTGCCGGTGGTGGGGCTCCTGGCCGATGTCCTGTCCCGCTACTCGGGGCTGATCCTGCCGATCGCGGGGGCCGTCGTGGCGCTCGTGGCCGCCACCAAACTGTGGAATATCTATACCGCCATCCAGGCGGCGGTCACCACCGAGGGGTCCGCCGCCCAGGCGGTGTTCAACGCCGTGATGGCCGCCAACCCGATCATTCTGGTGGTGCTGGCCATCGCCGCCCTGATCGGCGCCCTCGTGCTCGCCTACATGAAGGTCGGCTGGTTCCGGGATTTCGTGGACGCCAGCTTCGATGCGGTGGTGGCGGCGTTCAACTGGATCAAGGACGCCGCCAAGGCCGTGTTCGAGTGGGTGTCGGACCACTGGCCGCTGCTCCTGGCCATCCTCCTCGGGCCGGTGGGCCTGGCCGCGGTGGCGGTCATCAAGAACTTCGACACCATCCGCGACGCGGTGATGACCGCGTTCAACTGGGTGAAAGACAACTGGGACCTGCTGCTGGCCATCATCACCGGGCCCATCGGCATCGCCACCCGGCTGGTCATCCAGAACTTCGACACCATCCGGGACGGCATCACCGGCGTCTACAACTGGTTCCGGGACAAGTTCCAGGCCATCGCCGATTTCTTCTCCGGGCTGGTGTCGGGCATCGCGGACACCGCCTCCAACATCGCGGACGCCATCAAGGGGCCGCTCAACGCCGTGATCCGGGCGTGGAACGGGCTGCAGTTCACGGTCCCGGCGGTCGACGTCGGGCCCATCCACTTCGGCGGCCAGACCATCGGGCTGCCCGATATCCCGACGCTGGCCCGGGGCGGCATGGTGATGCGCACCGGGATGGCGTTGGTCCACGAGGGCGAGCAGTTCAGTGGCGTGGGCCGGTCGTTCGGCGGCGGGAACATCACCGTGAACGTGAACACCACCGGGCTCGGTGCTGACGCCCCCGAGATCCAGCGGGCGGTGGCCAACGCCCTGCGGGGCTACACCCGCCGCAACGGCCCCCTGGACGTCCCTGTCCGGGCGTTCACGTAGGGGCGCCCTGTGGCCACGTGGGCGCCGGGGGACGCCTGGCCTTCCGGGGAGCCCGGCGGCGCCTCCCCGCCCGCCTGGGGCGGCTACGTGCGGCTCTGGCTGCGGGCCGGGCTCGCACCGGGCCGGGCGTTCCGGATGGGCGCCGACCCCCAGGACCGGCTCGACGCCGGGAACGTGATGGGCGGTGGCGGCTCGGTGGCGGCCCGGGACGTGTCCGGGGAGCGGCTGTGGATCGACCTGACCTGTGATGCGCTCGAGCTGGCCATCGAGGGCGGCGCCTCTTCCACGCAGGGCATCTTCTCCAAGGCCGACGCCTCCACCCTCACCGTGACGCTGCGGGACCCCGAGGGCGACTACGACCCCCTCAACGCCGACTCGCCCTACGCCTACGGTGGCCACTCCCGGCTCGTGCCGGGCACGCCGGTGGAGTGCTACGCCGAAGTGGTCGACCCCTCCGACGGGTCGTGGGAGCGGTTCTGGATCTTCACCGGCACGTCCGACTCCTGGGGGGAGGACTGGACGCCCAACCCCGGCGAGCGGGTCGCGGTGATGGTCGCCACGGACATCACCAAACGGTTCGTGGCGTGGAACCGGCCCGAGCAGCCCCCGGTGGGGGCGGGCGACACCACCCGTCAGCGCATCGCCCGCATCGTGGCCTTCTACGGGTGGGAGGGCACGGTGATCGACCCGCCCGGGCCCGACGCCGTGACCCTCGCCCCCACCACGTTGGCGCAAGGCGGGTGGGAGCTGTTGAACCGCACCACCGACGACGAGATCGGGTTCGTCTGGTTCGACCCCGAGGGGCGCCTGCGGTGGGCGAACCGGGCCACGTGGGAAACCCTCACCGTCCCGGCGGCCACGTTCGGTTGTGAGCATGTCGACGGCGCCGCCCTGGACGTGCTGGTCGACGCCTCCCCCTCCAACCTGGATGGGCAGATGCGCAACGCCGTGTTCGCCTCGAGGAGTGGCGGCACGATGCAGACCGCCCGCTCCGAGTCGAGCATCGAACGGTTCGGGCAGTGGGATTTCAAGCGCACCGACCTGGGGGTCGAGACCGACGGGTTGGCGGGGGCGTGGGCGGAGTACGTGGCCGTGCTCTACGCCTACCCGCAGGTGGCGTTGGCCGACGTGACCGCCGTTCCCGCCGTGTCGGCCCGCTCGTGGGACGCCTGGGCCGCGGTGCTGGGCCTGACGCTGATCGTGGACCTCGTGCGGATCGTGTGGGCGCCGCCCGACCGGCCCACCTCGGTGATCGACACCGTGAGCCGGGTGGTGGGGTTCTCCCACAAGATCACCGCCGCCCGCTGGGAGTGGACGCCGCAGCTCATCGCCGCGAACGCCCTGATGTTCTCCGGGTCGGTGTTCACGATGGGCCCCCACCCCGCCGACCTCTTGGACTCCGGGTTCGTGCTCGGGTTCACCTCTACCGCTGATGGGAGTTTCTAGATGCCAACCAAGACATGGGTGGTGGGGGAGGAGGTGCTGGCCGCCGACTTCAACACCATGGTGCAGCGGCAGGTGGTGGCCACGTTCCCCAACGCCGCCGGCCGCACCGCCGCCATCCCCTCGCCCACCCCCGGCATGGTGTCCTACCTCACCGACACGGGCCGCCTCGAGCAGTACACCGACAAGGCCGGGGTGGCCGGCTGGTATCTGCCGTGGGGCCAGCCGTGGGGGATCGTCTACTACGGGGACGTGAGCCAGGGGGCCACGACGGGGCCTTCCTTCATCGCCGCGACCCTGTTCAACTTCCCGGTGCTGAACCGCCGCTATCTCGTGCAGTTCCGGGCGCAGGCCAACAAGGACGCCACCGCCGCCCCCGCCCGCTACTCCTACGAAACCAACCGCGGCATCGGCGTGTTCGCCGAGCAGTCGATGGCGGCGAACGGCGTGTGGGCCGCTTCGCTGCACGAGGTGTACAACGCCACCGCCGCGCTCGACACCCGCGTCCAGGTCAACGTGTCGACCACGGCGGGGCTCATCACCACCACGTGGGGCCGCCTGGTGGTCACCGACGTGGGGCCCATATGACCGCGGCGGGGGACGCCGTGCTGGCCGTCGCCTACTCCCAGGTGGGCGTCACCGAGGACCCCCCCGGCTCCAACAACGTCCCTTATGACGACGAGTGGGGGTTCTGGTCGGCTTGGTGCGCCACGTTTGTGTCGTGGTGCTGCACCACCGCCGGCTACCCGCTGCCCCCCATCGACGGGCCGGCGGGGTTCAGCTACTGCCCCTCGGGGCAGATCGCCGCCTACACCACCGGCCACGAGACGGGCGAGAGCGGCGCCGAGCCCGGCGACACGCTCATCTTCTCGTGGGAGCCGTGGCACATGGAGGGCGGCATCGCGATCTGTTCCTCGGGCGTGTACGCAGGCGCCGCAGCCGGCGACCACACGGGCCATCTGGTCGCGCATCTCGGCGGCGGGGCGCTGCAGACCATCGAGGGCAACACCAGCTCCCTCTCGTGGGACAACGGCGGGGAGGTGCGGGAGCGGTGGGACCGCTACAGCGGCCAGATCTGCGCCTACGCCCGCCACGCCGCCCTCGAGGGCGGACCCTCCACGACCCCACCGAAAGGGTGGCTCGACATGCTCACCGACCAGCAACAATCCGACCTCTACCGGATGGTGGAATCCATCTTCTGGATGGTCGGCAACCAGAACCCCGCGGCGGGAGCCGAGACGATCGCCGGGAAGGTGGACGAGGTGCGCCGCTACGCCCAGTCCACCTATTGGATGGTCGGCAACCAGGACCCCGCCGCCGGTTCCGAGACGGTGGCCAGCGACGCCCGGGCCGCTAGGGACAACACCGACCGGCTCCTCGAGGGCGGCTAGGTGCCCCTGTTCCGCCACCACGCCCAGGCGGAGGCCCGGCGCCGGGTGGCGCTGGTGGTGGCGATGGCCGCCCACGTCGAGCGGAACACCCCCCAGCTGTTCCCGAAGGCCACCACCGACCGGCTCGAGCGGGCCGCCGACGACCTGCTGGGCTCGGGGCCGATCCGCCCCGAAACCTATTTCGTGGTGCGCCGCATCCGGGAGGCGGTGGCCGCCCGGGCTCCCGACCGGCCGTGGGCGGCCATCCTGCGGGCCGACCTGGCGGACCTCGACCTCGACCTGCTGCACCCCTAGTGGCCGGTGCCCGCCGCCGCCTCGGGGTCGACGCCCCCCACTGGATTCTCGTCGCCTACGGGCTCACCCAGGCCGTGGTGACCACGCTGATGGTGTTCGAGG
>Ga0207701_10005002_pt1 | contig 13349 bp, 10 predicted proteins | sample KBSSwiSSwithPhiX_FD_184294 | JGI IMG/M metagenome (GOLD analysis project Ga0207701, IMG submission 184294) | Switchgrass rhizosphere bulk soil microbial communities from Kellogg Biological Station, Michigan, USA, with PhiX - S5 (SPAdes) (version 2) | ecosystem: Environmental > Terrestrial >... | reverse complement strand
TCGGGATCCTGATTGTTTTTATTTCCTGTCACAAAGGATTGACCACAAAGGAAGGCGCAGTGGGAGTGGGGCGGGCCACGACCGAAGCGGTCGTGATCTCTTCTTTGGCGGTTCTGATTTCGAATTTCTTTCTGACGATGGCGCTGAATATTGTTTATCCGGCGGGATATCAGTAAAAAGATGTTGTAGCTGCCGCCGTCACCGGCGGCAGACATCGAAAGGATTCGCGCCGCTGAGACAGCGGGCAGCTACACCCCTGAAATGAGTCATAATCAACCGTTACGGCTGGATCGAATATTCCAAATTTATGATCCGCCTCTTTTTTTGTCACGTTTTGCATAGCGCGTCGGCGGAAAATTTGGCTAACACTCGTGCCCATCGTGCTTTCATTGATTACGCGAAAAGAGGGCCGGATCATAACGTGGCGGTTGGGCGTTACGTGTTAATGCCCGATCACATACATTTCTTTGTCGCGGGCGATCTTTGTCGCGGGCGATCATGAATTCGATCTCGGAATGTGGGTGCGTGGGTTGAAACGTGTTGTAGCTGCCGCCGTCACCGGCGGCAGAGATGGAAAGGATCCTGCCGCTGAGACAGCGGCAGCTACATCGTTTTCGCCACTGGGAAAATACAGCCCTTTTGGCAACGCGGATTTTTTGATCACTTGATCCGCAATACCGAGAGTTACGCGCAAAAATGGATTATGTTCGCGAAAATCCTGTTCGTGCTGGCTTGGTCAGCACGACAGAGGATTGGCCGTTTCAAGGTGAAATTTTGGAGATTGAGCACCCCTGAGGATCTGCCGCCAGTGACGGCGGCAGCTACAACGTGTGGAATAGCTACATACATAGGTTGATTGTTGGCGGTTGAGAGAAAGATTGGCGTTGATCATGCCGACCAAAAACCAATCACCAGCAACGAGCAACGGCGCGATGATTGCGGTGCGCGATTTGCGCAAGGCCATCGGCGAGGAAGAAATTTTACGCGGGGTCGAGCTTGAGGTGGCGGTTGGGGAAACGCTGGTGATTATTGGGCGTAGCGGGGGCGGCAAATCCGTCCTGCTTAAGCATCTTATCGGCTTGATGCAGCCGGATGCTGGCGAGATCTGGGTCTCGGGTAAGAATATCACTGGGATGAGCGAACGGCAGTTGACCGCGATTCGGCAAAAAGTGGGCATACTTTTTCAAAGCGGAGCGCTTTTCGATTCCATGACAGTGGAAGAGAATATCGCGTTTCCGTTGCGCGAGGCGGGCATGCGCGATGTGAAGGCGATGCGGGCCCGAGTCAACGAAGTGCTGGAGGTGGTTGAACTGGAAGGCGAGAACGCCAAGATGCCGGAAAGCTTGAGTGGCGGAATGCGCAAACGCGTCGGCCTCGCTCGCGCCATTATCCGCCAGCCTTCATGCGTGCTTTATGACGAGCCTACCTCCGGCCTCGATCCGGTAGTTTCCGACAGTATTAATCGGCTGATCCGTCGCTTACAGGAACGATTTCAGATGACGAGCATCGTAGTTACGCACGACATGAAAAGCGCAGTGCATGTCGGCGACCGCATCGCTTATTTGCATGAAGGTCGCATCTATTTTCACGGCACGCCGGCTGAGCTGAAACAATGCGATGATCCGATTATCCAGGATTTTTTGCTGGGCCGCTCCGAATCGGCGACGAACTAGAGTTATACGGCAACTAGTGGATGCAATTTAAGGCTTGTAAGATCGCGCTAGCCAAGATTGGAATTTAGCGAATGCTGACCTGGTAAATGAATCCCGATCGCGCGCTCGAGCTTAAAGTCGGCATTTTTGTTGCCATTGGGCTGGCTATGATCGGGGGGTTCGTGCTGAAATTCGGCCGACTCGGCGAAGGTTTTAAAGTCTACTACGATCTGACAGTCCGATTCAAAGACGCCAGCGGTTTGCTAAAGGGCTCGGATGTGGTGCTGAGTGGCGCGAAGATTGGACGAGTTTCGGGGGGACCGAGGCTGTTGCAAGAGGGCGGGGGGGTGGCCGTTCCGCTGCGGATTTACGATTACGTTAAACTCCCGAAAGGTAGCCAATTTACGGTGGGAAGTTCAGGATTGCTGGGCGATCGATTCGTCAATGTGATGACTCCAAACGGTCCGCCGAAGGAGTATATCCCGAAAAACGCGGTGTTAGATGGGGAGCGGCCGACTGGGATGGATGACCTGACTCATGCGGGCAGCCAACTGATCGAGGAGTTGCGCGGCACAGTTCAAAACATCAATGGCACTTTTACACGGTTGAATACCGAAGCGCTCTCGCCCGAAGCGATGCACGATTTGCGAGCGAGCATCGAGCATTTGAACGAGACCACCAATAGCCTGGCGCAAACCTCCAAAAAACTCGATGGCGTTGTCGAGAAAGCGGACGCAACCATGGCGTCGGCGAAAAAGGATGCAGACGATTTGCAGGGTACGATTGGGGAGGCGCGCAAGACTTTTTCAGCAGCCACGCAATTAATGCGCGAAGCGACCAACGGAAATGGTTTGCTTGCCAGCCTGATTAAGGATTCTGATATGGCCCGTGATCTTCGTGCTTTGGTGGCGAATTTACGAACACATGGGGTCCTCTTTTATCGTGATTCCGCGGCCAAGGCCCTGCCGTCGCCTTCGCCTTCGCCAGCAAAACGCCGCACTTCTCCCTGAAACATGACACCGGTTTTTACCGTTAATCTTTTGCGGGTGCTGTTCGTGACCTTTTGTGGAGTGGTTGGCTCCCTGATTTCCTCTGAACTGCTCGAACAAACTGTTCCAGGTTTGCTCGTAGGTGTTCTGCTCGGGCTGATCGTTGTCCTGGTGGACAGACTTTTGAAGGGAATCTCCCTCCGGGCATTTTCGTCCGCCACCTTCGGTCTTTTGCTCGGCCTCATTTTCGCCAGTCTTTTGAGTGGATCGCAGGTTTTACGCTTTCAATCGGAAACCGTTCAATGGTCGGTGCGGTTGGTTGTTTACGTCGTTTTTGCCTACTTCGGGATGATGCTGGCGATGCGGAGCAATCGCGATGAATTCTCGCTTATCATTCCGTATGTCCGCTTTACCCGCGAGACGGCGGACCACGAACCGCTCCTCGTCGATACCAGCGCGATCATTGACGGACGCATTGCCGAGTTATGCGCGACCGGTTTTCTCAGTCGCGCGCTCATTGTGCCGCGTTTTGTCCTGACCGAATTGCAAGCACTGGCCGATTCGCACGAACCGATTAAGCGGGAACGGGGCCGGCGCGGTCTCGACATTTTGAATCAATTGCAGCGCTCCCGTGAAATCGAGCTAACGATTCATGAGAGTGAATCGGGCGAAGGCTCAGTCGATGAGCGACTGGTGCGCACGGCAAAGGTTTTGCAGGCGCGTTTGCTCACAAATGATAATTCGCTCTGTCAGGTCGCGCGTTTGCAACAGGTGGGAGCGCTAAACTTGAACGACCTGACCCGCGCGCTGCGGCCGATCGTTCTGGCCGGTGACGAGCTGGAATTGCACCTGGTCAAGGAAGGACGCGATCCCCATCAGGCGGTCGGTTACCTGCCCGATGGAACGATGATCGTAATCAACCACGCCCGCTCGCTCATTGGAAAAACAGTAAAAATCGTGGTCTCAAGCACGCTGCAGACCGCCGGCGGGCGCCTGATTTTCGGGGAACTGAAACCTCCAGCTGCCGCAAGCGCGTGAGGAATTACGTTTTCAACCACTACTCGAATCCGATTACTTTTCGGCGCGAAGCCCAATTTGGATTTCTTCTCACTGAGACCACCGCTATAATCCCACCGCCTTGCGCACGCGCTTCATCACTTCATGGGCGATTGTGTTTGCACGTTCGGCGCCCCGCTCCAAAACATCGTTGATATAATTCTTGTCGCGCAAAATTTCGTCGCGCCGTTTTCGCATCGGGGCAAAATAATCCCAAAGTTTTTCGAACAACTGCTTTTTGAAATCGCCGTAACCGCGCCCACCCGTGCGAAACTGTTCGCGCATTTCCTCGATTTCATCCTTCGATGCGACCAGCGCGTAAAGTTGCATGATGGTTGATGTGTCCGGATTTTTTGGCGCCTCTACCGGCATTGAATCGGTCACGATGCTCATCACCCGTTTCCGCGTTTCCTTTTCGTCGCCGAAAATGTCGATGGTGTTGCCATAACTCTTGCTCATTTTTTGGCCATCAATTCCCGGAACAACTTCTGTCTGTGCCTGAATACGCGGCTCCGGCAGCTTCAAAATCCGCCCGTCCGGCTCGGACCCAAATGTTTCGTTAATCCGCGCGGCGATGTCGCGGGTGATCTCGATGTGTTGTTTTTGATCTTTCCCTACCGGGACAATATCGCTGTCGTAAATCAAAATGTCGGCTGCCATCAACACCGGATAGGTGAACAAGCCGGCGGCCGCAGTCGCACCGCGCGCGATCTTGTCCTTGTAGGAATGCGCGAGCTCCAGTCGCGAGACTGGCGTTACGGTCGAAAGAATCCAGGCCAGCTCGGTCACCTGCGGCACATCGCTTTGTAAAAAAAGCGCCGCCTTTTCGGGGTTCAATCCGCAGGCGAGGAAATCGAGCGCCACTCGCCGGCTGTTTTCGCGCAAAGCGATCGGATCGCGCAGGCTGGTGAGCGCATGATAATCGGCGATAAAGTAGAGCGCTTCGCCTTCGTCCTGCAAGGCGATCGCCGGCCTCATCATGCCAAAGTAATTGCCAATATGCAGAATGCCGCTCGGTTGAATGCCGGAAAGAATGCGCATGGTGTAGCCAGAGATTTCTCGACTTCGCTCGAAATGACAAGTCAATGGCCCAATCTTTATTACGTTGTCTCTGCGCGGAGCTTTTAGGGCAAGCGTTCCCGCTTGTCGTGGCAGGCAGGAATGCCTGCCCTACAACGTCGTTATCACGCTAGAAATCCGAGCATATTTCTTCTTGTGCGGCCATATCGCTTTTTAGGGGATCGTTTTAGCGGAAAGCACCCAAGACAAGGAACACAGACTTTCCAGTCTGTGCGCCTAGCGGAGTTTTACTCCACTGACTGTGCGTTGTGGGCAGATTACTTAGCCAGCGGGTTAAAAACCCGCTGGGCGCACAGGCCGGAGGCCCGTGTTCCAATGACAAACTGCCGAAATTGCTCGTCAGCCACGGCAGCGTGAATTAGAAGAACACTCCACCATGCCTGCTTCTGTCAAACCCGTTTCCGTCGTAACCGGTGGCGCCGGATTTCTCGGATCGCACCTGACCGATCGCCTCTTGGCCGAAGGCCATCGCGTCATCGCGATCGACAATTTGATCACTGGGAACGCTGCGAACATCGGCCATCTGGCAGGGAACGAAAATTATCGCTTCGTCAGGCACAACGTTTCCAATTTTATCTTCCTGCCCGAACAAAAGATCGACTTCGTCTTCCATTTTGCCTCTCCCGCCAGCCCGATCGATTATCTTGAGCTGCCGATCCCGACCCTAAAAGTGGGCGCGCTTGGGACTCACAACACCCTCGGCCTGGCCAAGGACAAGAAGGCCACTTTCGTTCTCGCTTCGACTTCGGAATGCTATGGCGATCCATTGGTGCATCCGCAGAAGGAAGATTACTGGGGCAATGTGAACCCGATCGGCCCGCGCGGGGTTTACGATGAGGCCAAGCGTTTCGCTGAAGCAATGACCATGGCCTACCACCGGTATCACCATGTTGATACCAAGATCGTGCGCATTTTTAACACTTATGGACCCCGCATGCGTTTGCACGATGGACGGGTCGTGCCCGCATTCATTGGAGAGGCCTTGACCGGAAAACCGCTAACGATTTTTGGCGACGGCTCGCAGACGCGATCATTTTGTTACGTGAGCGACCTGATCGACGGAATTTTTCGGCTGGCGATGAGCGATTTTCATGAACCGGTGAATATCGGCAATCCGCGGGAGATGACGATCAAACAGTTCGCCGAGGAAATTATTCGGATTACCGGGACTAAATCCGGGACGGAGTACCGTCCTTTGCCTGAGGATGACCCGAAAGTGCGCCAGCCGGACATTACACGGGCCAAAGAAGTTCTAGGGTGGGAGCCGCGCGTGAATTTCGATGAGGGTATTCGCAAAACGATAGATTACTTCAAGCAACACATCGAGCTGGTAGAGGGAACCACTAAATGAAACGAACGGTTTTAATTAGTGCGATCATTGTCTCGGCCAGTGTAGCGATGGCAAAGGCGCAACTTCGGGGCGCGGTAGATTTTCAATTGCTGAAAATCAGCACCAACTTCATTTCTTCGCCGCAGTTCACTTATACCGGCGCGGAGCAGTTCCAGGCCGACCAGCGCGAGCGCTGGCTGGGAGTGGAAGTAACCTTTGCCTGCGCCCCTGAGTTTACCGATGAATTGACGCTGAAATACTTCATCCTGGTTAATGGCAAATTGCTGACCGGCGAGGTTACGCATGTGAACATTCCGGCAGGCCGTGAAAACCGTTCTGTCATGTACGTTACGCCCAAGACATTGCAGCGTTTGCTGCTTGGCCGAACGGTTACGAACAATGCGGTGCAAAATACCGCGGTCCAGCTCATCCAGCAGGGCGCGCTGAAAGATGAGATAAGCGCGCAGCGAGCGGCGCCGCAATGGTACGCGACTTTGCCGCAAGTCGGGGGGTTGGTCCTGAATAAGAACGAAACTCCCTTTATGCCCTTGTACTGGGACCGCTACTGCCAAATAAAACCGCCGCGCTAGCGCGCGGAAGTTTCTAATTCAAATCCCCAATCCCCAAAATGCAAATGCCTTCTGGATTCCGATGCGCAAGACGTGGCAAAATGAAGACTCAAGCTGCAAAAGACCCAGAATCTTTAAATGAAGAAGCGAGAACGCGCGTGACCGGTGTTGAGAATTGGAGGTTGAGATTTCCCTGGGATTTGGGTTTGGGATTTGGAACTTTTGAATCATGCCCGGGGTAGCTCGCATTTTTACTCTTAACCTCGGGTCGCAGGCGATTTCGGTAGCAGATTTTCGTCCGCAAAGTGGCGGCGGACTGGTGCTACGCGATTACAAACGGCGCGACCTTGCGATCGAGAATCCGGGGGAACCGATTCGGCATGCGCAAATCACCGCCACAATCCGCGAAATATTGAACGAACTGGGGATAAAAAGCGCAAAGGTGAACTACGCGGTCGCGGGACAATCGGTTTTCGCGCGGTTAGTGAAATTGCCCTCGGTGGAAGAGGAAAAAATCGATCGCATCATTGCATTCGAGGCGCAACAGAATGTGCCGTTCCCGATTGACGAAGTGGTTTGGGATTATCAACTCGTCGGTGGCGGAGTGGATGAACAACTGCAGGTCGTTCTGGTCGCGATTAAATCCGACTTGCTTGAAGGAATCAACGCCGCGGTGGAAGCGGCGGGGCTTCGACCGATGGTGATTGGGGTTGCGAACATGGCGCTCTACAACGCCTTTCGTTACAACTACAGCGATGTGACCGATTCGTCGCTCGTGGTCGATATCGGCGCTCGCACCACCAATCTTCTCTTCATTGAGCCGGGCAAAATTTTTTCGCGCAGCGTGCCAATCGGCGGCAGCTCAATTACGACGGCTCTGGCAAGAGAATTCAATGAGCCTTTTGCCGCCGCGGAAACGCGCAAAAGAGAAAGCGGCTTCGTCAGTCTCGGGGGTGCTTACGCCGATCCCGCTGATGTGGACATCGCGCGGATGTCGAAAATCATCCGGAGCACCATGACGCGTCTGCATGCTGAAATTATGCGGTCGATCAGCCATTATCGGTCGCAGCAGCAGGGCAAAGCGCCGGCGCGAATCTACCTCTGCGGCGGGAGCTCGGGGATGCCGTATATGCGCGAATTTTTTCAGGAGAAATTGCAGGTGCCGATCGAATTCTTTAACCCCGTGCGCAATGTCGCTATCGCCAACGAGGCGGATACGCGACAGATTGCGCAATCAGCCCATCTTCTCGGCGAACTCGTTGGTCTGGGTTTGCGCGCGGTCGCGAGCTGCCCAATGGAATTAAACCTGCGGCCGGCCAGCGTTATCCGCGCCCACGAAGTTGAGCGGCGACGTCCATTCCTGATCGGCGCGGCAGCGTGTGTGATTGCGGCTTTGCTCGGCTGGAGCGTTTTTTATATGCACGCCGCAGGGGTCTTGAGCGCGGTTAAGGAGCGGGTGGATGCGAAAGTGGCTACGCTCCGTGGTTTTCAAACGCGGATTGATGGTATTCGCAAAGAGGCAACTACCCTGGATGGCGTTGCCTCGCCGCTGCTGGAGGCCCTCAATGCGCGCAGTTTTTGGCCGCAGTTGTTGGAAGACCTCAACGCCCGATTGCCAAAGGAAAATATCTGGGTCACGGAGCTGATTCCGTTGTCCAATGGAAAACCGGTTATCGGCGGAGCTACCGCGCGGCCGGGTGCAGCGGCTGCCGCGGCCGAACCGGCAGCAACGCTGCCTACGGGGGCGCGTTCTGCTGGGGGGCGCGCGCAAGGCGGGCCCGCGATTGACGGGTTGCTCGTTCGGGGATTGTACTTGTGGAACGCCCGGCAACAGGAAGTGGTGGTCGATTATTTCAAAAACTTGGTGGGCTCACCTTTTTTCAAAATTGACCCCAAGAATCAGCAGAAGGTGATCAAGCCCACCATGCCGAATAACAATGAGTGGGCATTTCCCTACGAGCTTCAGCTTGACCTAAAACAACCTTTGCCATTGCCATGAATTGGTTTCGCGAAAATCCGTTTTGGAGCGCGTTTATCGCCATTGCAGGTGGCGCTCTCCTTGTCGCCGCGGGTTTGCTCTGGTGGACGAAAGGCAGCTACGAAGATGCGATGGCGAAATATCGAGAATCTGCCGCGGAACAGACTCGTTTGGAAAGTGGTAACCCGTATCCAAGCGCAGCGAACGTGGGCAAAATGAAAACCTATCTCGAGAATTACAAAGCTTCTTTAGACAAGCTGAAAGCCGAGTTGAAGACGCGCATGTTGACCGAAGCGCCGTTGGCCCCTAACGAATTCCAGACGCGTTTGCGGCAAGCGATACTTCGCACGGCTGAGAACGCCCGAAACAATCGGGTAAAACTGCCGGCCAATTTCTTTCTCGGTTTCGATGAATTCGTTTCGTCGCTGCCTTCTCCAGAAGATGCGCCGGCGCTCGGCCAGGAACTTTCTCAAGTTCAGCTCTTATTGAATACGATCATCGAGGCGCGGGTCGATGCCATCACAGCGTTTCATCGAGTCTCGCATTCGGGGACAGCGACGGGGACTAGCCCGGCGCCTGCCGCAACGCCACGGACTTCGTCGAAGCCTTTGCCCGGCCCGAAATTGATTGAGCAACGCACGGTCGAGTTCGCAATCTCGGCGTCGCCGACGGCCGGACGCAGAGTTATCAATCAGATCTCGGCCGATAACGAACAATTTTTCATTATTCGCGCGATCTATGTTAAGAACCAGAAGGACAAGGGTCCAGCTCGTGAAACTGCTGCCGGGACCGCCGCGGCCATCCCCCTTCCAACCCCAGTTGCGCCAGCCGGTGCCCGCCCGGCGCCAGCAGCCACCCCGGCTGGGCCGTTAAATTTCATTGTCGGCAACGAGCACATCGATCTCTCGGCTCGAGTCGAGCTCGTTAATTTCAGACTGTGATGACTCTTGTTCTTCCTCTTAATCTCAATTCTATCGAGCAGAAAATACTTAGAGATTCCTCGACTACGCTCGGAATGACAGGAGAGCGGCTTACGAGCACCAGCCTGAGCATGAGGCACCGCTGATGGACTGGTTGCAAAAAAATTACGAGCGCGTCGTTCTGATCGCGGGTGTCGCGATCCTGCTGGTGAGCGCGTTTTGCATATTCCAGCGCGCGATTGGGTTCCAATCGCAATTCGCTGAGCTGCAATCCCACCCCCCGCAACGGCCCGCTTCGCCGCCTGGCAAAGCGAAGGAGGTTGAAGATGCCTTACAAAAATTGCGGCAGCCACCGCAATGGACCTTTGGCGGGCGTTCCGGGCTTTTTGTTCCGGAAAAACATTTCATCGGCACGGACGGACAGCCCGCAACCCTGCAAACTACCGAGGTGCATCCGCCGGTGCCGAATGAATGGATCGAGCAGTTCGGCCTGCCCATCGCCGACGCCGACGTCTTGGAACAGGATCCGGACGGCGACGGTTTCAATAACTTCGACGAATGGCAGGGACACACCAATCCGACCGACCGAAATTCGCATCCGGATTACCTAACGAAACTAAAACTAAAATCGTTTTCGCAGGAGCCGTTTCGCCTCGTCTTCGCCTCCCGCACTGAAGATATCTTTGGTATTAACACCATCGATCTAAAGCAGCCGACGCAGTTTGTGAAAATTGGCGACACCATTGCGGGCACGCATTTCCGCGTCGCGAAGTTCACGGAGAAGACGGCCAAGGACAAATATGGCACCGACATCGATGTGTCGGAGTTGACCCTGGAGAATACCGAAACGCGCGAGCAATTGACTTTGGTAAAGGAAAAAGTGGCGATTTCCCCGGAATCGGTCGCGACCTTTGTCTATTCCTGGGGGGAACGCCGCGAGTTTGTAGTCAAAAAAGATCAGGAATTTTCATTGCCACCGCAGGGAGACATCAGGTACAAACTAATAGATGTTCAGCCGGCTAAAGCGGTGATCGTGAGCAGTCAAAAGCCCGATACACCGATTGAGATCGGTCTGCTCAGTCAGTAAAACCTGTCGCGCTATGAAATACTCCTCCACCTTCTCCTGGCTCATCGTGTCGGGATTGACCTTTTGCTTGCCCGCGGTCGTGCAAGCGCAAAATGTTAAAGTAATTGCTGACCGCGAAGCCGCTCGTCGGCAGGCCCACATCCCGCGTGGCGAAGAAGTCCTGGCCCGCGCGCAAGCTGAGCTGCACGCCAAGCAGTACGCCCAGGCGCACGAAGATTTTCGTGCGGCGCTGCGCTATCTGCCGGATTCCGCTGTCACCGGAAAATCCTATTCGGCCGCACTAGATGGCTTCTGCGAAAGCGGTGTGAAACTGGCCGAACAACGCATCGCCGAGGGTAAATACGAGGAGTCGGAGGTAATTCTCAATGAGATTTTGGCCGACGCCTACAATCCGAACTGCCGCGAAGCCCGCACCTTGCTCACCCATCTGCACGATCCCGGTTACATTAACAAAACGATGGGGCCAAAGTTCCTCGACAAGGTCGAGGAAGTAAAAAAGCTGCTGACGGAAGCGGAAGGATTTTATCAGTCAGGCCGCTACGATATGGCCATGAAACGTTACGATCAGGTGCTCAATCTTGACCCCTACAACACCGCGGCGCGTAAGGGGCAGGAACGGATCGACAACACCAAATATCAGTATGGCGTTCAGGCCTATAACGAGACACGGGGCCGCGCCATGTGGCAGGTCGAACATGGTTGGGAACAACCGGTCCGACAGTATGGGACGGGCGCCGGGCCGATCGAGAACTTGGTCCCGCGTGATGTCGGCAATACGGCGCGCATCCGCAACAAACTCGATAGCATCATTATTCCGCGCATCGAATTTCGCGATGCCAGTATCCGCGAAGCCATTGATTTTCTGCGCCAGCAGGCGGCGGCGAACGATCCGACAACGGAAGGGCGTCGCGGGGTCGATATTGTTCTGCGGTTACGTTCACTTGGCCGTTCGAGTGAGCCCACTCCGGTAACGGCCACGACCACCGTCGGCGGAGCCGCGGCGCCGGCAGAGACATTGCCAGCAGGGGAAAGCGCGCCCCCAGCCGCGGCGGGTGTCGCAACCGCGGTGCCCGGAGTTACACCGGCAACACCCTCGCTCCCGCCAGTGAATCCTGCGGAAGCCCGGATTACTCTTACTTTAAACCAAATCCCGTTGGGAGAAGCGTTGCGTTACATCGCCAGCCAGGCCGGCTTGAAAGTCAAGGTCGAGCCCTACGCGGTTCTGATTCTTCCGCTGAGCGAGCAGAGCAACGAGCTAACAACAAAAGAATATCGTGTCCCGCCGGGCTTTATCAGCAGCACTGTCAATGTAGGGGTGAGCGCGCTTAACCAAGGGGCGACCAAGGTCGGAGCGGGCGCGGTGCCGGGCGGCACGGGTAAAGACACACAAGAGACCACGGGCGGGCAGCTATTAGTCAATCGCGAAGGCGCGCGCGAGTTTTTGGAAAGTCAGGGCGTACCCTTCCCTCCCGGCGCGAGTGCGCACTTCTTGCCCCAAAGCAGTCGCCTGATTGTGCGCAATACGATCGATAATCTGGAATTGGTAGATGCCCTCGTTGAACAAGCGAACGTAGCTGGGCCGAAGCAGGTCGAGATAGAGTCGAAATTCGTCGAGATCACGCAAAACAATCTAAAGGAGCTTGGTTTCGATTGGTTGCTCGGACCGTTTAACATCACTGGTAACTCGGGGAAGATTGTTGGCGCCGGGGGGGCCCCTCCTCCAGCCAACCCAGCAAACTTCCCCTTTCCGACCACGAACCAGTTTCCTGTAACCGCTGGCAACCGCAGCGGTGATTTCGCCATAAGTGCCAACGCGCTCGATGCATTGCTTCTTGGCACCGGTGCGCCGGCGGTCGCGCCGGGAATTTTCGGTCTTGCTGGCGTTATGACGAATCCACAGTTTCAGGTCGTCATTCGTGCGCTCAACCAAAAGAAAGGCATCGACCTGCTCTCCGCTCCACGAGTGACAACAAAAAGTGGTCAACGTGCCGTCATCGAGATCGTGCGCGAATTTCGCTATCCGACACAATTTACACCACCGCAGGTTCCAAATATTACTGGCGGGGGTAGCGGAAACGGAACCGTTTCAATTAGCGTCGTCACTCCTACGACGCCAAATGCGTTCGAGACCCGAAATACAGGTGTAACGCTGGAGGTCGAACCAGTCGTCGGACCGGATGGCGTCACGATTGATCTTAACCTAGTCCCTCAGGTCGTCGAGTTCGAAGGCTTCGTTAACTACGGAAGCCCAATCTTCGGGATAAATCCTAGCATTCTCACCAACGCATTGAACTCGCAGGTTCTTCTTACTCAGAATGTAATCAACCAGCCGATCTTTAGTACTCGCAAGGTTACTACAAGCGTCAGCGTCTATGATGGCTCGACCGTCGTGCTCGGCGGATTGATGCGCGAAGATGTGCAGAAGACAGAGGACCGCACACCTGTCGTCGGAGATATCCCGATTGTCGGACGGTTATTTCGTACAAACGTAGACCAGCACATCAAGCGTAACCTAGTCATCTTTGTCACCGCGCACTTGGTAACCCCGGCCGGCACTCCGTTCAATTCAACGGAGGAGGATGAAGAATTGGCGCAACCGCCCCAGTTACCTGAGGTGCCGATGTACAAGAAGTGACCTTTCGACAGAATGTGTCACGAATGGATGTGAGCAAAGGCGTAAATTGCGAC
>Ga0207701_10004999_pt1 | contig 13351 bp, 11 predicted proteins | sample KBSSwiSSwithPhiX_FD_184294 | JGI IMG/M metagenome (GOLD analysis project Ga0207701, IMG submission 184294) | Switchgrass rhizosphere bulk soil microbial communities from Kellogg Biological Station, Michigan, USA, with PhiX - S5 (SPAdes) (version 2) | ecosystem: Environmental > Terrestrial >... | reverse complement strand
TCATCGCATGGGCAAAGGTCAACACTCCATATGCGCGTCCAATCTGATCCCAAAGAGTATTCGGTTTATTCTGGAGAAGTGTCTGGCGTGCATCGTGTTCCTTCTCGATGATTGTCTCAATCACCTTGCTCAACCTGCTTATTATTTCGTCTTCTTTTTCGCCTAGAGTCGTCTGATTCGAGATTTGGAAAAGATTTCCCATTGCTTCGGTCCCCTCGCCATAGAGACCCCGGACGGCGAGACCGATCTTGTTCACCGCTTGGATGACCTGGTTGATCATGTCACTTAGAACAAGACCAGGAAGATGAAGCATCGCTGAAGCCCGCATCCCGGTGCCAACATTGGTGGGACAGGCAGTCAAATAACCAAGACGAGGGTCGTATGCGAAATCGAGCTTCGCTTCGAGGGTGCTGTCAATCTTGTCCACCAATTTGAAGGCACTCTTCAGCTGCAGCCCGGAACGCATCGATTGCATTCGAAGATGGTCTTCTTCGTTCACCATGATGCTGATCGTTTGGCGGCGATTCATAATGACCGCGCTTCCCACACTCTTTGCAGCGTGTTCCCGACTAATGAGATGCCGTTCAACCAGCACCTGCTTTTCGAGCGCTGATAGGTCTTGCAGCAATTCGGAAAACGAATCCTGCATTTCCGGCAGCTCCTCGACTCGTGGTTTGATTAACTCGAGAATTTGTGTGCGCTCAGCTTTCTTGGCGTGTCCAGGGAAGGCGCGTTCACGAAGATTCCGGGCAAGGCGAACACGGCTGCTGATTACGATTTGGTGATGCGGACCATCGCCACGCAACCATTCGCCCCCGGTAGCCATAACATTGGAAAACTTCATCTTTGTATCGACTTCTCGTGTTCAAGTCGCTTGATCTGATCACGTAGCGCAGCCGCGCTCTCGTAATTCTCTGCCGCAACCGCTTTTTCCAAATCTTCAGTCAGAGCTCGCATTCGATCGCCTAACTCTATCTCCCGATAGGCGCGTTGAGGAAACTTGCCGACGTGCTCCGTTCCTTTGTGCATCGCCTTCAGTAAACCTCCCAGCCCCTCTGCAAACGTTTCGTAACAGGCACTACATCCGAGCCTGCCGCTCTTCTTGAAATCAGCCTGCGTAAACCCGCAAACAGGGCACCTTTGTGATGGGGCACCCTTCTCAATTTCCTCCGCTGCCCCAATCCCGAGAAGCAAGTCGGCCAAAGCAAAACCTGTAGGGTCCTGGACGCCTTTTTCCTTCGAACAGGCATCGCAGAGATTCACCTTCTGCATCTTGCCCTCGATGATCTGCGTCAGAAAGACTGTCGCATCATTACATTTGCAAACGTCGCACAACATTTCTGTAAAGTTAGACCGTGAATCGACGGAAAAATTCAACTCCGAGCATCTCAGAGCACCTTCTGCGCCGACCGCGTATTCGCTCGGAATTAGGCAAGTATTGGCGTTCCTGTTTCGCGGGTAAGTTCACGGAAGCGACTCAGCATTTTCTTGGTGATCGGGCCCGGTTTCCCGCTTCCGATCATTCGTCCATCCGCCTTAATCACCGGAATCAATTCGGCAGCGGTTCCGGTGAGAAAGCATTCATCCGACACAAAGACATCGTGTCGCGTGATATCTGTTTCCTTGATCTCGATGTCGAGCTCTTCCGCAATCTCGAAAGCAACAGATCGGGTGATCCCGCGAAGAGCACCCGCACTGATTGGCGGCGTGAAGATCCGTCCGTGTTTGATGATAAAAACATTGTCCGCCGTGCATTCGGCCACATTCCCGGCTTCGTTTAACATGAGAGCCTCATCAGCGCCGGCAAGGTTGGCTTCGATCCGAGCCATCACATTATTTAGATAGTTAAGTGATTTGACGGCCGGATTGAGCGTCGCCGCTCCAGTCCGACGGGTTGCGCAGGTCACTACTGTTAGACCGGTTTCGCATACCTCTTTCGAGTAAAGCGCAATCGTCGTCGCAATAATAATGATGCTCGGTCGCTTACACTGCACTGGATTCAATCCGAGATTGCCAACACCGCGCGTGACGATGAGGCGAATGTAACCCTCCCTCAAACCATTTTGGCGGATTGTTTCAAGGAGCGCTTCCGTCATCTCCTTCCGATCAATTGGTATCTCGAGGCAAATGGAGCGGGCAGAATCCCATAAACGTTCAAGGTGTTCTTCCAAGCGGAAAACGCGCCCGTTATAAAAACGAATTCCTTCGAAGATTCCGTCACCATAAAGGAGGCCGTGGTCAAAAACGGATATCTTTGCCTCAGCCTCGGGAAAAAACTCTCCATCTATATAGATCCTGGCTGCCTTTGCGTTAGGGCTGGATGAGTTCCCTCGCGTCGCAAGCGCTGGCGCGGGCGCCTGCTTGGGAGTTGCACCACTACGTTTCGGTTTTTCTATAACCATTGCACCAGCTCCAGTTGCGGAAGTTTTTGTAAGCACCCAAAAATGTTGGTCGGCCGAGCGGGCAATTCAAGCGACAAAATGATGGTCCGGGCAGCCCCTTCGTTTTTATAGTGATTGTAAAAGCGAGCTTGTAGCCAAAGCTCCTACGTTTCACGTTCCCTCGTGAGCGGAACAAACTTAACGGGAACCACTGCGGTTTGTTGGACCTGCCCGTTCTTTTTTTCAAGAAGATAGAGCTTCTGCGCACCACTCTTCCCGACCGGGATGACCATGCGGCCTCCCTCTTTCAATTGCTCGACAAGCGGCTGCGGTACGTGGTCGGGCGCCGCAGTCACGATAATCGAATCAAACGGCGCATGTTCGGGCCACCCTTTGTATCCATCGCCGGCTTTCACCTGCACATTGTTATAACCGAGCTCACGTAAGACACCTTCAGCGCGTTCCGCTAACGGTTTGACAATTTCAATCGTATAGACTTCCGAAACTAGCTTGGAAAGAATCGCGGCCTGATAACCGGAGCCTGTTCCGATCTCGAGGACGCGTTGGTCTTTCTTTGGCTGCAGTTGTTCCGTCATCAACCCAACAATGTAGGGTTGCGAAATGGTCTGTCCGTAACCGATAGGAAGTGGACGATCGTCATACGCGCTACTACGTAATTCTTTCGGGACAAATTTTTCTCGAGGGACAGAAGCCATCGCTCCCAGGACGCGTTGATCACTGATCCCGCGGCTGCGTAACTGCCGCGTAACCATTGCGCCGGCCGGCGAGCTGGGCGCTTGGCTGCCAAATCCACGTTCGTACCATTGATCCGGGACTCCTCTATCGCGCTCCTGACCAGCGATAGGCCGCGTTGTTCCGATTGAAAGCGATGCCGTGAGGCAGGCAATCATCCACCTCGAGCGAAGGGCAGTCATTTCAGGTCTCCTTATTGTAATCGTCCGTCGACGATATGGAGCGTGCGATCTCCTCGTTGCGCGAGCCGAGAATCGTGCGTAACGACGAGAAGCGTTTTTTTCCGGTTCCGCACTAGTTGCAAAAGTAAATCAATTATAGTTTCGCCGGTTTTTGAATCGAGATTACCAGTCGGCTCGTCTGCAAAAACAATGTCCGGATCATTCGTGAGGGCACGTGCAATCGCCACCCGTTGTTGTTCTCCGCCGGAGAGTTCCGCGGGCAAGTGATGAAATCGCTCCGATAAACCTACGTCGTTCAAATTGGCTTCAGCGATTGCCCGTTGCCGCTCACCGCCAATCATGCTCGGCAGCATTACGTTCTCCAAGGCCGTCAATTCCGGGAGCAGAAAATATCCTTGGAAAACAAAACCCATTTTTTTGTTCCGAATTTCAGCCTGAGCAGAGGCACTGCCGCTATAGAGTCGCTGTCCTTCAAATTCCACCGTGCCGGATTCAGGCCGTTCCAATCCAGCGAGAGTATAGAGCAACGTGGTTTTGCCGGCGCCCGACGCCCCACATAGGAAAACGGCCTCGCCGTGGACGATGCTCAAACTGATTCCTCGTAACACCTCGATCCGGCGCGAACCAATCCGGAACGATCGGAAGAGATCATTGGCTTCAAGTTGCGGCTGAATCATGCGAAATCAGGATTGGCCGAATCGGCCTGTTGTCGAGTGTAAACCTGTTCGGAATCAGCGCCAACGTCGCGTCCTTTAAGAACTATCGCGCTCTGCAGATTTGGAAATCCGCGATACAGCAGACTTAGAAGTCTGCGCTACATCCGCAAATTCGTGTGATTCGCGGGCAATTCCGATTCACGAATCTCCATCATCAAAGCAGACCTAACGAGTCAAGGGTCGGCTCATCAATGGCGGAGGTAACCTCCAGCCCGTAATCCTGCTGATAATTGGCAAGCGCTTCCCGCGTCGCCGGTCCCATCTGACCATCCACCTCGTAAGGATAGTACCCGAGCCGCTGCAGTTCTGTCTGTACACTTGCGATTACTTGAGTAGGCTCAAGGTCGCCATACCCTGCAATTGGCTCCTCATACTCGTAAACGTTATACCCAGGATCGTACCCGTAGGCTGGATACCAATATCCGCTATCCCAAAAGTAATAGCCGGTCCCGAAAATTGCGAACCGCGTAAAATGGCTTAGCCACCAATCGCGATGATGATGTTCTCGGCGATGACGTCGACATGCATCTTCCCAAGTGCGGTTGTTGAAATGCCGCTGACGCCATTCCCCATTGTTACCGCCTCCGGTACCGCGGATGTTCCTTCCCGCTTTCACTTCCGGGTGAACAACACCACCTCCTCGGGGCACCGTTTTGATCGACCGCGGCATGTCCGAGTTGGCGCCGAAGCGAGAATCAGCTGGAAGGTTAGGTTGGCTAACAACCGGCTGCTGGGGAACCACTGCCTGCTGCCAACGATTGGGTCGCGGAATGTCCGCCTCAGACCGAATCCGAGGATTAACCTGCGGGTAAGCCTGCTTAACTGGTTGGTGAACTGATGGCTGCTGCCAGCGATTCACCTTTGGAGCAGCAGCCGCCGGATTGCGGTAGGCATTCGGTGCTACCTTAGGTGCTGCGACCTTAGGTGCGACGTGCGGTGCCGCCGAAGCGGCTTTGGGACGATTCTTCGGGGCTTGTACTTCATCCCGGTCTTGAGCACTGACGGTCTGCGCCAGCCCAAGACTAAGACAGACAGCTAAGAGAGGGAATGTTTTCATAGTTTCTTCGAAGACTTCGACATCCGTTGTTCAAAAGTTATTCAACCAAACCCAGAATACCTAAAACGCTCTCCTCTATCCAACCGTTTCGCTCTAGGGAGGAACCACGGCCCCCCGGCCGCATTCTGGAAAAAAAGGAGCCGCACGATGAAAATCACCGTGCGGCTCGCCGCTAATAAGACCTGGAGGATCTTATCTTATGTTAATCCAAGTGTCTGCAGTGTGGGCTCGTCGACTGCCGATGTAACGGCCAATCCATGGTCAGCTTGGAAAGCCGCAAGCGCCCGTCGGGTCTGCGGTCCCAAAACGCCATCGACTGACCCGGCGTAATAACCGTCGTTTCGCAGCTCTCTTTGTACCGTAATAACGATCTGGTCAGGCGTTAGATCGCGATACCCATAAATGGGGCCGTCATACGGATAGGATCTGTAATATGGATCGTAGCCCCAGGCAGGGTACCAGTAACCAGAATTCCAAAACCACCATCCCCATCCGCCAGTTACGAGGATAACTCGGGTATAGTTACTATCATACCAACCCCGGTCATGCCATTCCTGACGGTAATCGCGGAATGCAGTGTAGCTCGGACCAGTTACGCCGGCCCAATTGTTAACAATAGTGCTTCTGCCAGGAACCACAGTCTGGTTTACTACCCCACCGCCCCCTGTCACAGCACTGCCTGCAACACCAGTAGCGTTACGGTCGAATTTTCCGCCGCCACGCACCTTACCGTTTGCAGCCGCTTGTGCGTTCGCATTGGCTACGTTAGCTGCGGCCGCTCCACGATCGTTTCGGAATGCCTTCGCATTGCCCCGACCCTTCTGAGCCGCGACGTTTTCACGACCACGCATTTTCGCATTGCTCGCTGTAGCACCGCGCATCTTTCCGTTGCCGCGTTGCATAGCTGCGTTGTTGCCGCCACGAACCTTTGCGCTCTTGGTTGCAACTGGTGAACCGCGCATTCGTGAGGCCGAAGCGCCACGCGACATTTTCGCGGTAGAACCGCGAGACATCTTAGCAGAACCTCGCGAGACGTTAGCGTGACCTCGCGACATCTTCGCTGGTGCCGCTTGGCGTGCCCCATGGCCACCGCCCTTGGCAGCAGCGTGGACGCTAGCCCCTCCCTTTGCGGGTTTGCCGCCTCCCTTGCCTCCCTTAGGGGCGCCAAACGCCGTCAACCCAAGGGTCAAGGTGCCTATACAGGCCAAAAGTAGAATTCGTTTCATGATATAGTCCTCCTTATTTTCTTATCTAAGTTTGGACAGTAATAAGGGGGTGGATATTCAAGATTATTACAATTTGGTAATAAACCCCCAGCACAATGCGACTTAAGGCATCTTTACTAAATGGGTCGCTGCGTGCCCCGGACTACAAGCTGCTAAGTATCAGCGACTTACATATAAGCAGAGCCGAGTCGTGGAATCAGCGCTTTGTGGACTCCCCCTGCGGCTTATCGCTGCTGTCGCACGGCCTCGAAAAGGACGATCGCCACCGCCGTCGCCAGATTCAAGCTGCGTGTTCCCTGCATCGGGATCGTAAGGCAATTTTCCTTATTAGACCGTAGCAGTTTCTCGGGAAGGCCTTTCGTTTCCCGCCCAAAGACGAGGAAATCGCCCTGGCGAAATTTCGTTTCGTAATAAGGATTCCCAAACTTCGTCGTGAGATAAAAATACCTGGTATCAGGCGACTGCTGATCCTGCAGATCAGTCAGTGAACCCCAAATCTTGATGCTTACTTCTTTCCAATAATCGAGCCCTGCTCTTTTAAGTTCGCGATCTTCGATTGAAAATCCCAGCGGTTTCACAAGGTGTAGCGTTGAACCTGTCGCGAGACAAAGGCGCCCAATGTTGCCGGTGTTAGGCGGTATTTCCGGCTCGACCAAGACGACGTTGAACACGGCGAACGCAAACAGGGTTCAAGGAGTTAAACACTTCGCATCCCTGAAACAGAGGGCTGACCCTTCTACTTACTTAAGTTTTGCGGCGATGAATTTTTCTAGCTTCACAATGTCGGCGGCGAACTTGCGAATACCTTCCGCCGTTTTCTCTGTCGCCATCGCGTTATCGTTGACTAGATATCGGAATTTCTTCTCATCCAATTCGAGCCGTTCAACGTTTTCGCTCTTTGCCTTTTCAGTCGTGAGCTTGCGCTCGACAGGTTCGAACGAGTTGGATAACTGCTCCATCAGTTCGGGGCTAATCGTAAGCAGATCACAGCCGGCCAATTCCAAAATTTGGCCAACATTCCGGAAACTCGCACCCATCACTTCGGTCTTGTATCCGAACTTCTTGTAATAGGTGTAAATCTCCTGGACCGATAGGACACCTGGGTCTTCCGGCCCCGTGTAATCTCGTTTGTTCGCGGCTTTGTACCAATCGTAGATCCTTCCAACGAATGGTGAAATAAGCTCGACGCCAGCCTCTGCGCAGCGAACCGCTTGAGGCAGCGAGAACATCAGGGTCAGGTTGCAGTTGATCCCTTCCTTCTGCAACGCCTCGGCGGCATTAATTCCTTCCCAAGTGGATGCAATTTTGATGAGCACTCTCTCCCGATCAATTCCCTGCTCCTGATATAGTTTGATAAGCCGACGAGCTTTTTCCATCGAACCGGCGACGTTAAACGAGAGACGTGCATCGGTCTCTGTCGAGACCCGGCCTGGAACAATCTTCAAGATCTCGGAGCCAAATCGGACCAGAAGATGATCGATTATATCTTCCATCTGCGCTGCTCCGGTTAGGCCTGATTTTTTTTGGTCTACCAGTACTTCATCGAGGAGATGAAAATACTGTTCCTTCTGCGTTGCTGCATAAATCAGGCTTGGATTCGTGGTCGCATCGCGTGGCTTGAACTCCTTGATGCTCTGAAAGTCACCTGTATCGGCGACGATGGTTGTAAATTTCTTCAGCTGCTCGAGTTGATTCAGCTGGGTCGCGGCCTTCTTATCGATCGTTGCTGTTGTCATATCTTTTTCCTCCTTACTTTCGCGAGCCTGCGCGTTCAGGGATTTAACTAAAAAGTACGCCTCGACGGCCGATCACACAAGCCGTCATTGCCGCTCGAAAAGAGATTGCAGGCGTAAGGGTTTGGCTTAGGCCGAGACTGGGCGGCTCGATTCAGCCGCGCGCTTCGAGCCCAGAGCATGTCGCACGAAATTTTGCCCCATTTCCCACATCGGCCCTGGAAACTTGCGACATTCCATTAAAACATCGTCGAGGGCTTTCACGAACATATCGACCTCTTTCTCGCCAATAATAAGGGGTGGAAGAATTTTGACGACATCCATCGCGTGCCCGGCCACCTGTGTAAGAATTCGGTGTTTGCTCAACATCTGGGTTACGACCATTTGGGCGAACAAGACCTTGTCGACCTTGTGCAGCAACTTCCAACCCATCTTCAATTTGAATTCCGTCGGTTCATGAAATTCGATGGCAATAATCAAACCCTTGCCGCGGACTTCTTTGATGAAGGAATGTTTCCCGCGTAGCGAATCGATCCGCTCTATTAAGAGCGCACCAACCCGAGCCGAATTTTCGACGAGCCTTTCTTCATCAATCACATCAAGTGCAGCGAGACCGCACGCCATCGCCAGATTATTGCGACCGAATGTGGTGGAATGCACAACGCAGCGGTCCATTCGACTAAAGGTCTTCTGATAGATCTCGCGTCGCGCGATGATTGCACCGCACGGCACGTATCCCCCGCTCAAGCTTTTTGCGAGCGTGATGATATCCGGTTCAAGATTCCAATGCTCGAACCCGAACATTCTCCCGGTGCGTCCGAGGCCGGTCTGAATTTCGTCGCAAATAAGTAGTGTTCCGTATTTCCGACAGAGTTGTTGCGCGCGCGGAAAGAAATCGGTTTTCGGCGACTGGCAACCCTTGCCCTGGATAGGCTCAATCACAAACGCTGCGACGTCGCCTTGGGAAAGTTCGCGCTCGAGCGTTGCCAAGTCATCGAGAGCAACTCGTGTTTCGAAGCCTCCCATCAGTGGACCAAATCCTTCTGTAAAACTTTCGCAGCCCATCAAGGAAAGTGATCCAAGGCTCAAACCATGAAAGGCGCTCGCGAGCGAGATGACTCGGCGTCGTTGTGTTGCCGCGCGGGCAAATTTCAACGCGCCCTCAATTGCTTCTGTTCCGGAATTACAAAAGAAAACCGCATCCAGATGAGGCGGCGTGCGTTTTGTGAGTGCTTCCGCCAAAAGACCGCTGAGAAGTGAGCAATCCATTTGCACCATGTTGGGCAAATCGAGATCGAGAACATCACGGATTACTTTCTTCACCGCTGGATGGTTACGCCCGATATTGAAAACGCTGTAACCACTAAGGAAGTCGAGGTACGGCGTATCATCCATGTCATAGAGGTAAGCGCCAGACGCCCGGGCGTAGACCTTATCGAACCCAATCACGCGTTGCGCCGCTACCAGGGTGCGATTGAGGTGACGCTCATGTAGCTGGTAGTTCTCCCCCAGCCGCGCAGCCACCGTTTCTTTCAGGTCAAAAGCCATTAAAGCGTGTACTCGATATCGAACAAAAACGCAACGCCATGTGGCCCATACGGATCGATGCGCCTATGCAAGCTATGATGACAGCGCCAATTCTATCCGCTAACATGCACGCGATGCCCGATCCAACCGTTACTCCTGAACTTGTTGCACAGCACGGCCTGACGCCGGACGAATTCGAGCGTATTCGGAAGATTCTTGGTCGAAGCCCAAATTTCACTGAGCTCGGCATTTTCTCGGTGATGTGGAGTGAGCATTGTTCTTACAAAAACTCTCGGCGCGAATTAAAAAAATTTCCGACGACCGGGCCTAACATTCTCGTTAAGGCCGGGGAAGAAAACGCGGGCGTGGTTGATATTGGAGATGGGTGGGCGATCGCCTTTAAGATCGAGAGCCACAATCACCCCAGCGCGATTGAACCATTTCAAGGCGCAGCTACCGGCGTAGGTGGAATTATCCGCGATATTTTCACCATGGGTGCGCGGCCAGAGTTTCTCCTTAACTCGTTACGCTTTGGCCCAATCGATGAATTGCGGATTGCGGATCGCGGATTGCGGAAAGAAGGCATCAACAATCCAAAATCTGAAGTTCCAAAATCACAATCCGCAATCCGCAATCGGCAATCCCAAATCAGACATAATCGTCGCCTTTTTACCGGCGTAATCGCTGGAATCGCCCACTACGGCAACTGCATCGGGGTTCCCACCATCGGCGGCGAAATCTATTTCGACGAAAGTTTCGAAGGAAACCCTCTCATCAATGTTTTTTGTCTTGGCATCCTTCGGCACGAACAATTGGCGCGTGGCGCGGCAAGCGGTGTCGGTAATCCGATCTTTTACGTCGGTGCGGAAACGGGTCGCGATGGTTTGGCCGGTGCCGCATTCGCGTCGCGAGAACTAACAGAAGAGTCACGCGAAGATCGCCCCGCAGTCCAAGTCGGCGATCCATTCAAAGAGAAGTTGTTGCTCGAAGCCTGCCTTGAATTGCTGGCGACTGATGCAGTCGCGGGGATTCAGGATATGGGGGCCGCCGGATTGACCTGTTCCACGTGCGAGACGGCCAGCCGAGGCGGAACCGGTATTGAGATCGATCTAGCCAAAGTCCCGAAACGCGAACCTGGAATGACAGCGTATGAAATCCTGCTGAGCGAATCGCAGGAACGAATGCTAATCATCGCGAAGCGCGGCCACGAAGAAACAGTGAAAGGGGTTTTCGAAAAATGGGATGTGCCATGCGCTGAAATCGGCCGTGTCACGGATGACGGAATCATGCGGGTGCGCAATAACGGAACGCTCGCCGCAGAGATTCCTGCAAAGCAGCTGGCTGATGAAGCGCCTCTCTATTCACCAAAAGCGGTCGCGCCGTCACGGCCTGCAGCGATTGATTGGGAAAGTATTCCTCCAATCGATAATCACGAAGCGCTCTGCCAATTATTGCGTGATCCAACGATCGCCTCCAAGAACTGGGTCTACCGCCAATATGATCACATGGTGCGCACAGGTACAATTGTGTGGCCTGGTTCTGATGCTGCGGTTTTTCGAGTGAGAGAGGCGAATAAGATCCTCGCCGCGACGACCGACTGCAATTCACTTTATTGCCGTCTCGATCCTCGCGAAGGCGGGCGCATCGCTGTCGCCGAAGCAGCACGTAATCTGACTTGTTCCGGCGCCGCGCCGCTCGCGGTTACGGATAATTTGAATTTTGGCAATCCCTCCAAACCAGAAAATTTCTGGCAACTGCGTGAGGCTGTCGAAGGCATGTCTGAAGCCTGTCACGCCTTTGGCACTCCCGTCGTCGGCGGAAATGTCTCTCTATATAATGAGAGCCCTGCCGGAGTAGTCGATCCGACCCCAACCGTCGCAATGGTCGGTCTGATCGATGACGAGCGGCACGTAACAACCCAGTTTTTCAAAGCGGCAGGAGACGCCATAATTCTTGTCGGACCGCTCGGGGAAGAAATGGGGGCGAGTCATTTCCTGAAGGTTTGCCACGGGCGTAAGGAAGGTCGGCCGCCGCAACTAGATATTGCTCTTGAAATCGCAGTGCAAAATTCGGTGCGCGACCTGATTCGGGCCGGACTGGTACGCAGCGCCCATGATTGTTCCGAGGGCGGCCTGGCAGTGACGCTAGCCGAATGTTGTTTCAACCCTGCAGGCCTACTTGGTGCGAAGGTTGAATGTGGCCCAACTGGATCTGCAAACAATATATCACACAACCGCGCGGCTAAGATTGTTTTTAACGAATCGCAGTCGCGGATTGTGATATCGTCCCGACCAGACGACGCTGAAAAAATCTTGTCCATACTGAAGTCGAAGAATATTCCGCATGCTTCACTCGGCCATGTGACGACAAAAATGCTTCGCATCCAAATGCCCGACTCTGAGCTATCTTGGTCAGTCGATGAGCTTTACGACGATTGGTTCAATTCAATTCGCCGGGCAGTCGAGAGCGACACCGAACCGATCCGAAGCCTCTAAAAATTGTAGCAATTGATTCGCGTTTCAATTAGTGGATGATTGCTCACAATGTCGTTTGAACCGGCAGTAGATACTGAAAATCCTAGAGTTGCGTTTCCCCAGCACGAGTGTGGCCTCTTTGCGGTGTTCGGCCATCGCAATGCCGCAGTCCTAACGTATTACGGTCTTTTCGCTCTCCAACATCGCGGGCAGGAAAGCGCGGGCATCGTCACTAGTACTGGCCCCGGAAAAACATTCCTCCAACACAAGGGCATGGGCCTTGTTTCGCAGGTCTTTGGTCAGGAAGAATTGGAAAAATTAACCGGGACGCGCGCTGTCGGTCATACCCGGTATTCGACAACGGGGACGAGCACATTGAAGAACGCGCAACCTTTCGTGGTCGATTGCGTCCGCGGCCAAATGGCAATTGCCCATAACGGCAACTTGATTAATGCAGATCTCCTGCGGGATGAATTGGAACGCAAAGGCTCGATCTTCCAAACGACCGCGGACAGCGAGATCATCCTGCATCTTTTGGCTCGACCGGCTGACAACGGGAGCAGCGTCCTCGGCGCGCTCCGCCGAATCCAAGGCGCCTTCTCTCTTATTATAATGAGCGAAAAAGAGCTGATTGCGGTGCGCGACCCCTTTGGCTGGCGACCGCTTGTCCTCGGAAGACTCGATGGCGCTTATGTTCTGGCGTCCGAAACATGCGCGCTCGACCTCATTCACGCGAAGTTCGAACGCGAAATTAGACCGGGCGAAGTTTTGATCATCGATGAGAACGGAATGCGTTCGGAGTGGCCTTTCCCGGATGAACAGCCAGCGTTTTGTATGTTCGAGTACGTTTACTTCGCGCGACCGGACAGCATCATGGGAGGCGTCAACGTCGCAAAGGTCCGGACCGAGATGGGACGCGAACTGGCGAGAAAGTTTCCAGTGGACGCGGACATTGTTGTTCCGGTTCCAGACTCCGGAAACTATGCGGCACTTGGGTTCGCACAGGAATTAAACATTCCGTACGAACATGCGTTCGTACGTAATCACTACATCGGGCGCACATTTCTCCAGCCGAGCCAGCTGATCCGCGATTTCGATGTCCGCGTAAAACTAAATCTGATTAAGGAAGCGGTGGAAGGAAAGCGCGTCGTTGTCGTCGATGATTCAATTGTACGTGGGACAACCGCACGTGCGCGCGTGGTAAACTTGCGTGAGGCTGGTGCGAGGGAAGTGCACATGCGGGTAAGCTGTCCACCACACCGCTTTGCCTGCCACTACGGAATTGATTTCCCGAATCCGGAT
>Ga0207701_10004996_pt1 | contig 13358 bp, 9 predicted proteins | sample KBSSwiSSwithPhiX_FD_184294 | JGI IMG/M metagenome (GOLD analysis project Ga0207701, IMG submission 184294) | Switchgrass rhizosphere bulk soil microbial communities from Kellogg Biological Station, Michigan, USA, with PhiX - S5 (SPAdes) (version 2) | ecosystem: Environmental > Terrestrial > Soil... | reverse complement strand
AAAGGCCTGCCCCGGAGGAATCGGCACGCCAGGAACGCGCTTTTTCAAAACGTTTGGGCCTTTCACCAACTCCGCCGGAGTGCCCGCCTGCATTACGGTAACAATCAACGCGGCCACGGGGGGAGGACCTAACACGGGCGATATTGAGAGCGCCGCATATCTGGGCACCTATGATCCGACAAACCTGTGCCTGAACTACCTTGGCGATAGCGGAATCTCGGGTTTGGGAACCACGATTGGGAGCGGCTCATACTCGTTTAGTGTTCCGGCGGGCGGGAGCTTTGTCGTAGTTGTGAATACTACTGGCACGACTGATTCCACTGAGTTCAGCGGTACCGTCTCCGGCTTCTTCGACGACAACCCGGGACCTGGCCCCTGTTCGGCACATTAGTCTACGAACAAGCTAATCTTGTGGGGGGAGTCTCTGCGCGGCTCGACTTTCGAGCCGCGTAGAGACAGGTTTTTACAGAGTATCAGCGCACCGGGTGCGATTCCTGTGTGTAGTTTGTGCGGAAAGCGTCTTCAGCACCAGTCGCCTTCGCGTCACAACGCTTTGACACATCCGACATGAAATCGCCTGGCCTCGATGTATCCGAACTGAAAGTTGGAGCCATTATCAACACTTCAAGCGGCGGCTGCGACGCCGATTCTGAGGCAGAAATGCTCGACATCTTCAAAAAGGCGAGCGTGACCAATTGCAAAATCTGGTCCAGAGAATCGGACAAAATCGAGCAGGCGTTTGCAGAAGCGGCGGCGTACACACCCAAAGTTCTTGTGGTTCTCGGGGGCGACGGGACCATCCGAACCGCTGCAGAGGCTTGCGCTGGAACTGGCATTTACCTTCTCCCTCTGGCCGGCGGGACGCTAAATATGCTTTCTCGGGCGCTATATGGTGACGTGTCGTGGCAGGACGCGCTTAAAAGCACTCTCGCTGCACCTTCGATCAAGGCGCTCTCAGCAGGTCGTACCGGGGATGAACTATTTTTCGTTGCCGCGATTGTCGGTGCGCCCGGTTTGTGGATGGAAGCGCGCGAATCCTTACGCGAACGCGACATCCGTAATGCCGTTGGAAAAAGTGCTGTCGCTTTTCAAACAATGTTCGACACGAAGATTCGGTATTCGATCTCATCTGAACCGAGCGGTGAAGCTGAAGTTCTCGCAATTACCTGCCCGCTTGTGTCGGAAGAAATGTCGGACGCCGAGCAAGCGTTTGAGGCCGCTGCTATCGACATTGAGAACGCCACCCAATTGCTCGGGCTTGCGACCGCGGCAGCGTTTGGAAAATGGCGTGATAACGAAAGCGTGACGCTCACTAAGACGCGTCATGTGACTGTGCAATCAACCAAAGATATTCCGCTCTTTCTTGACGGAGAACGAGTAAGCGTCGGCGAAAAGGCGGAAATCAGTTTCGTGTCTGATGCCGTGAATGTCGTTGTCCCTCAACCAAACCATGTATGAAAAGAATTGTAGCTGTTCGCTGATTCTCTTGATGCACCTGTCGCAGCGCGACACCCGTATTTGTTGGCGGTCGCCCCAATTCGGTTCGGCCTAACGAATCACTTTTCCAGCTTCAGGGCCACGGTCGCCAACGGCGGCAAATGAATGAGGATGGAGTATTCGCGGCCCATCCACTCCCGGGCTTCGCTCTGGACGCCGCCAAGGTTTCCCACATTGCTGCCGCCATACGTTTCACCGTCGGTGTTGATAACCTCGCGATAGAAACCGGATTCGGGTACGCCTAACCGATAGTTATAGCGGACCACAGGCGTGGCGTTCACGATAAACACAACAATCTCGCCCTCTTGAGATTTTCTCAAAAACGACACCACGCTATTTTCGGCGTCGTGAAAATCGATCCAATCGAACCCGTCGTAGCTGTCGTCCAATTGCCACAGCGCCGGCTCGTTTTTGTAAGTGTAATTCAAATGTTGCACCAGCCGGCGAAGTCCGTCAGGGCGCGGCAACTTCAGTAGCTTCCAGTCGAGCTGGGTGTCGTGATTCCACTCGTTGGATTGACCGAATTCGCCGCCCATGAACACCAACTTTTTTCCGGGGTGCCCGTACATCCACGCCAGAAACATTCGAAGATTGGCGAACTTCTGCCAGTCGTCGCCTGGCATTTTGGATAACAGCGAGCGCTTGCCGTACACGACTTCATCGTGGCTAAGCACGAGGATGAAATTTTCATGGAACGCGTAGAGCAGCGAGAAAGTGATGTTGCCGTGATGAAAACGCCGGTAAATCGGATCGATGCTCATGTAATGCAGGAAGTCGTGCATCCAGCCCATGTTCCATTTGAACCCGAATCCCAGCCCGCCGAGATAGGTCGGACGCGTCACACCCGGCCATGCGGTTGACTCTTCGGCGATGGTGATGATTCCGGGGAAACGCTCGTAACAAACTTCGTTAAACCGCTTGAGAAAATAGATGGCCTCAAGGTTTTCCCGGCCGCCGTAAACATTGGGGAGCCATTGCCCGGGCTTGCGCGAGTAATCGAGGTAAAGCATCGAGGCCACGGCGTCCACGCGCAGACCGTCGATGTGATATTTGTCGAGCCAGAAAAGCGCGTTACCGATCAGAAAATTCCGCACCTCATTGCGTCCAAAATTAAAAATGAGGGTACCCCAGTCCTGGTGCTCGCCCTGGCGAGGATCCATGTGCTCATAGAGATGGGTGCCGTCGAACTCTGCGAGCGCATGTGCGTCCTTCGGAAAATGCGCCGGTACCCAGTCCATAATTACGCCAATTCCGGCCTGATGGCATTTGTCGATGAAATGGCGGAAGTCGTCTGGCGGACCAAACCGGCTCGTAGGCGCGTAATAATTTGTGACCTGATAACCCCACGAGCCCTCGAACGGATGCTCGGCAACCGGCAACAGTTCGATGTGGGTGTAACCCAACTCCAACACGTACGGCAACAATGTGTCGGCGAGTTCGAGATAAGTGAGCTGCCGATTTCCTTCTTTCCGACGCCATGAGCCAAGGTGCAGCTCGTAAATACTGATCGGACTTTGCGTCCAGTTCTTTTTCTGCCGCGCTTCCATCCATTCAGCGTCGCTCCATGAATAACGTTCCAAATCGTACACCAGCGATGCCGTGGATTTGCCGTGCTGATTAAAGAGCGCGAACGGATCGCTCTTGAGCAGCACCGCGCCAGTCTGCGTGCGGATTTCAAACTTGTAGTGTGCGCCTTGCGTGATGCCCGGTAGAAATAGCTCCCATACGCCTGCGCTTAACAACTTCCGCATCGGATTGACGCGGCCATTCCAGTTAGTGAAGTCGCCAACCACGCTCACGCGTTGCGCATTCGGAGCCCAAACGGCGAAATAAACGCCAGTCGCATCGCCGATTGTCCGCAAGTGCGCGCCAAATTTTTCATAAATCTTCCAGTGTTGTCCTTCGGAGAACAGATGGAGATCGACGTCGCCCATGATGGGACCGTACTGATACGCATCCCGCGTAAGTCCTTCTGAACCGTCCTGTTTTATGATGCGAAGATGGTAGGGAATGTCGCGCTCCGCGCCGGGAACAGTGGCGCAAAAGAAACCTTCAGTATCGATCCGTTCTGCAGCGATCGATTTGTCCAGTTCTCGATCGAGCACGACCTCAATCGTGCGTGCATCCGGGCGAAAGACCCGGATCTCCACGTCATCGCCAACCTTGTGCGGACCTAACAGGCTGAAAGGATCAGAATGAGTACCAGCAACGAAGCGGCTCACCTCGTCCCGCGGCAGGCCAGCAATCTCGAAGGCTTTCGCTTGCACCTTTAAGCGTTAAAACGGATTGCTTCGCAGTGCAACGTTGCAGCTGTCAGCTCGGAAAGAATAGGTCGCCTCGAGAGCGATGCTCTAAGCGGCGATCGCTCGGTCGGTTCTGCGCGTAATTGATTGCCTGATTTTTTCATGTGAAAACAGGCTTGAGACTAGCAACCGCGGGCCTAAAGCGGCCATCTGCTCAGCAAATCAAACAGTCGGTCTGGCAAGACAGAGTCCTACACTATTTGGCCAATGACTTGGCCATTTCGCGGGCGTATTGCAAATTATTTCGCGCCAGTTGGAAGTCGGGTTTGAGACGAAGCGCTTCCTCACAGGCAGCGCCCGCATTGTCGTAACGACCGAGCTTGTTGTAGGCGGCGCCGATGTTGTTCCAAGCTTCCGCGTAACTCGGCCGCAGTGCGAGTGCTGCCCGGCTCGCGGCTATCGATTCCGCGTAACGCTCTTCGCGATAAAGCTGAAGGCTGAGACCGAGGTAGAACTCCGGAGTCTGCGTCGTCGGTTGATTGGCTGCTTGAGCATTTGCTCGCGCGAGGAGATCGCGCGCAGTGAGGTCTGTTGGGCTCAATTCCAGCGCGCCTTGCAGCAACGCGCGTGCCTCATCCACGCGCGAGTGCGAGACCAGATAGCGAGCATAGTAGGTGTAGCTGTCCGGGCTCGCCGGTGCGAGTCGTAATGCATCCTTGAAATGTTGCTCGGCTGCCGCGCTCTCCTTCGTCGCATCTTCCGCAATCGCGAGATTGATCAACAGCACGGAATACTGCGGTGTGAACTGTAGGGCGCGATGATAATAATCGAGCGCTCCGGTGTAATCGCCTCTCGCCATCAGCGTATTGCCATAGTTCATCAAACCGCGGCCATTGCGCGGGCTCTTTAACACGACGTCGTGCCAGAGTGTTTCCTCGGTTTTCCAAACCTTGTTCCTTTGAAACGTAGCGCAGGCGTTTGCGCAGAGGAGCAGCACGATCGCGCACGTCACCACGATTTTCGCCGACATGGAGAATCTGACTGCATTGATCAGGAGAGACACCGCGCCGGCCATTCCGATCACGAGCCCGATATAGGGAAGAAATGTGCGGTGATCGTTCATCACTTCTGCCAGCGGCAGCAGCGACGTCGGTATCAGTGCGATCAAAAACCAGAAACAACCGAAACCGACCACGCGCGTCTTTGTAAAAACGGACATCCCAATCGCGACGGCGATGAAAAAGACGATGAACGCCAAGCCCGCCCAGAAGTGCGGGTCATCAGTTGTTGTGAAGGGATTGAGATCGTAATCGGCAGAGAGTCCTGTCGGCCAAAAGAAGGTCTTAAAGTATTGAAAGGTCACGTATGGCTGAGTGATCATGTAATCGCGGGCATTCGCTGCGCCGGCCACCCACGTGTTCGGGGTCATGTGCTGTACGAGAAGCAGCATCGCGCCACAGATCAGAAAAGACGGGACGATCTCTGCGAAATAAGCAAGCGCGCGGCGCGCCCTGGTGCGGCCTATAATTTTTCTGTCTGAAAAGAGCAAACTGTAGAGCGCGAACAATACAGCGAAGGTTGCCGCGGTTGGTTTAGCCAGGACCGCAATCGCTGCCGGCACGACATACAGATGTGATCGGCGCAGAGGAGGGAAGGCGAAGTAAACCGCGAAGGATGTGATGACGCCGAGCGTCGAGATTACTTCGGACGATGCGATAATGTAGTTAACCGTGTCCGCGTTTGCCGGATGCAGTCCGTACCAGGCCGCGGCAGCAAGCGCGATCCAGCGATTCTGAGATGAAATTGTCGCGTCATCAAGCAGGCGATTGATGACAAACGCGAGCAATACCGTGAGTGCGACGAAGAGCGCGAAGATCGACGCATGAAACCAGAACAGTTCTAGTCCGCCGAGGCGGTAATCAATCGCGAGCAGCGTCGAGACCAGCGGACGATACGATTGATTGCTCGGTAGCGAACTGAAGGTTGTCGCATCGCGGAAGAAAAGCGGAATGTTCCGCAGTTCGCGGATGGACGCGTTGTTTACGATCGTGTGTGCGTCGTCGAAGTGGAAGCTATTGTGAAAATGGTTGGCGTAAGCCGTGAGGAGCGTGATCAACAACAGCGCACCGCCCAAACCCGCAAGGAATTTCTCGCGCGTCACCTTTGGTTTCGCTTCCGACATCGAACCAGTGTGCCGTAACAGACCTCTTGGACGCAATCACGCTGCAGTACAGGCAGCCGTGTCGGCTGCAGCTGGTAGATTTGAAGGCGGTACGCCTACCACGACAAGCAAACTAAGACGCGATCGCTCGGTCGGATCCCATGTTACAGGCATCCGACCGAGAATCGAGTACACAAATACGTTTTACGTCTGCCAGCTACGCTACTGTAGTTTATCGATGTTGATGGTCGCGTTATCACCAGTCCCCAGCGTAAGAGCCAAACCGCCTACAACCAATTCCAGCGTATCGGCAGCATTGGCCGAAAACGTCACCTCGTCGCTTAGACTAGTGCCCGCAAGGACCAGCGCCGCCGTCGGCCCCACTCCGACACCATTGACGCGGACTTGCACGTTCGCCAGCAGCGATGCGAGCGCCGTTCGCAACGTATAGCTTATCCTGTAAACACCGGTCTGATTGACCGTGAACGTCGTGTTGTTGGTCTTGCTAATCGCCGTCCCGACAATGAGCGGCGCCTGATTGAACGGCACGGCGCCGCCGACGCTAATGACAATAGTTCCGTTGTTGTAGTCGAACAAGACCGCCGCCAAGCCACCCGCAGATCCTGTCGCCCCTGTAGGCCCGGTTGCTCCTGTTGAGCCAGTTGATCCAGTTGCGCCCGTCGGCCCTGTGGGCCCGGTTGCGCCCGTTGAGCCAGCCGGCCCCGGGGGCCCAGTGGGTCCGATTGGGCCTGTTGCTCCCATCGGTCCAGTTGGACCAGTAGGACCTTGCGGCCCGGGAGGAAAGCTGCCGACGCTGGCCATACCCAGCTGCCCTGTGCCAGGATCCACGATCACCGCTTGGTTCGGCGCTTCGGGCGTCATTGGAATGATTCCGGCCAAAAATACCGAGTCATGAACCGCCAGGGTGCCTATGCGGATAGTATTCGAATCGGGTCCGACTCCGTCGTTCCCGATATGAATGTTGTTGCTGCCAGTGGTAACGTTGCTGGCCGCCAGCGTGCCCAACGCGATGTTGTCGCTTCCCGTGGTAAGATTGATTCCCGCACCGGCACCTAGAGTTACATTAAGATGGCCGGTGACATTGACACCTGCTAACGAGCCGAACGCAGTGTTAGCCACACCACTGACGTTCTGATACAGAGCGCCATAACCGGATCCCACGTTGCCAATGCCTGTTGTGTTGGCAAAAAGAGCCAGACTTCCATTAGCCACATTATGAGTGCCCTGAGTATTACTGAAAAGGGACTTCACACCGATGGCGTTGTTTACACCGCCGGTCGTGTTTTGGTTGAGCGCTCGGTCTCCAAACGCCGAGTTCCACGCCCCGGTGGTGACATTTTGCAAGGCGCCAGCTCCGTCGGCCGTGTTACCTCGGCCGAGCGCGGTCTCCGCTGCATCGGGCACCTCTAAGGCGTTTTTGAGGAATATGACACGGGGCGAGTCGGAGGCCGGAGCTCTTGGCACCGCCAAGAAAAAGGCCAGCGTTAAGAAAACGAACCGAATTAAGATTAATAACTTTGGGGGACCTGGAGGGATTGATTTTTTCATGGCTGGGTCTTTTACCTAAGACAAGCACCGTAAGTCAATCAGATTTCAGATGCCCTGCTAGGGGGACAACATAAAGCTCTGTCTCTTCGGTCTTTAGCTGGAGAAAAAAATCTCGTTGCGGACGGTTTCAGCATGCTTATTAGCCAATATTGCTTCCACTTGCGACGATTGACCGCTGCTTCCTTGAGCGCACCTAGTAAGCATGCGAATTAACGCCGTGAAGAATGTTTGTGTCGCCGTCTGTTTTTTTGGCCTCAGTTCCGCTTGTGCTGCTCCGGTTATTCCCATCGCGCCGGGTACAACCTGGCGTTACAACATGATCGAAGAAATCGGAAAGGGATTGAATGTTCCGAACGTAAAAGCAGACGCCGATGGGAAGATCCGTCTGCCGGTTTTGTACCGGCTGGAGGGAACGGAAGACGTTGACGGGAAAAATCTTCTCAAGTTTGAAATGCACCGGTCGGGCACGGTCACCAATACCGATCTGCTCACGGTAGACGAATATGGGATTACCTGCTGGGCTCGGGTAAATCTCGACGGAGAGTTGGTTAAGTTTACTCCGCCGCAGACGATGATCGCCGTACCACTTAAGAAGGGGGGCGCCTGGAATTTCGATGGCCACGCCGGCGAACTGAAAGTGCAACAGCATTACGACGTACTCAGCGAAGAAAAAATCGACGTGCCCGCCGGAAGCTTTAAATCATTCCGCATTCACTGCGAGCAAACGACGCCGAATCGGATGACAATCGATCGCTGGTTTACACCAGGCGTTGGAATCGTCAAAGACGTTACAACAATGCAGGGCGCCAAAGGCGATTTGCTTCAGCGCATTTCGCTTGAATTGGCAGAAGCGCCCAAAATTGTCGAGCGCCCCGAAGTTAAGTCCGATACTACGCCGAAACGACTCGCGGTGAGTCTTGCGAAAGATCGGTTCGGGAAGGCGACGACATCATTTACGTCGAATACGCCGGAAATTTATGCGCGCTGGCAAGGGGTTCGTCTGCGACAAGGCGCAACCGTGAAGGCCGTGTGGATCGCGGAAAACATCGGTGAAGATTTTCCCCAGGATTACAAAATAGACGAGGCTTCTGCTGTCGCTGCCACGCCGACCGTACGTGGTGCATTTACAGTCGCGAGGCCCGAAGATGGGTGGATGCCGGGCGATTACCGGGTGGAGTTTTATGTTGACGGCGTCCTTGTCGACGCGATCAAGATGAAGATCGCGCAGTGACCGAGGACTACCCATTGTTGCCCGCCGCTTGACCCGGGAGAGACGCCTCTGCTTGAATTTTTGTTGAATCCAAAACGCGCCGCCGCCGCATCATACTAAAGAAGATAAAACATGAGAAAAATACCGATCGTCTTGCTTGCTGCGTGTGTCGTTTTGGCGGGCGGGTGCCATTTGCCCGGGATCCGAGGGAATGGCCGAATCAAAACTGAGGAACGATCCGTCGCCGCCTTTGCCAATGTGGATGCAAGCGGCGCTTTCGAAATCGAGTGGCAAAACGGAGCGCCCGCTGTCCGAATCACGACCGACGAAAATCTGCTGCCTTACATCGAGAATAATGTTTCAGACAATACGCTGCATCTACGGACGCGGGACCATGTTTGGCCTACGCACGGGATCAAGGTCTTCATCTCAAGCCCAACGCGGACAGGCGGCAGAATGAGGGGCGCGGTCAAGTTAGTCGTAAAACAGCTCAGCGGGCCGACCTTTGCTCTGGAATCGAAAGGGGCGTCGGTGGTCACTCTCGATGGCAGCGTCGACCGACTCTTAGTCGACATGACCGGTGCGAGCCAATTAGCAGCCGATGGACTCCAAGTTAAAACTGCCGAAATCTCCACCACTGGCGCTGGCGATGCGGAGGTTACCGTCGCGGATACGCTAAACGTTGTGATCACTGGTGCAGGCAAAGTGACCTACTCCGGCAATCCCACAATTAAAAAACAGATCACTGGCGCCGGCTCAATTCGTCATAAGGATTAATCGTTTATAGAGGCATTCGCTGCAGCGAACACCTGAATAATTAGGTGCTCGCGGCGGCGTACTTCAAACCAAACGTCGCTGAGTATTTTCGTCAACTCCGAGGGCGGTGGAGTCGGGTACCGGGGAAGATTTCTCCTTGTTTCCTATTGCGCTGTTGAGGCCGGAGTGCGAAATGCAGAGGCCTGAGGAAATAGATGATAACGCGCACACTGTTTTCGATTTTCGCATCCCTGCTCGTGGTGAGTCTGGCGCATGCCGGTGATGAAAGATCGATCAAAGATCTGGCTAAAGCTCTAACAGAGCTTTCGTCGGATGTCGACCCAGCTGAAGCCCAAGCAATATCTTACACTGCGCATACCACAGCCCGCCGACTCAAAAAAGAATATCGCGTCGCTCTCAATCCGGAGTTTACGGTGTTCTTGTACAATGTCGGCTTGCGGAAGCGCGGCTGGTGTGGGCATTGGGCCCAGGACATCGGGACGGAATTGATAAAACTCGAACCCAAGACGCTCGTGCTGCACTGGGGTGAAGCGTATCCTAACACAACGAGCGAAAACAATGCGATAGTCGTGACTACGCGTAATCAACGGTTCGAAGATGGGATCCTTATCGACGGCTGGCGCAGGGCCGGTCGATTATTTTGGTGTCGGGTGATAAAGGACTATGAGTACGAAAAGGAACAGCATTACGGCCATTCCGGCATCACGATGTGGAGAGAAAACATGAAGTGGAGCGCGTGGCTGCAGGATTACGAAACAGCCGAGCAGAAACCGGAAACAGCCAGCGCGCCTCGCTGACTCGCGTTCCACCCGCAGCGTTGTCAGTAACCACAGCGCTGCCACTGAGAATTGGCGTTTCACCTAAACGCCATGCACAGTTCTAAAGTGCAAGACGTGAATTTTCAGACCGAAAAGGCTGAGGATTACAAAGCTCCAACGGAAGAGACGGCCTGGAGCCGGGTAAAAAAGGCGTTGGGCCCTTTCGCCGTAGTGGGCATCGTGGTCGCAAAGTTCTTGGCGAAACTCAAATTCGTCCTGCCCATCCTGTTGAAGTCCGGCGGCACCATGCTGCTGATGATCTGGGTTTACATGCAACTGTGGGGTTGGCCGTTCGCGTTGGGTTTTGTCCTACTTTTGCTCGTCCACGAAACAGGCCATTTGATTGTGGCGAAAAAATTTGGACTCAAAGTTGGCGCGCCAATCTTTATTCCCTTCATGGGCGCGTTCATTGCGCTCAAGGAAGCGCCGCGCAATGCGTGGATGGAAGCGTGCGTAGGTATTGGAGGGCCGTTGCTCGGAAGCATGGGGGCATTGGTCTGCAACGCGTTGGGCGAATACTTCGCCGCTCCGATTTTCATCGGGCTGGCATGGTTCGGATATTTCTTGAATCTATTCAATCTCACTCCGGTCGGAATGCTTGATGGCGGACGCATCGTGACGGCTTTGTCGCGCTGGTTGTGGTTGCCCGGCTTTGCGTTGCTGGTCTGGTTTGGATGGAAATATCCAAACTTCATTATCTGGCTAATTGTCCTTCTATCGGTTCCGAGGGTCTATTCGCTGTTCCGTAAAAGGACCGAAGAAGAACAGCGCTATTTCGAAGTTACACCGTCGCAGCGCTGGATAATGTCAGTGCTATACTTCGGCCTCATCGCGGCTTTGCTTTTCGGAATGCATGTGGCGCAGCAGGATCTAAACAACTTGGGTGTTCGCTCACACGGCCACGGGCGCGATGCAATCGTTCAATAATCAAGCCGCTGTTACCGCAAACACCTTTTGAGGTTCCAGACCAATTCTCTTGACGATCGAAACGAAACGCTCGTCCGAACGCAGCGGCGCGAATTCAGGAGCGATGCCAATGAAGTGCAATGACGAAGAGTGTTCCTCGTATGCACGTTGCAGTTCGCGCATCGCCTTCTCGTGTTCGTTCAACACCACATGCACGTGCGCAATCGCGTCACCTGGAGTGTAACCTCCGCGATTTTCGCAAACGGCCTTCAGAATCCCCCTCGCTTCCTCCCGACGGTTCATCTTGCCGTACGTGATCGCCAGACCGAAGGGCACCCGACCACTGATGTCTTGCGACTTTTTATATAACGCGATCGCGTCATCGAAACGGCCCATTTCGCGATAAAGAGCGGCCAGCAACGGCTCGCCGTAAGCAAATGTTGGATCAAGCTGCAACGCGCGCTCACCGGCGGTCATCGCTTCATCAATCAAGCCGAAGTATCGATAAATCTCGCAGGCGAAATTGCTCACCCATAGCGACGCAGGATCGATTTTTGCCGTGCGGCTTAGATATGCCAGAGCTTTCTCTCGGTCACCAATCGCCGCGTAGAATGCAGCGATAAAATAGTTCGACGGCGTCGAATTCGAATCCATTTGAAATGCACGCAGGTATTCCGCTTCGGCACCGCTAAGGTCCCAGTCGAGAATTCGTTTGGTCTCGGCTAAGTAAACATGCGCTTCGGCTTCGGTATCATCGATGTCGATCGCGTTCGCGGCAGCGTGGCGCACGTTCGAATAAGCCTCCATCGGTTCGACATAGGCGTCGGCCAGCCACAGCCAGGACTTCGCAATGCCGGTCCAAGCCCGAGCGAATCGCGGATCTTTGTCGAGCGCGCTCTCGAAAAACTTTAGACTTTTTCGCAGTGATTCCTCGCTGCTTTTGTCCGACAAAAACAAGCCCTGAAGGTAAAGATCGTATGCTTCCATGCTGCGCGCGCGCGACGTTGTCGGCGCGATTTCTAATTTCAGCTTCAGCGCGTCGACAATGGAGCATGTGATCTCGTCCTGGAGCGCAAAGATTCCCTGGAATTCGCGCTCGAACGTTTCCGACCACAATGTGAATCCCTCACAGCACTCGGTCAGCTCCGCAGTCACACGAATCCGGTTACCGTCTCGTCGGATGCTCCCTTCGACCACATGCTCGACGTTGAGCTTGCTGGCGACTTCGCTCAGTTCCGCGTCCCGATCTTTAAACCAAAATGACGAACGCCGCGCCGCCACCCTCAGATTGTCGACCTTGGAAAGTGCGGTGATAATTTCCTCGGCGATACCTTCGCCGAGATAATCGCGCTCCGGACCTGCGCTCAGATCCTTAAATGGCAGAACTGCTATCGACTTCTCCTGTGAAACGGATGGATCGACGGCATCGATCCTTGCTTGCGGCGCTCGATCTGGAGTGCGCACGATTCCATATCGAGTGAAGTCGAAAAACCAAGAAAGTGTAAGCGCTACCGGAAACCCGAGCACAATCAGTACGACCAAGAGTCGAACCACCCACATTGGAATATCAAAAATCGGAAGAACTTGTGCGATGCCTTGAGCGAGCGCCCAGCCGCCTACCACATACGCGATTGCGACGCTGTACACTTTTCGTCGCTTTAGCTCGGCAAAAAACGTTTCCGCGTTCATTAGTGAGTGGGATCAGCCGTGCTAACCTGAATCCAAATTTGTAACCGCTACAAGCGCGGGAATTTCTCAGCTTCAGGGGCTGGTTTCTGCGATCAATTGTTTAAAGCGCGGATCGTCCCGAATCGGGTCCCACTCCCAACGATACTTAAGGTCATTGACGGTGATCGCGTAGTTAGCGCTATCGACGGGACCGAATGTTTTGAGAAGGCGTTCGATCAACGGAATAGCCAAATCGTTTTCTCCGAGCCGAGCGTAGATGAGCGCTAGATACCCGCTTAAGAGCGAACCGTCGACCGCATCTTTCGATTCCGGTTTGAGTTCTACTGCCCGTTGTCCTTCTGCGATGGCTTCGTTCTTCCGGCCCATCAACGCGTAAAGCCACCCGAGGCTGGCGTGCCGCTCGGCGCTTCCCGGCGCTTCTTTCACCGCTGCTTCAAAGGCTGGTCTCGCCTGTTCGAACGCTTTTTGAGCACTGGCATTATCTCCCT
>Ga0207701_10004995_pt1 | contig 13360 bp, 8 predicted proteins | sample KBSSwiSSwithPhiX_FD_184294 | JGI IMG/M metagenome (GOLD analysis project Ga0207701, IMG submission 184294) | Switchgrass rhizosphere bulk soil microbial communities from Kellogg Biological Station, Michigan, USA, with PhiX - S5 (SPAdes) (version 2) | ecosystem: Environmental > Terrestrial > Soil... | reverse complement strand
TGAGTAAAGATGCTTTCGCCGCACTGCGAGTGATAAATTGCGCCGCCAGTCAGGTATCCACCGATTGCAACCCTGATCACTGTCGAAGCGGAAAATGCGTTGTTCGAACGCCACCGGATCAACGGCAGCTCGTCGCGCAACTGCATCATCGCAGGCCAGATGTAGTCAAAGAACTGGATTTCGACCACCGGCTTCAACCCGCGTGTCGCCATGCCAGTCGCGCGTCCGACAATGTTCGCTTCCGCAAGGGGAGAGTTGAAGACGCGATCGGAACCAAACTCCATTTGCAAGCCGGACGTGAGCTTGAAAACTCCGCCCTTGCCCTTGATGAGTTTCTGTTTCAGATACTCTTCGCGGCTGCAATCCGCCACGTCTTCGCCGAAGATCACGATTCGCTCGTCGCGCCGCATCTCGTCGCGCAGCGTAGTGTTGATCAGGTCCGCCATCGTCTTCGGCATGGATGCCACAGACTTCTTAGACTCTCCCGCTTTAGCCTCTGTCGCGGGCTCAGGCGGGGCAAACGCCGGCTGCGTCTCGAACACGGACGAGGTCGGATCGAGATCCGGCGAGTACACAAAGTTCATGATCGAGTCAGGTTGCGGGAACGCTGCTTCGAGCGCGCGGTCGACTGCAATCTGCATCTGCTCTTCAACTTCTTTTTCAATCTTGTTGATGCCATTCTCGTCGAGGATGCCCTCGCGCAAGAGAAACATCTGCATGCGCGTCACCGGATCGCGCTGCGCATCTCTCTGTCGCTCGCTATCAGGACGGTACAACCGCTCATCATCCGAGAGCGAATGCGAATACGGACGGATGACGTGCGCATGAATGAATGACGGACCTTCATTGGCGCGGCAGTACGCGGTCGCGCGCTTGAATGCGCCATAGCTTGCAACCGGATCGGTGCCATCAATTTCTTCGAAATGAAAATTAGGAAAACCGGAAACGAGGCGCGAGATATTACCGCCGGCGGTCTGCACTTCGACGGGTACGGAGATCGCGTACTCGTTGTCTTCGACAACAAAAATAATCGGCAGCCGTTTGTTAGACGCGGTATTCAGCGCCTCCCAGAATTCGCCTTCGCTCGTTGTGCCATCGCCAAGCGATACGTAGGTGACTTCGTCGCCATAAAACTTCACATCCTTGAACTGACGATAGTCGCCGTCGTGCTTCTCGGCGGCTTTCGGATGTTGCGCAAGATAGCGTCCAGCCTCCACGCATCCCACTGCTTGTAGAATTTGTGTACCGGTTGGCGAGGACTGAGTGACGACATTCAGCCGCTGGTATCCCCAGTGTGACGGCATCTGCCGTCCGCCAGAAGCCGGATCATCCGCTGCGCCGACCGCCTGCAACAGCATTTCATGAGGAGTCGCGCCGAGCGCCAGGCAGAGGGCCCGGTCACGATAGTATGGATAGAACCAGTCGTACGAGGGCTTGAGGGCAAATCCCGCAGCGACACCGATCGCTTCGTGCCCGGCGCCTGAAATCTGGAAAAAGATTTTCTGCTGGCGCTTCAGCAGGATCTCCCGATCGTCCACGCGTCGCGAGGTGTGCATTAGCCGGTAAGCCTCGATGAGCTGGTCACGACTCAGCCCTTCGTAATGCTTCCTGGACTTTTTGTTGTTGGAATCGACCTCGAGTGCACCGGCCAGCTTGGGATCAGTTTTAGTCGTCGCCATCCAGTTCCCCGTTGGTGGTTTTGGGAGGAGTCCTGTCGCTATTGTAAATGTTCACTTGGGAATGGGCACGCTGTTTTAAAACTCGGGAGGGCATCGGATGATATTGAGTACACGTCAGTTAGCGGCGCACATGCTGCCTGGAGAATTCAACAGCCAAGTCCCAGCCAGAAGGTTTGCGGATCGCCTCATGCCGACGGCCGAATCGCAATTGACCAAGGCCAGCTGCTGAAGGGCGGGCGGCCGATATGCCCCTTGCAATCGTTTATTCTGAACGCAGCGCTCATGATTCGATTTCACCGCCAGTTTGATCCGCACAAGATTCGCCTGCTCATTTTTGACCTTGACGGCACGATCATTGATTCCCGCATGGACTTGATCCAGTCGATCAACGCCATGCTGCGCAACTTTCAACGGCCCGAGTTGCCCGGCGACTTGATTGCCACGTATGTCGGTGACGGCGCGCCCATGTTAGTGCGACGCGCGCTGGGAAATGATGTGAGCGAACCGCTGCTCCAGAAAGCGCTGGACTATTTTCTAGGCTACTACCGCATCCACAAGCTCGATCACACGGTGATCTACGATGGCATCCCTGAGGCGCTGGCCACCATCGCAGCGCCGCGCAATGGACTTCAACGACAGATGGCGATTTTGTCGAACAAACCGGTCAACCCCTCTCGTGACATCACGCATGCGCTTGGGCTCGGAGATTATTTCGTTCGCATTTATGGCGGGAACAGTTTCGCGACAAAGAAACCCGATCCGGAAGGCGCGCTAAAAATTCTGCAAGAGACAGTCTCAAAGCCCGGAGAGACACTGATGATCGGGGACTCCGCAAACGATACGTTGACGGGGGTGAACGCTGGACTTTGGACATGTGGAGTGACATACGGTTTTGCTCCGCACACGCTTGAGACGCCTCGCCCGGACGTGCTTATCGACACTCCACGAGAGTTAAGCGAGCTGTTTGGGTAGACTCGCAGCCATTACTGTTGCCGTACATCACTCTTCCTTTACACTGCGATCACCCAATGGGCAAAGCCAATCCTCTTGATGAATTCACACCATTTGAGCTGCGCAAGTTGCGCAGTTTGAAATCTCCGTACGGCATCCAGAAGTATCTCGACGAGATGCCTTACCACTTGGCGGACACGGGGTGGTCTCCGCGAAGAGTGCTGAAGGAGGAAACTTCGCACTGTTTTGAAGGCGCCACGCTGGCCGCGGCCGCTCTTCGAGCCAACGGTTATCCAGCCTTGATATTCGATCTCGAAGCTGAGCACGATACGGATCACGTAGTCGCAATTTACAAAATCAACGGCCATTGGGGATCGATTGCAAAATCAAACTACACAGGCTGCCGGTATCGCGAACCGGTCTATCGCACGCTTCGAGAGCTGGCGATGAGTTATTTCGATACGTATTTCAATCTTCGGCGCGAGCGGACCCTGCGCCGTTTCTCTGTGCCTGTGAACTTGAAGCGCTTCGATCACCTTCAATGGATGACGACTGACAAAGAACTCTGGTTCATTGCGGAATATTTGTTCGACATCCGACATTTTCCTCTTATCTCGAAAGCGCAAGCCCGCAGACTTCATCGCCTGGATGATCGTTCGTTCCGCGCAGGCTGCCTGGATCGCGCGGAGAAATAAACGACGCCGGTCGGCTCGCACTGCGAAACAATCCGTCTGCGAATTACGTACACTGGAATTGTTATGCGACTTTCTCTCTCTTATTGGGCTGGCCTGATCCTCTGCGCCGGACTCGCGTTCGCGGCACGGGCACAAGCGCCGATGCAACAGTCCCCGTCTGCTGATTCTGGCCCGACGACTACAGGGTCCTTATCGAACGAACAGATCAAGGGACTGATCCGCGAGGTTGCCGAAAAAGACATCGAGAACGACAGGAAGCAGCGGAATTACACCTACGTCCAACGAGAAGTCGAGCAACAGCTCGATGGCAAAGGCAACGTGAAGTCGACTGAGACGAAGACTTATGAAGTAATGGTGCTCTATGACGAGCAGGTGAAGCGCCTGGTTGGAAAGAATGATCAGCCCCTGTCTGCGAAAGATGCTTCGAAAGAAGAACAGAACATTCAGAAGATTATCGAGAAGCACAAAAATGAGGACGACGCCGATCGCAGGAAACGTCTTGCCAAGCAGGAGAAAGAACGCGAGGAAGGCCGCCAGTTCGTCGCAGAAGTGGCCGACGCGTATGACTTCCGGTTGGTTGGCACGGAAGGCCTACAGGGGCGCAGTGCGTACGTGATTGATGCTGAGCCGCGCGTGGGATATGAGCCGCGGCGCAAGGAAGCGAAGGTCCTGCCGAAGTTTCGATTTCGAATCTGGATTGATGTGGCGGAAAGGCAATGGGTGAGGCTCGATGCAGAATGCATCGACACCGTGTCATTTGGTTTTGTGATTGCGCGGCTGCATAAGGGCTCGCGAATTTCTGTTGATCAGACACGAGTGAATGACGAAGTGTGGTTGCCGAAACACGTGGCTGTGAAGATCGATGCGAAGGTTGCGCTGCTCAAGAACGTGGACGTCGCGACGGACGTGACATTTCGGGATTACAAGAAGTTTGGCGCCGACTCGAAGATCGTCGGGGTGGGCGAGATTGAGACGAAGTAGCGTCGAGGCGCAGTTCTTCCCAGCTTGGATTGGTTCGTCCAAAAAACTGACAACGATGAGACGCCGGTTCCTTCGTTCCGGCACGCAAAGTCGGTCGACTGCGTTCCGTATTTAGTCTCTCTTCACTCGAATCGATCAGTGTTTTTTAGTATTGATCGTTCGTTTTCCGCGTAGCGTGTTGTTTCTTCGCTTATTAGATCTGCTTCTCTCGTTTGTTCTATCTGCTTTTGTACTTCTCTGCTTTTGTTCTTTGCTTCTTTCTACCTTCGTTAAAAAGGTAAATGGAGTGATCACTCCTACCGCGAGTCGTAGCTCCGGAGCCCTAGGGGCGGAGAGGGGATTCCCGCACAGTTGTCTGGTTCAGTCTCCCGCAGGTCTGGTGTCCAACAAGCGCCGTGTGGTTATGCCCGGGTCACGACGGTACGCTCCAACTAGTCCCCTTATTATCAGAATATCAACTGGTGTAGGGAAAATGGGACATGGGTGAAGAGTTTATATTTCTTGTGTTGTGATGGAGTTGCGGGAAATTAGGCGTTTTTAGGGGCTTGACAAGAAAAAGTACGCGGTCGGGCTCGTAGCGGTATTTCGCCTTTTGTAATCTGTTTTTCGAAGTTCTGCGATGTTGTGCACCGGATCCCTCGCCGCCCCTAGAGAGCACGCGGTCTTCGGGGTGACGCATTTGCTTGCGTGCGCGGCTTCGGCGTGGCGGGTTCGCTCCTGACCGTGCTGACGACTCGATCTTGTTCGAAAAGACGAAAGGCCCGGCTAGGCTCGGGCCAGTCGATCGATCGGTCTTAGTTCTTGGTTAGTTCGGCAGTTTGAAGTTTACAGTGATTTGAGTCTGGATCTCGACTGGTTCGCCATTCAGGTAATAGGGCTTGTATTTCCACTGACGTACCGCATCGGTCGCGGCGCGGGCCAAGATGCTGTCGCCGTTCAACACACTGAGGTTCGAGATCTGTCCTTCTTTGCTGATCGTGGCCAATAGTTGCACGGCGCCTTGTATGCGCATCTGCATTGCCTGAGCAGGGTAAGCGGGCTGAACGCGTTTGAGGATCAGTCCCTGTGATACGCCCTGAGAAATGCGAAGTGTTTGCGGAGTGTGTTTCGGGACGTTTACCGGCGTACTGGCAACCAGGCTGCTTAATGCGCTGTCGTTGCTTGACCCGGATGCGATGCTCAGAGCACCGGGTGCCTGAGGAGCGGGCTCACTCGCTGCTGAGGCAGAGTGCGCGCCGCTGTCATTCCTGACGACTAGAGGAGCAACCTTCGTCACGGTGTCTTCCGCAACCAGAGGTGTCTTGGCAGCACTTGGTTTCGCGGAATGCGAAGTAGGAGTCTGATCGCGATCGGTGGACGATGTTTCCGGCGTGCTCGATTGCGAATTCTGCGCGGGCGGTGCTGGGGACGTGGTTTGCGCCGGCACGGTTTCCGTTGGCGTTGTCGCGGCGGGCGCCACAGTCGCGGGCGTCGGCGACGACGAGCTGTGCTTCATCGTCCAGCCGTAAAAAGCCATTCCGCCTGCCACAACAATAGCCGCTACGATGAAATAAGGCTTCTTGCTCTTCGAGGATTCTTCCGCCTCATCGTCGAGGCCATATGCTGAAAAAGAGGGCGCGCTCGTTTCGCGCGCGGGCTCTGAATAGGAATGCGCTTCCGCATGCGCCGGGGTTGCCGAAACATGCTCTGTGGCTGCGGTTTCAACGCTGCTCTCGGAAAATTCTCGCGCCATCGCCGGCGCCGCGGCGGCGCTGCCACGGCTACTCGATGCGGACTTCTGCGCTTCGACTACAAGGTGCGGCTTGGCTGGAGCGGGTTCGACGGTTTTGCCCGCAGCTTCTGCAGCGCGTTGAAGCGCGGACGCCATCGGCCCGGCGTTTCCCTTCGCAGCTTGCCAGGCAAAATCTTTCGAGGGTTTGGATTCAGTAGCAGAGGGAGCGACGGGATCGCGCAAGGACTCGAGCATCGCAAGGTCGGCAGCGTCGAGATTCGGAGTGGGATCGTGCTCTACTTCGAGAGGCGTAGCGGATGCCCTCGCAATCGGAGCCGTCGGGGTGACCTTGGGCTCGTAAACTGGCGTTACAGGTTTCTTGGCAACCTGTGCAGGTGGTCGAACCGGCTGAGTTGGGGCGGTGCTGGCCGCCTTTGGCGGCGCGGCTTTTGCGTCTCCACCTTTACGAAGCAGGCCGCGCGCAACGCGCAACGTCCCTTTCGCTTGTTCCACGTTGATGGGCTTGGTTAGAACAAGATTGGCTCCAATACGAAATGCCTTGGCTACTCCTGCCTGCCCCTCCACTACCGCGACCGCAAGCGAGGACTGGTTTGAACTCGAATTGCGCGCGCTCTTAAACAATAGTGTCGCGTTCTGCTCGTTATCGCAGTCGACGACTACTGCATCGAAGTGCTGAGCCATCAGCTTCTTCACGGCAGCGAAGGGTTCAGTGGCGGTTTCTACACTGAAGTCGAGATCGCTTAGCACCTGTGTAACCACACGTGCCAGCTTGTCATCGGGGCAGAAGAGTAACGCTTGGTAACCCATACAGCGACAATCGTAGGTACGAACGTGAACACCAGCAAGTTACGGCGGTAACGCGAACGAGCAATGAAGGCGTGAAACCGGCCGTCAGCGCTGACGATTCGCCGGTGCGGTGTGAGGTTGGGTTGAGTTCGGTACTGGGGCGACGACCGGAGTGACTTCCGGCGAAGGAGCGGCCGGCGTCGAACCTTCAGTCGTGGTCGTTGACGAGGCCGGCGCACTTTCTTCCGGCGTAGCAGGAATTGTGGCGGGCGCCGGCGGTGGTGGAGCAGGTTTCGATTGCACGGGCGCTGGCGGCGGTGGCACCGGCTTACCAATCAAAGCTCGGACTTTCACATATTGGTACATCACGAAATCGCGGAAGTCAGGACGCGTCATCCATGCAAAATATGTGCCCGCCCCTGCGAGCATGATCATGACGCAAGTGAACGCCACGATTGGCGTGCGACGTTTCAGTTTGAGCTGTGTAAATGGAGGCGGAACAAAGCCACCCGGGTTCTCGAGATCGTCGAGATCGGCAAGCATCGGATCGTCCGAGTCGGCTTTGGGCGCAGATTTCTTTACGGGCGCCGACGGGACAGAGGAGACAGGTTTCAACGAAGTGTCGGGTGCTGCGACGCGCGCAGGCGCCACGGCGAATCCCGCGGATTGAACAGGTGATGGCGAATCTGCCTTCAAGTTTGCGGCACGTGAGCTCAGTCCTGAAGGTGCGGACTGAGACGATACCGGCGGCAGAGCGTTCGAAGTGTTTTTATCTAAGGCCGCGGGAGCCGCACCGGCAGCAGCCGCAAGGGCACGCGCGGGAACGGGGGTTGTAGGAGTTGAAACAACAACACCTGCTTCTTTTTTCATTTTGCTGCTCGCGGCGCGGAGAGTGTGCCGAACCTGATCGAGCGAAGCGGGCTTGGTAATCACAAATTGGGCGCCGAGACGGAACGCAGTCGGCAGCGCTGTTCCGCCGCTTACAACAGCAATAGCGGGAATTCCCTGGTTGAGCTTGGAGCGCTTGAGCGCATCGAACATCAGCTTCGCGGATGCCAGGTCATCGCAATCGATGACGAGCGCGTTGAATGAACGAACTTCGATTTCGCGAATGGCTGAGGATGCAGCTGCGGGCCGTTCCACTGCGAGGCCCAGTTCGGTAAGAACCTGGCTGACGACATGAACAGCCTGCTCGTCGCTTGAGAGCAGCAAGACAGGGGTGGGCATAACTGTTCCATGCTAGGGACACGAGCCCGTGGCAGCAAGTTACCGCAGTAAGCCTGCGACGTGACCTTTAGAGCTTAGCCGCGGTCAGGAGCCCACTTGCGACACGCGTATCGAGACATTCTCTTTGGGGTTGCCCTGGGTCAGAACGCGGACGGCGGTTGTGTTAGTCCAGCGCAACTGTCCATCAATCGTGATTCGCGCGCTTATGGAGTAGGTGTGATTTTCCACGATTTGCTTTGGGTCGTACTCGATGCGAAACGGTATCGGAACCTGATGGCTAGCGGTGATCGTCTGGTCGCCAAGAACAATGGCGGGTGCATCTGCGCGTGAGACATCTTGCAACTGCACCTGGACCACCGCGTCCGGAGGCAGCGCGATTCGCTCCATGTATATGACATTTCCTGTGATAGCGGTCTTGAGTGGTGCCGGGGTCACACTAGTTTTCTTGTTATTGCATGCAGAGAGAAAGATCATCGCACAGGCCGCGACAATGAGAGAGGTCCTGGTTTTCATCGTTTCGTTCGCCTCTTTATGACGATCTCGTTTCAATACGTTTTCAACATCTTCTTGCTAGCCGACCTTCCGTCCGTTGCCGAGGGACGAGTCGGGCGCCGGATATTCGATCGAACCCCGAAGCGCTGAGATTTCAGGTGGCGTGAAATCCGGAAACGGCAATTGCTTTTCATCGCGCCACTGTTGCACCTGTTTGGACGCTGCTTCAGACTTGTCTTTGTCCAAACCGGGATCACGAGTGAAATACGTTGTGCGAGAGGGGAATGCGAAACTCGACCCACTCTCGGCGACAATTTCCATGATGCGGAACAGGAGATCTTCGCGGATTGCCGTGAACTCACTCATTTCGCGCGTCAGGACAAAAGAAAAGAGTTCCAGGTCGAGGGAACTGGCGGCGATTCCAATGAAACGGATGCGCGCGCTCGAGGTTTCGACCTTGGGATGCTCGTACAACATCCGGCGGATTTCAGCGAGTACGTAGCGCAACTGATCGGGAGAGGTCTCGCTCCGTAACCCGAGAGCAGTCTTGAAGAGAATCTTGTCGCGCCTGGTGAGATTCTCAACGTTCATGGTGGCAAGAGCACCATTCGGTATGGAGAGTTCCGTACGCTCGGTAGTCCGAATGCGCGTGGACCGCAAGCTGATGTCTTCCACGGTGCCGACGCGCTCGCCAAACTGACAAGTATCGCCAACGCGGATCACTTCGTCGCCAAGAACGGAAACACCGCCGAAAAGATTCTCGAGTGTTTTTTGAGCTGCAAACGCGATGGCCAGACCACCGATGCCGAGTCCTGCGAGAGCAGTCGTCAAGTTGAAGCCGAGAACGCCGAGCACCGCGATGACCGCGCCGATGATGATGAGCGCCTTGAAAATTCGCTCACCGAGGATCATGAGTGAGCCGGTTCCGGTTCGTCCGGCGTTGATCGCGCGGTTGCGGAAATGATGGAGTACTCGAGCTGTCACTCTCCAGAGCACCCAGAACAACGCACTCACAGCAATGACCATAGTCAGCTGCGAGTAGTAATGGCGCTGCAAGAGGGGAACTCCGATATACGCGACCAGGATGCGGTCCACCAAAGTGGCCAATAACAGCCAGAGCGGCCACGACGTGTTCTTCCAGAGCTGCCGAATTGGAAGTCCTTTGCGTCGAGCGTAGAGAGTTCGAGGGACCTGAGAGACCTTGATGAGCAACCACGCGATCGCAGCAGACAGCGGCAGCGCGAGAAGCAACGCAAACCACTGCCACAGAGCAAGACCGACGAATTCGTTTTCCACCAACGCGGTCGGAAGCTTCTTCTCGATTTCGTGAGCCTGAATCTGGTCGTAGAGCTCAGGAACCTTTTCGAGCGTATCGGACGAGAAGTACCAAATCTTGCCAATGGATGGTTTGGTTTGTCGCTCCAATAACAAGGGGGCTTCGCTATCACCTGCAACAAGTGTGCCCAAGTGTTGCCGATCGAACGCCACCCCTTCCTGCATGTCGCCTTCAGGACGCGTGCTGATTCGTTTCAGGCTGACGTTGGCGCCGCTGGTGTCGATGAGCGCCTTGAGCTGCATTGCTATTTCCGGACCCTCACTCTGTTTTCGAGCGGGCAGGTCAAGATACTGGGCAGCGGTCTTATAGTTAGCTGATTGACAGGCTTGAAGAAATCCAAAGACCGTTCCGGCAGGTGTTTCGCGACCAAGTGGATCGGTTGTCGACGTGGAACTGTCTGAATTATTTACGGGAGCAAGCGCTTTCGGCAAAGGCTGCGCCAGTGAAGATACGGCGAGTGAAAGCAGTAACGCCGAAAGGCACAACCACTGAAAACGGGCTGACATTCAAGGTCTCCACGAGGTGACCCGGCGCGATGTGAGCGCCGTGGATCGATCAAGCAGCTTTGCGAGCCACTATTCTACAGAAAGAGGAAAATCGAGCGCAGGGTCGAGACGCTCGATTCCGAAATCAAAGTTAGACAACATCAGCGTTTTGGCCGATAGATGTCCGTGGCCTGCCCGTAGAAAACTTCTGCTGCGCCCATGATCGTTTCCGAAAGCGTTGGATGCGGATGGATGGTCAGACCGAGATCCGCGGCGGTTGCGCACATTTCGATCGCGAGCACGCCTTCGGCAATGAGTTCGCCTGCTCCCGCTCCCACAATGCCGACACCCAGAACGCGCTCGGTTTTCGGATCGATGATGAGTTTCGTCATGCCTTCGGGCCGATCGATCGTAATAGCGCGGCCGGAAGCTGCCCACGGATACTTTGCAACTTTGTATTCGCGGCCCTGATCCTTCGCTTGGGTTTCAGTGAGGCCAGCCCACGCGATTTCCGGATCAGTAAAGACGACGGCTGGAATCGCGTTTGGCTCAAAGGCGACTTTGTGTCCAGCGATGGCTTCGGCGGCTGTCCGACCCTCGTGAGTGGCTTTATGCGCGAGCATCGGTTCGCCGACCACGTCGCCGATGGCAAAGATAGCCGGATCGTCAGTTTGCAACTGCTCGTTTACCTGGATAAATCCGCGCTGATTGACTTTTACCTTGGTCTTGTCGAGGCCGGGAATTTCGGAGTTTGGTTTACGACCGACGGACATCAGAACACGGTCGAAGACTTGTTCTTTCTCTTTAACGTCGGCGCCTTCAAACGTAGCTTTGATGCCGTTCTTGTCCTCTTTAAGAGACTTTACGGTCGTGTTGACCATGATGGAGGAGACCAGCTTCTCCATGCGTTTCTGGAGCGGAAGAACGAGATCACGATCGGCTCCGGGAAGGATTCCAGCCAACATTTCGACGACGGTGACTTTTGTGCCGAGAGCGGCATAGACAGAACCCAATTCGAGACCGATGTAGCCTCCGCCGATCACGAGGAGAGTCTTTGGAATGTCTTCTAAATTAAGAGCGCCAGTGGAATCCATGAACCGGGGGCTATCGACCTTCAGACTGGGAACGACGGCTGGGCGCGACCCGGTCGCGATGATGATGCGGTCGAAAGTCATGTTCTCTTCGCCGCCCGCAGTTTTTGTTACTTTCAGCGTGGTGGAGTTCACGAACGCAGCCTTGCCCTGAACGTATTGAACGGAACGTTGTTTGGCGAGTTGTCCGAGGCCGCCCGTGAGTTTTTTTACGACACCTTCCTTGAACGATCGGAGTTGATCGAGGTTGATCTTCGGCTTGGGAAACTCAATGCCCCAGGCTTTTGACTGCTCGGCTTCTTCGATGAGTTTCGCGATATGAAGAAGAGATTTCGAAGGGATGCATCCGCGGTAGAGACACACACCGCCAGGATTCGCTTCGGGATCGATGAGGGTGACCTTCATGCCGAGGTCGGCTGCAAGAAATGCGGCGGCGTAGCCACCCGGTCCACCGCCAATGACTGCAACTTTAATGTTGGAATTGTCCGACATTTTGTTTTCTTGTCCTTATCCTTGTACTGAAAGAAGGAATGGCTGCTCAAAAGCTTCGGCGATCCAGCGCAGGAAGCGGGCTGCATCCGCGCCGTCAATCAGCCGGTGATCATAAGAAAGTGATAACGGTAGAACGAGGCGCGCTTCGAATTTGCCGTTGATATAGACGGGCTCCATACTCGAGCGTGAAAGGCCGAGGATCGCGACTTCCGGATAGTTGACGATGGGAGAAAATCCGGTACCGCCAATGCCGCCGAGGTTGGTGATGGTAAATGTCCCACCGCTCATTTCTTCGGCCGTGAGCTTTTTGTCGCGCGCTTTCTTCGAGAGCTGCGTTAGTTCGGCCGCGAGTTCGACGATGTTCTTCTTGTCGACGTCGGGGATGACCGGCACAAGCAGGCCGCGATCGGTATCCACCGCAACGCCGATGTTGATGTACTGCTTGTAAACGATTTCTTCCTTCGCCATGTCGATCGAGGCGTTGAACTGCGGGAAGACCTTGATGGCCGAGGCCACGACCTTGAGCGCAATCGCGGCGACGGTCATCTTGCCGCCGGCTTCTTCGGCCTTCGGAGCGAAACGCGCACGCAACTGCTCGAGTTCGGTGATGTCAGCTTTGTCCTGCTGTGTGACGTGCGGAATCGTATTCCACGCTTCGGAGAGATGTTGAGCCGTCTTGCGACGCACGCCGCGCATGGAGACGCGTTCGATCTTGCCCCACTTCGCGAAGTCTGGCAGATCCGGCTGAACAAAGTGTCCGGCGCGAGGCGCTTGCACTGCCGTCGCAGCGGTCGCCAGCAGATTTTTCGCGTGCAGCTTGACATCGTCTTCGCTGATGCGTCCGGCGGGACCGGAACCCTTCACTTCGTGAATGTCGACGCCGATTTCGCGGGCAAGACGGCGAACATGCGGAGCCGCAGGAACAGGTTCGCGATGCTCCGTGCCCGCAACTTTGCCGAGTTGAGTCGGCATAGTGAATGTTGGTTCCGTTTGAGCAGGCGGTCGATCAGGGGGGAGCGCCTGTTCCTCGGTCTTCCCTTCGGCTTGCATCGCTAGCTGGAACCCGATGCGAGCGGCTTGTTGTCCGGAGACGTGCTCGACGGGTGCAGTCTGGCGTTTTGGAGGTGCAGCGGGCGCAGAAGCGCCACCCTCGAGAGTGAAGATGACCTGGCCGACTTTGACCTTCTGGCCTTCCTTTACTTTGATCTCGCGCACTACACCGGTGACGGACGAGGGCACCTCAACGACGGCCTTATCAGTCTCGAGTTCCATCACGGGCTGACCTTCGGAAACGCGGGTACCGACCGTGACGAGCATTCGCACCAAGTCGCCCTGATCGATGTTTTCGCCAAGTTCGGGCAGGACGAATTCCGAGGCGGAAGCGGAGGTGGTAGCGCTTGGCGGCGCTTGTGC
>Ga0207701_10004994_pt1 | contig 13361 bp, 17 predicted proteins | sample KBSSwiSSwithPhiX_FD_184294 | JGI IMG/M metagenome (GOLD analysis project Ga0207701, IMG submission 184294) | Switchgrass rhizosphere bulk soil microbial communities from Kellogg Biological Station, Michigan, USA, with PhiX - S5 (SPAdes) (version 2) | ecosystem: Environmental > Terrestrial >... | reverse complement strand
CCGAGGGAATGCTGAGGCAGATCATCCGAGTAGCTAAGTTCTGGCGTGCATATGCTGGAGAGCTGACCGTTGAAGCCCCGCTTACTGACCCATCACACGGCGCACGTAAGCCGAGCCTTTGGTTAGGGCGCATAGGTATGAATAAGTTTCTTCTGCTCCCGTTGCGACAATATCAACATCGACGATGATTGGACGTTCCTGGCCCTTCCACGTCGCTAAGATCTCCGCGGGAACGGGACGGGTTCGTGTTTTCTTGATCACGAGCCCAGGGATGCGGGGTAATGATTCGGTTGCTTTCAATATACAAGCGTTGCCGGCTTCTACCCGGCTGTTCGCGGTAGCAAAAAGCATTGCCGAAGCCGCGATGACCACTTTGATGCGCATAAGTCCTCGGTACTGCAAAAAGCGCTCCAATGCCATGGATCACCAACTATTGGACAAGAGGAAGCCTGATCCGGAACGACGCACCACCGTGATCCCGATTTTTGGCCGATATCTGCCCATGGTGCGCCTCGATAATGGTGCGTGCGATGGACAACCCCATACCCATGCCTTCCGCTTTGCTGGTGAAAAATGGTTCGAAGACCTCCTTTAGTTTTTCATCAGGAATGCCCGAGCCGCGATCAGACACGGATAGCTGGGCAAAGTTCTCAAAGCGCGAAGTCCGGATGCTGATGATCCGATTTTCGCTCGGCGTGTCCCTCATCGCATCGACCCCATTCATGACGAGGTTCAGAATGACTTGTTGAAGTTGGATGCGGTCGCCGAGGATCGGAAGCGCATCGGGTGTAATCACGTTAGCCAGTTCGAACTTCCGGCCAACGGCTAGCGCCGAAAAAAATCTGACCGTCTCTTGCACAACTTCATTGAGGTCGAACTGCTTCTGTTCGAACGGTGCCTTTTTCAGCAGGCTGCGCATTCTTTGGATGACCTCGGTGGCGCGCCGGTCATCATGTAGAATATCGTTCACAATATCCTTGAGTTCAATGATGTCGGGCAGTTCAGCGATGTCGGGGCTCTGAGATTTCAGAATTGCCTCTGCGGTTTCGGCGTTGGCCAGAATAGAGCCGAGTGGCTGGTTGATTTCGTGAGCGATGGAGGCAGTCAGTTCGCCAGCAGTCGCAAAGCGGTTGACATGGGCAAGCTCGGTCATGCGCTGCCGTGACTGCACCTCGGCAAACCGACGTCGACGATGTTCTTGTAGCAGGATCGAGATAAGAACGGCCTGTATCAGAAGAACCATAACGATGGATGCGATCTGCCACGAATACCGCTCCCAGACCGTTGGCTCCCGAAACCAGATTTTGCTCCCCGGTGGCAGGCGGGTCTCGCTGATGTTCCAGCGCTGGAGTAATCGCCAATCGTATTTCGGTATTGAGAAGCCGATCGGTGGAACCTTTATGCCACCTGCCGTCTCGCCTCCCAACATTCGCACGCCAACAGCAGCCATCGGTCGGGCACCCTCGGCCGGTGAAAACATCGGGCCGCCAACAACCTCACCGTTGAAGTAAGACTCGTCGAACGAAAAAATCGGGGCGTTGGCGACCTCGTAGATGCGCTTCAATGGCTCCTTGTCTCCATAGACGGCACCTGTGCCGTCCACCGCTAGCTGCTGATAAAAGATCGCAGTGTGGGGCGGCAAACTCGCAACCTCCTTCAGGATATCCGTTAACGACTGCTCGCCGTAAAAAATCAACTCAACGTTTTTCTTTTGGAGTAGCGGACCCAGTATCCGTTGGTGCTCGCCGGCCCAAAATCGCTCTGGGGGCGAGTTTCCGATTACGATGGCGATGGTTTTTGTCTCCGGTAACAGCCGCAAGATGTTTTCGACAGCAGCGACTTGATCGTAACGCACCCCTGCTACGGCGTCTTGTTTGGACAACCTGGAGTGCTCAATCCGGCGCACTTCGACTGCCGCGAGGAGCATCGGCGTTGTCGGATATAGGTCTGTCCGATGCTGCTGGACGAAGCGACCCGCGGCCGCACCGAAAGCGACGATCAAGTCGGGCGCTCGTTGAGCGTAGAGCGCCTTGAGGTATTCAACAAATTTGGCCTCAGCAGCGTCGTCGCCATCCAGAGCCGTAACGAGGGATTGTTCTTGAATGTTCAGGGGCCAGGGCGACTGTCGGTTCAGTTCTTTCTGAATTTCTCTGCTCCATGCGGCTCCCTGCTCGAAATTCGGGCCGAATGTATGAAGGAGCAGAATTTTTTTCGGCTGAGCGGCAGTTTCGCCCGACTTGGGCTGAGCGACAGTCCCGCCAATTGAGACCAAAAGAACGATGGCGGCGGCGACGCACACATAAGCGAGCCGTTTCAGCCATGCGGTGTGCGATGCGGCCATGCGGCCTCCGTAGGTCGCTATCAGTCCGCCCAGAATTTCCCACCGCCCGATTAGAGCATCCAAGCTAGCTGCCTCACCGGCCCCCATGAGTGCCTTACCAGTACGCTACCACGTTAGCCAACAAATTGAGGGCACTCCCCGTCTGCGGCGTATAGACCACCGGCGTGGGATTGTTCGTGTACCCGAGCCCGATACCGACGCGAATGCCAGGCGCAATGGACGCATTATATGCTGCGGTTATCGACAAATTGCCGCTATGCGCAAGTTGGCCTCGCTGCAAAGCAGCATCGACCAGATAGTGGCTAAAGACATTTCGGGAGACAACCAAGGACACCATATCGCTCGGCCGAGACGGCAGGAGGCCTATGCCGTAAAGGCGTGCCTCGTAATACTCGCTGAAGCGATTGAGATCCGGCGGTGCGTACATTGCGGTGACACCAGCGTACCACCCTCTTGTAGCCTGACCTGCTACCGAGGCCAGTTGGACAAATTGCTGATCCGCCAGAACATACGTTGCGTAATTCCCGGTACTCCGACCGCCAAATTCGAAATCGATATATCGACTTGTGTTGACGATCGGTGCGGCACGCACCCAGGTCGCAAGCTGGCCGGGGGCTGCCTCCTTGCGATAACCAAACTCGTTGATGACGAGAACCCCGCTGTTCGGCGTAGACCAGTTCAGGCCGGTCGGGTTAGAGGTCTTCTCGGCGAAAGGACCGTCCGGATTGCTCGCCACCTGTACGCCGAACTTGTTGTAAAGCCCGTTGGGGCCATTGACCTTGATGTTGATCGCCGGCTTCGTCCAGGCCCAGGCGCTGAGGCCCGCTGCAACCGGAATTAAGCCGCTCGGGCCAAAGATGCTGGACGACAAATTGCCTGCCAAAAACGGCCCCCAATATTCGACGACATTGGCCAGATATCCAACCTTCAGTTCTACCTGCTTGTCCAAGAAGGTCTGATAATAACTGAGTGTCGCGAGGCTCAATGCATTTGGACCGGCGGGCTCCCAAGTGTCATAATTGTAAATTCCGCCAACCACGATCTGCCCATCGGAAATTCCATATCTACTGAGGTCGTAAGTCAGCTGCATCACGTTATTCGTAAAGAAGGTCGGCTTCTGACCGTTGTAAACCTGCTGGCCGAACGTGGTCCGTTCGGCGGGCAGCATGTTGTTGAAAAAGCTGTTGCTGCTGTAGCCGATGTATCCGATCCCGAGGGCCGCAAGACGTGATCGGATGCCTGCGAAATCAGGGTCGATGGTATCCTGCGGGCCGGGCAGCGCTATGGTGAGCCCCTTGATCCGAAGGGACTGGAAATCCGACGTTGGCGTGGCTGGAGCGGTGCCGAACGCGGTACTTTCCGCCACCTCCGCCGCATGACATGTCGCCCGCAGAAGGAACGTGGCACAAATCGTTAGCGTAATCGCCTTCAGCATGGGCTCAATCGAAACTGACCTAAATGTCAGGGGGTCGCAATCATATCCAGCTTATGATGTTTACTGCAATAGTAGCGCAGGTTTAGTGAGACCACGGGCGGTCACGCAACCGTCGCTCACATCTAGAAAATTCTCGAACCAATCGGCGTCAGGATCACACGATCCCCGGCCCAAGGTGCAGACCTTGAACAAGCCATCAACAGGCGAAGGGCGGGTCTATGAGCGCTCTGCCGATACTTTGTTGAGCGGCTCAATGAGCGAGTGTGTCGAGAAGGGCTTTGTAAGAAAAGCGATGCATCCAGAGTCCAGTGCAGCCCTGCGAACGGCAGGGTTATCACTCGCAGTCATATAGATGACCGGCACTGAATGCCCATCAGCCTTGAGACGATGCCTCAGCTCGATGCCTGACCCGTCGTTCAAGTTGATGTCGAGGATGACGCAAACCGCCTTTTCGACATCGGCGTGGTTTTTGAAAGCCTCCGCAGACGAAAACAGGACAGGGGTGTATTCATGCCGGCGGAGCACTCGCTGGACACCCTTCAGCATTCCAGGGTCGTCATCGACGACTAAAACAACGTTTCGATCCTGCAAAGCACGACATCCCTGACCTGTCACCGACACGTCTTGGGGTACCGAAACAAAATCGAACCGGATTTGTTCCGGCAAACTTGCATGCCAGATCGCATAAAAGAGGGATCGCCTATGCCGTCCGTCGGGTAGCCGACACAAAGACGCCGGCTCGTTCGGCAAAGGAGACTAACTCCGCCAAGGTGTGGACGTGCATTTTCTCCATCACCTGGTGGCGATGGGCCTTGATCGTGCGTTCGGCACAGCCTAGCCGCCGAGCGATTTGCTTGTTGGTGTCGCCGCGGATGACAAGTTCAAAAACTTCCCGCTCGCGCGGCGTCAGTGCCGCAACGTGAGCGCGAACTATGTCCAGCTTGCTCTTCAGGCCAAACGTCACTTCATGATTTGCGATCGCTCGCTCAATTGCTTGAAGAAGTTTAGCCGAAGATATTGGCTTGGTCAGAAAGTCATCTGCACCCGCCTTGATGGCCTGCACCGTGGTCGGGATGTCGGGATGACCGGTGAGGAATATGATAGGCAGGATCGAGCCAAGTTCGCTTAGCCGCGCCTGCAGCTCTGGACCGCTCAGTTCCGGTATTTGCACGTCGACGATAATGCAGCTCGGGACACTTTCGCTCGGCAAGTGATCCAGCAACTGCTGGGCCGAAGAATAGGTCGTCACCAGGTACCCAGCGTGCTTCAAGCGACGTTCCATTGCTCGCCGAAACAACGCATCGTCGTCGACAATGTGCACAAACCCCTGCACGTGTCTCTCCCTAAGACAGGGTCTCAGGGTGTTCAAGCAATTGCAACCTAAGCATGTTAACTTGATGGCTTCTATCAGGCTATCCTTGGGCAGGGGGAGACCTTGGAAACATATTTCGGCTCGCATCAACGTGGGGCGGCGATGCGACGCTATGCCCTAGGGATGGACGATTTTCCCGGAAGAATATAGCGGACCCGGTCAGGAGGGCCAACCAAACGAATATGCCGGAGAGCTGGCCGTTGATGCCATTGATGACAGCCTGCTTACTACCTCGTCACCCGACGCACGTGGGCCGAACCTTTGGTTAGTCCCGCATCTGAGTTTTGATGTATTCCATCGATTTGACCGATGCCGGCGTCTCAATCGCGCTTGTATCTACGGTCACAACCTACTTGATCTCAATCGAGGTTTTCGAAGTCTCAACATCAGAACCCGGCGTGCCATAGAGCTCCTTCAGTTGGCGACTTGCTGCCTCGAACTGCGCATTCAGGAACTGCGCTTGAAGTTTTGCAGCTTCCTGAAAGTCACTGCATCGAAGCAAATTTCGTGCATGTTCAAATGCTGCATTCATATTCTGCGCTCCCATTGAGAGGAGCTTTTTCGAAAAGTCTGTTGTCGGATTGGGAACCATTGAGGTCGATTTCTCGGCGGCTTCAATTAGGCGGAATACGCCTTGCTCCGTTTCCTCAATGGCCTTCTCGACCATCTCTTTCACTTGTTCTGGGATTTGCATACTCGATTTTGCCTCAGCCATTTCACAACCCCGTCGCACTTGCCGGTCGGTAGCCTACGGACATCAGTTATTTTTTCTACTCCTCGTGGCATGATGCAAAAAAGCAAGATGTCTCGTCAGTCGAGCTCTTTTAGGAATCTGATCACCGCTGCATCCATGTTCCGTGCTGCGCCAACGCCCCTTCGTAATGCGTTCACCGCATAGAAGTGACGTAGGCTGTACACCAAGCACTCGAAGGCCCCGGCGCGGCAACTGATTCAAAAAAGGCCATGATCCTTGGAGGCCTCGGGCGGCAACGTCCGTTCAACCCCAACCTAGTTCCCTTAGTGCCATTCCAGAATGCCAAATCTTCGTCATGTGGCTGATCTTGTCGCCGGTAAACTGCATCACATAGACGTAATCCGAGTTCGTCTTTTTGCCTGTCGGCTCACACGGACCACCGGGACCGGTATGAGTACCCGAAAAGACACCGTAGGCGGAGACGTTGTTTCGCTCGGTATCAGTGGCAAAGGATCTCACCTCATAGCTGCCGTCCGGCAAATTCGTCATTAGTCCCTTCATCCAATCCGTGTACTCCGCAAGAGTTTTGATGCCTACAAGCGGTTCGGCTTGTGCGGCGAATGTCGCATTCGGAGCGCAGTAAGCCTTGCACCCTTCCCACCCCTTCCCAGTTTCGCAAGCGGCAAAGAAATCGTTGGCAATAGATGTGATCGACGCCATGGACCGTCTCCCCTGCGGGTTTATGTTAGGTTTTACCTCTAGAATTTTGGCTGAGATTAGCGTCTTCGCTGTCGTGAGGTTTGTCACCAATTCGAAATGGGCCTCTTGAATACACGGAAGGTCGCTTGGGTTGACCAAGGCAATTGAGCACATCGTGACCGGCTATACGACCGTCGCAGGCGGCCCTTGAACGAACATCGCATGCGGAGCCGTTCTGTGCTCCATTTCGCAAGCATCCAGGACGAGTTTCAGGAAGGGATCGTATCGTCAAGGCGGCGTTATCAAGACTTCCCAGTCAGCTCAGTTGAATTTTTCCAATCTACTGACGTCGTTGTGCGGTGATCTCCCGGAGAGAAACCGATCAAAGCCTGACACGTCGAACTGGCGACCGGCCGAATCTGTAATATGAACTTGCCAACCGAAGCTTTCCAATAGGCGAGCTTTATCGGCAGTAGCATCTGGGCTGATGCGAACAGTGACGACGCTCTGTCCGTTCTTCGATGCGTGAATGGCGAATGTCATGGCTCCCTGCCGAGTGACGACCATACACCATATTCGGATGGATCCGAGGCGTCGTGATGGCGCAGGCATATTGCATCGCATCAATTGGGCGCCGACGCCATTTGATATCAATTCGTCCCACACACCATCATCCAGCGCCCTATCCGGGTATCCCCATCCATAAGCGAGCACACTAATAGATATATTAGTCTCGAGGCTTATGAAGGGACATAAGCATGACCGTGTAAAGCACGGGCAGCCGTTCATGTCGGCAACCTCTGTGCACGGTGCTGTCTCGTTGCACAACAGATGCAACAGGCCACCAGCTTGGATAACTATTTAGGTGTGTCGTAGAGCGGCTTGCCTTTATCGACGATGTGAACGGTCAAAAGCTTGATCGTCTTGTCACCGATGACTTTGTATGCACCGTGCGGTACGTCCCGTACGTTGAAGCCGACAGCACCAGTCGGAACAGGCAGTTTCCTTCCATCTGGCAATTCGATTGTGCCGCCCTCGAGGAAGTAGTACGACTCCTCGCCGTGATGGATGTGCAGCGTAGCGACTTCGCCGGGTTTTAATTCGGTGATGCTCGTTATCACTTCCATACTTGTTCCTGTCAGGTCTCCTCGTTTCAGCTCCTTTCGAAACGGCGAGTCTTGGGCGGTTGCGGTTGTGACCAGCATTGAAGCCAAAGCAATTCCGAATGTCACCTTCATAGAAATTCTCCTCGTCTCAAAAACGGCGTTAAGTATCGCCTTCAGACCGATAGCTTCCTTCACTCTAGCGGCGAGGCGGTCTTCGGCGCACTGATATTTTCTGGCCTATCCCGCACCGCACACCAATCAGCTCGAGCCAAATTTTCACAGGCGAAAACTTTATCGCTATCGGTAAGGCGCAAGAGTACAATTAGCCCAGCAGCCGAGGAGCCACGCCACCAATCAAGACCACAAGCATCCATTTCATAGGGAGACCTGCGAACACTTTTTCTCTTTCCGATGAGCAAACCCGAGGTGAGCGCAGCAGCGACATCAAATGGGTCCCCGTTCTGTTCGCCTTAAGACTGGCGAAACCGCACAGCACCAGATCGCTTCATCTGCGCGACGTAATTACGAGCGGCCCTGCTTAGCGTCCGTATGGCCTGCCAAGCTTCGGTGGCTTCTAGCCAGGCTTTGGCTTGTTGGAACTTTGTGTATGCCCAGGCGAACGCCGGAATCTTCATCAACTTGTCTCGGGTGAGACTGAATAAGCGCTCAATTAGCACGAGCTTGAGAAGCTCGCCGACAATCAACGTCAGAACGCTGCTCATGATTTGGCCCGTCGCCGCCAGATAGGCTGCTACGGGCTTAACCGGTTCCAAGATGATCACAGGAACTGAAAACAGCGCGAGTGATGGATATGGCCTAAGCGATCTGATCCAGATACGCAATTTCCTGAGCACCAAGTGCTTGGCAAGCCAATCTGACACCGGCTTGGCCACAGCGATGAAAACCGCGTCCACTAGGAAATACACGGCGGCCAGAACGTAACTAATGGGTTTGAGAATCCGCTTCACGGGCCATCTCCGCGGAACTAAAGCCCGAATGGTCAAATTGTTTCATCAGCAAAAGATGTCCGGCCCAAATCGCTCGGAACTTGTGACTTCGCCTGCTCGAACCCACGAGATTCCACATATTGGGAGAAGCGTGATCTCACTCGGGAGCCTACGCCGCTTGCCAGAAAGACGTGGAAGAAAAGCCGCAGACCACTCCGTTCACGGTCTGAAAGCAGGGAAAGCAACCAAGAGGTCTTGATATCCGCCACCACCTTTATGAGCGATAACTCGATTCCGGGGTTTGTCGGCAGGACCAATAACCGGGTCCATGACTAGATTAAGGAGGACGCTCATGCCATTAAACGAAGAAGCGTTTATCGACCGGTTCTCCATCCGCCATTCAGTCTCCACCGATGCGGTTCGCACAATATTGCGAGCACTTCGGTCTGGCGGTGGCACCATGGCCCAATTCAGCCATTCCGACTTCGGCGGCATGTCGCAGTGGTCACCGGGTATGACCATGGTTGGTGACATGTTCAATAATAGCCTGAAATCCAAACTTGACACCATATGCACGGAATTGGCGGCCTACGTTGCTCAAGCTCCTTCTGAGTGGAGTCGGCGCCGCGAAAGAGAAGAGGTCAGTTATCGCTCGCCGAGGCAGGGGGCAGGTTGGTGGCCCAGCAGTCTCGGAACGCCCAGTGCGGTCGGGGCGCAGAATGATCTTCAGTATGCGGTCTTCCCCAGCACCCGACGACTGGCGATCAAGGACGGCGCCCATATAGAGATTTACGATACTGGCGACCACCAAATCTTCGGCGTGGCCCAAGCGCAAAGTACAGACCAAACGCTGACGTTTACCAGCCAAGATGGTCTCGTCCGGGTCAGCAACTTGCCGAAAGTTTGACAATGCCTATCACTACGTTTTGCAGATCAACCCAACCGTTTTCGGAGCGTCGTCGCCATCAAAGTTGCGGCTTTTCATACAGATTCAGCTTTTCAATGGCCCTGCCAGCACTCCTTGCATCGCAAGGGCGGTCTGGAAGCATATGGTCGCCGTCTTTAGATAAGCAGGCTCAGTCAATGCGTGGTCGAGCATTCTGACAGCGACGGTCCAATGGTATTGCCCGAGTTCTCGCTCAGGCACGTGTGCCAGGTGGTTCGCGGCGTCGCCGATCGTTTCTATTGTTCTTCCGTCCAACAGCGCGAGCGGAAATGACAGCGGTGAGACAATGGTCAGACCTGACAATGCGTCATCCTTAGCTCTAATAGACAGCTACGTGTATGTGATCTTGCCAGCACTTCCGGCGTTGCATTCGTTTCCAATCGCGGTTTTGTAATTCTACCTCTACATTTCGGCTAACCTTAGCGCCTTCGCTGTCTTGGGGTTTGTCACCATTCGAAATGGCCCTTTTTGATACACGGACGGTTGCTTGGGTTGAGACCAAGGCAAATGAGCACATCGTGACCGGCTATACGACTATCGCAGGAGCGGCTCTCAGCTCGCTAAAATGGTCACCTCGAAGTAAGCTTTTCTAGATCTGGTGCTGTGCCACCTCGCTGAAAAACAAGAAGATCAAGGGACGGCGGCTCATCCCCGGTTAGAATTGATAGGCAGGCACATGCCTGCCCACGGTAATGCGTCTGATGATTGAAGAGATGCATCAAGATATCTCCAAGAACCTGCGACTGGGGCATTCCTGTGCTAGTCCTATAGCTGTGCAGACCTCTCAGCGCTGCTTCATCGTATTTTTCGATTACTGTTATGAGCCGCTCATCCTCTGCAATACGTGCACGTGCCAATTCCATGCGGTCCTCATACAAGATGGCGTCTAGCCGGTTTGGGTGATCGCCTTCACTTGTCAACCGTTTCAACCAGAGGCGGTCCGTGAGCAGCAGGTGATTAAGCGTGCCGTGAAGGCCACCGAAGAAGACGCCGATGTGAAGCCGGTAAGATGGTTCTGATAGGTCTAGCGCTGCGGCATAAAGGCGTGCGTTGGCCCACTTATTGTAAGCCGCAAACTGTTTGAATCGGTCCACCGACATACGACTATCCTTAGGGCGCTACGCAGCCGCTCAGAGAGCGACCGGCATTCCTGCCTCCCTGAGTTCAAGAAGCCGCCTTCCGAACCGCCTCCTATCGGAATGCTATCTCGACGGGGTAGCTGGCGACTTCGTTGGTGAGGTCGAGGCAGGCTGATCGGAGATCCGTGACGAGGCAATTGGCTGGTCGCCCCCCGTGTGAGGTATACAAGTGCCGCTATTGTCGAGCTTCCTTGCTTGGAGCTGGCGAGCCCTAACGTAGTCACGGCGGCGCTCGAACGTTAAGGCAGCCCGCTTGTCCCATGCGTCCAGAGCATCCGTATATGCCTTGCGCAGTTGCTCTTCGGCCGCAAGGCAATCTGAGAGTTTTTCAAAAAGGACGTCAGTTTGCACCGGGGTCATGCCGCCAACCAAGACCACAAGCATCCATTTCATAGAGAGACCCCGCTGCAAAGGACCAGGCGATTCCCTTGCGCCAGCCCGTTCCTCTCACGTAGCAGCCAACGCAGCGTCTCCCTCTCAAGTTCCCGTTGATCCTGCGTCCGGAGCGTGAGAATTGAGATCCGTTGAATTGATGGGTGAATGAGCCGGCACATCGATGCTTATCAGCCCTTGAGGTTTCACATTGTTCAGGCCCGGTGCCAGGGCCGCATAATGATTGAGATACTCTTCCGCCATTCGTCGTGCGGTAAATCGCTTTTCAAACTGGGCCCGGATGCGGCGCCGGTCGAGTTCGCCGAGACGTCCAATAGCCTGAATGGCTTCCTCTTCGCCTGAGACGACAAAGCCCGTTATTCCGTGGTCAACAACTTCCGGTACGGATCCCGACCTGTAAGCAATAACGGGCGTGCCACAGGCCATCGCCTCGATCATCACTAAGCCGAACGGTTCAGGCCAATCGATCGGAAATAGGAGCGCAGCTGCGCCAGCAAGAAAGCCTTGCTTGGCATGGTCGTTAACTTCTCCAATAAGCCGGACCTGCTTTCCATCAACTTGGGGCTCAATGCGCTCTCTAAAAAAGGCCGTCTCCCCCCGTGGTACCTTTGCAGCAATTTGAAGGGGCATGCCAACGGCTCGCGCAATGCGCATCGCGGGCTCTGGCCCCTTTTCGGCCGTCAACCTGCCAAGGAAAGCTAGATAGGAGCCTGGTTCAAAAGAAGGTCGAAATAGGTCCTGCGGCAGCCCGTGATAAATGGTGCCGATCCAATTTCCTTCCGGGAGCGGGATGCGTTGATTTTCCGAGATCGACACAAAAGCTGCCTTAGGAAAATGGCGGATTACGTCCGGGAAGAGCGGTAAATCCAAGCGCCCATGGCACGTCGTTAGAAAAGGGACGCCAAGTCTGCTTAGCAACGGCAGGTGCAGCCAATCGATATGTGCATGGATCAAGTCGAAGTCATTTGCCCTACAGGCGACTTCCTCGATAAGCGCTGCCTGAATAGCCATGGGGTCGGTACGGGGACGACCAAGACGAAGTGCCCGGGGACAAACTGGAATGAGTTCCGCGGCAGTCACGGAATCTCCGCTCGCAAAAAGCGTTACTTCGTGGCCCAGATTGACGAGCTCATCGACCAACCATGCGACCACCCGCTCAGTGCCTCCGTAAAGCTTAGGGGGTACACTTTCCGCTAGTGGAGCTACCTGCGCAATTCTCATCGGCTCTCCCTAGCCGCAGCCGGGTCATAGCCAGCTGGCGATTGTATTAGTTGTTATTTTGAGATCGATTGAGCCTTTGACGAGCTGCTTCGCAGATTGGGATTGGATGAAAAGGTGCGAGGCGACCAGCAAAACAGCCGCAAACGCCATGACCAAACCTGCGGTTGCCAATTCTGCACCTTCGGCTAGTCGGTATCTACTCCTGAAAGGAAGAGACCCGGCGCTGAATGGGCCAAGTTGCGCAGAGGTTCGCTCGTAACGCATCGAAGCATCCAGCGGTCACGAGTGCTGCAGGAAGCCCTGACGATGCCAAGCACTAGTCTTATAATCAGCATCACTGTAGCGATCATCGTGTGCGGCGCTACAGCAGTTGCAATGCTTCTTCGCCTGCCGGGATAGTAAGGGCAGCTCAGTTCCAGCGCAGCCGGCAGCGCTGGCTGTTCGATATGCTCTGGTACGGATGGTCCCGTCGGAAGGGCTTTAGTAAGCGTAGATCGCCATTCCGATCCGCCTTTCGAGCTTTTTTGTTACAAGAACTGACCGACGGTAAAGGTGGCAACAAAACAGAGCCTGTTTGGAACAGCTACCGTCACTCGGTGTTAAGGCATCAAACCCGGGCTCGACGGCGATGAAAAAACTGATCGAACTTGATGACGAGGACCGCATATTTTTTAAACTTGGACTGATGCTAATGTTGCTGTGTTCTCATCGGCTCTACTGGTCGAGATTGGATGGGTTTGCGAGAACCATCCAAGCAAAGCGTGGCCCGAAACTCTCGGCTGTATGTGCGGAGCGGGCATGCCTTGTAGATGCAATGATGTCGAACAACCCGATACCAGTGAGGTTATCGAGCCTCATGACCAGCTTTTGTCATCAGATTTCTCCGACGGTGACCACCTCATTCGATCCCAAGCTCCTGATGGCGGTTCGGAGAGCTTTGGTACGCACGCTTCGGTCAAAATCGCTATCTCTTCCGACCCCATCGGAAGGGTCTTGAGTAAATGGCCATCCCGGTCCGCCCGCCCATTCGGTGATTCTACTCAGCGGGGACCGCTAAGACGGCGGGGG
>Ga0207701_10004993_pt1 | contig 13365 bp, 8 predicted proteins | sample KBSSwiSSwithPhiX_FD_184294 | JGI IMG/M metagenome (GOLD analysis project Ga0207701, IMG submission 184294) | Switchgrass rhizosphere bulk soil microbial communities from Kellogg Biological Station, Michigan, USA, with PhiX - S5 (SPAdes) (version 2) | ecosystem: Environmental > Terrestrial > Soil... | reverse complement strand
TGTTGCTCAACGATTCGCCGGTCGCGGTCTGGTATCCTGGCGTGAAAAAATATTTCATCTCGAAGACGCCCTGCGTGGTGGCCATATATTTGCCGGAAACGGCACGACTGACTGTGGTCTCATGCACGCTCACAGCATCGGCGACCTCTGCCATGGTCATCGGCTTCAAATGCGATGGTCCGTGCTCGAAAAAATCGAGCTGCCTCGCGACGATCTGCTCCGCAATGTTGGAAATCGTCTGCTGGCGTTGATGGATCGAGCGAATAAGGAATTTCCCGCTCCGGATTTTGTCGCGGATATAATCTTTGACTTCGCTGCTCTGGGTGTTGCCTGATGCGATGATGTCTTTGTAAAGATTGCTGATCCGCAGATGCGGAATTTGCTCGTCGTTTAAACTGATTTGATATTCGCCATCCACTTTTTCCACCGTCACATCCGGTAGCACATAGTTTTGCGGTGCGGCTGCAAACACTTGACCGGGCCGCGGATTCAGCCGTCCAATCTTGTCGGCTGCGTTTTGCACATCCTCCACACCGATCCCCATCCGACGCGCGATATCGGGAAAGCGTCGCCTGCCCAAATCCTCCATATTTTCGGACACAATTTTGTACTCCAGGCTGTCTTCTTTTCCCTCTCGCTTTAGTTGAATCAGCAAACACTCGCGTAAATCGCGCGCTCCAACTCCGGGTGGATAGAAACCCTCGATTAGCGCCAACATTCTCTCGAAATCTTCCTTGGGGATTCCCGAGTTTAGCGCCATTTCTTCCGGCGTGCTTTGGAGAAATCCGTTGTCGTCGATGTTGCCAATGATCAGCTCCGCGGCTTTGCGATCGCTGGCGTTCAGGACGCTCTGATCCAGTTGCCCCAGCAGATTTTGCTGAAGCGTTTCCTGAACGGCAATGGAATCGAGAAAGAACTGTCGCTTGTCTTTCGCTTCCCGTGACCTCTGAAAACCGTCCGCGCCGGAGTTGGACGACTGGGCCATGTAATCGCGCCATTCTTCATCCAAGCTCGCGAGCTTTTCGAATTCGTCCTTGAAATTATCGTCAACCGTAGGCTCGCCTTCGCTCTCGGCATCGGAGCCGGGGTCATCCGACAATTCTTCGAGCACGGGATTTGTTTCCATTTCCTGCTGAACAAGGTTTCGCAGCTCTAGCAGGGGCGTCTGCAGGACGAGCAGACTCTGTTGGAGCTGAGGCGAGAGAACTTGCTGCAAGGCAAGGCTCTGCCCGGGAAGCAATCGGGTCTGCATGCCTTGTCCGGCCATACGCCGAGTTTACGGGCGCAGCAGATGGCGAGCAAGCAATGGCTTCGGCACGTTAAATCGTTGAAACGAAAAAAATGGGTGCCTGTTTGTAACGTGTAACGCTTTTAACGAATCAGTCATCGATCGTGCTTCGCCGGTCCCCGATGCTGTGCATCTTTCCGTTGACCATCATCCAATTAATCTCCCCATCGAACGCCACGATTTCTTCGAATAGATTCCTGTCTTCACTGCATGGAATGGCTATAAGATCGGCTCGAAATCCGCCTCGAATCCGACCAAGCGTGTTCTGCTCACGGAGCGCCGACGCCGGATTCAGGGTTATCATCTCAAAAATCTTCTCAGGTGATCTCTCTGGTTCACTACGCTGGAATGCGCGCATCTCTGCAAATAAGTTCAGGCTTTCGTTGCTTGCCAGGCTGTCGGTGCCCAAGGAAATATTAAGTCCGAGTCGATGCAGCCGTGTGAATGCAAACCGGCTGTGACCAAAATACTGGTGACTTCGCGGCGAATGCACGACATGGAATTTAGTCTTCATTTTTTCTAGCACCTGGAAGTCGCTTTCGGTCAATTCGTTTACGTGCGCAACGATCCATTGTGGCAGGGCGCGACCGGTCCGAGCCGGACTGGCGTGGGACGCGCCGACGAATAGCTCCAAGGGTGTCGCATTCCCGCAATCGTCCATGTTACGCCCAATGCTTTTCATAAATTCGTAAAGCGGACCTGATGCATCGCGAAACATTTCCATTTCCTCTCGGGATTCCGCCAGATGTGTTGTCAGCAAAACATTCGGGCCGGCTTCCTCACATCTTTGATACAAATCCTTGGACGCCGTGAACAGTGCATGCGGCGCTAATCCGTACTTTTGCGCCAGCTTCAATGATTCGACTGCAGAATCGACAAGTTCATTGGCTCGGTCGGGGGACCGAACATCAATTAATTCCGCGAACCACCACGTGCGAACTGCCGCATCCGTGATCTGCCGAATCAATTCCGGAAACGCAGTTAGGTTCGCGATGGTTGTCGTGCCGAATCGTTTCGCCTCTGCGAATCCTTCGTTGATCGAGGCGATGTAATCGTCTGGCGAAAGTTTCGATTTCTCCTCGTTAATGGCCCGAATCCAATCAGTGAACGACTTTTGTCGTGGAATCTTACCGCGTAAACATGTGTAATCGAGATGGCAATGGGCGTTGATCAGACCGGGCAGCAGAGCTTGCTCGCCAAGATCGATCACGGTGCCGGAATTGCGCGTTTTGATTTGGTCGAATTTTCCAACATCGACAATTCGATCTCCGGAAATTGCGACTGCGCCATTCTCAACAGGCGGTCCATCCATCGTCGCGATGGCGCGAGCACGAACGATCATTCCCCTTTTACAACTTTCCGGCATGCGGCCACCAAAAGATTGCACGGCTCCTGGCAAAGAAGCGGAACTGTAGCCGGCCCTGTTTCTGTAGCCGCAGTCGGTGGCCCCCTGCCGATCAAAGCCCTCGTCTGATCATATGAGGGATCAAACTTTTGCTTTGGCAACTTTGTTGACGCTATCGCTCCGCGCTGGTCGCGCTTCCACAAGATTGTCCGCAAACAACCGCCATTGGACCGGCAAAAGTGCGCGACTAGATCGTCAATCTGCGCATCCGAAATACTGGCAGCGATACGATACATCCCCGATTGTCGATCCAATGTTTCGCGCAGGGACGTGGTGCGCAGCTGGCCGCGTTGCCACGTCACGAAAATTCCCACTCTGCCGGGATAAAAGTGATCGAGTGCGCGTTTCAATTCCTCCTGTGTTCCAAGCTCCATGCGCCACCCGTGGCGCAAATTTGGCGCCGTTTTTAGGGGACGGTAATTTCCAGCGTCGGTATACTTCGCGATTTCGATCGCTTCTTCTGCATTTCGGAACGTTTCTGAAGGAGTGTGGGTATCATCGTCGCGGTGGGACAAGACGAAATTGCCGCCGCTTTCTTGAACCAGGATTTGACCGAGGCAAAAAGGAGCAGTCAGGGAAGCCTCGAATAGCTTGGCGTTGGATTTGCCCGCCACTCTAATGCAAACAGTGTGCGATCAGGCCGCCGGCCCGCTCCAGAAATTCTCGATCTTCTTCGCCAAACGCGTTCAACTTATCACTCTCTACGTCCATCATTCCGAGAACGCGCTTGTGGTCGTTGTTCCTCATCGGGACAACGATCTCCGACCGCGTCGTATGAAACGCAGGGAGATGGCGCGGGTCCTTGTGTACATCGCCGACGATAATCGGTTTTCCCGAGTCTAGCGCAGCGCCGCACAACCCCTGGGTAATGGGAAATTGCGGATAGGTCGGTGGCTCGTTGCCAGTTGCGGCGAGAATCACAAATTCATCTTTGACGATTTTGTAAATCGCCAGCCAGCGGTAACTGCGTGCCGCGCGAATCATTTCTACTAGTTGCTTCAGTCGTTTTCGGGTGCAGCCGCCAGCCAGCGCAAATGCCCCGATCTCCTGCAGCTTCTTGCAAGTGGTTTCCTTCATTCGCGGGACAGCAATCTTGCGCAAAAAGAAACCAAGCGCGAGCGCGATTTTAACTTTTTGTAATGCCTGCCTGGTCGATGATGATATCGGCGAAACCGGGATCGGTGCCGATCGATGGCGCATAATACAGAGACCGATCGTCGATCTGGTAAGGATTGTGACGAAAGATTTCACCACGCGCTGTAGCCGGCGGCGCTGACCCTCCCGCGACTGCGGGACGGTCAACGCCCGCGGCTACAACGATCCCGAGCAATCGCGGTATGTCCTCGTAACTGTGAAGTCCGTCTGAGATAAAGAATGGCACCACCACTACGTTTGGAGTGTCGGTCAATTTCCGCCAATCCGATACCAGCGGCGGTTCTTCCATGTAGACGTTGAGAACTTCCGCGAATTCTACGAGCGCGCGGATCTTTTCGGCCTCCCGTTTTGCCGCGACGGCACTATTTTCATTCAAATCCGTGCCATGCGCGACGATGAGCAGGCTGGTCTCAGCAGGATCGACACCGGGTGCGATCTCGCGTGCACGCTTGAGAAGCAATTCGGTCATCGCGTTATGATTTCCAACTGGCTGACAGTACTTCCACATTTGCCCGTTCGCTTGTTTTGTTGTGGCGCCATTCAGCTCCAGCTCGCGAGGGATTACCGTTTGAGTGAAGTAGCCTTCGCTGATGAAATTTGGCACGACGCAGACTTCACGGATCGATTTCGGATCGAACAAAAACTTTGCATCGCGCAAGCTCGGTTCCTCTTTCCAAAACGCGCATTCCACATCTGCAAAGATTTTGCGACGCCGAATCTCCGCAGCGTGCGCCAGTGTTGGCGCGCTCGAGTCCGGGTTCACCGTAGAGCCGTGTGCGACGATAAGGAGCGCGCTGTCCTCGGATCTCACAGAAGAAACGTTCAACAGCCCGTCCTGAGCGCAAGTCGAATGGGTCCAACGCGAATTGAAGGGCTGTAGCGGCGGCTGTCCCCAGCCGCAAAACTCCCTGCGGGTGAGGACACGCGCCCCTACACTACGTTTGCGAATTCAAGGCCGGACTCGATCGGCTGAGAAACCTAGTCGAATGGGTTTCTTAAAATCTCTTCTTTAATTGGACGTACCAGAACCGGCCTTTGATCGTGGCAAGCGATTCGTCGTAGCCGTTTTCGATGGCGCTGTTCACAAATGGCGGATCTTCATCGAACACGTTCTGTATCCCAAGCGTGATCGTGGTGTTATTCAACCACGCGCGCCAACCACACGGATTGTATTCGACCGTAGATACAGGCACGACATTCTTCTCTTTGGCATCCTTCGTCCTCACATTCTTGCCGCCATCTTTGGCGAAACCGGGCACCTCTGCAGCAACGGGCGGTGGCAGGTTGAACGTGTAGTTTAGAATGAAATCGACCGTCGTGTATGCGGCCACCTTCCGCGCGCGGAAAGGAAAAGGAGCGGCGTTAGGCCCCGGACCGCCGGTTCTAGGCATATTTACTTTAGGCGATCCTGTAAGACTAAGATTGTCATCTTCGTATTGGCCGGTGGAGTGGACGACCGTGCCGACATCCAGCCCAGCCAACCATGTGTCGGCCGGTCCGTCGTAGAACAGACTGAAATTACATCGGTTCCATGGTAGCGAACCCGTTAGCGTGAATCCCGGCGGAATAAACTCGCCTGCGATACCGAACCGTTTTGTATCAGGCGAAATCTGAAACTCAGCCCGGGATAGCCAGGTGCCGTTGAGCGTTGCCGTCAACCGTCCAAAATCGCCATGACCAAAAATAGAAGAATCCAAAATGTAGATCGCTTCGTAGTCGAGGCCTTCAAAAATCGCGCCTGTAAGATTTTCGTTAGGATCAATGATCAGAATGATCGGGCCCGGTTCCCCCGGAACCTCAGGAGGACCGCGGATAACCAGACCGGGGATATTATGCTCGACAATGAATCGGTCACCGAGGAGGGACGCGATCGATCGCATATCGATATGCCACCAATCGGCGCTGAGTGTCAGGCCCTTGATCCATTTCGGACTGTAAACAGCGCCGTAAGACCATTCGTAGGCGACTTCCGACTGTAGGTTGGGATTTCCTATGGTACGTACCTGGGCCGGTGTTTGAAACGTTGGGGCGCCCTCCGACGAAGCGGGCGAAATCTCAGACAAATGCGGCGCATGAAACGCTTCTGTGTAGCTGCCACGCAAGGTTAGGGCGCCGAGATATTTTGGATCAAGCGGCTGGAAGCGAACCGAGACCTTCGGTTTCTGCGCATTGTACTGGGTATGGGTCGCCGGCTGAGCGGGGAAGGGTCCAGAAGCTAGAACGGCAGAAGTGTTTTGGGTGTACCATTCCTCGCGCTCGGCGAAATCAACCTCGAAACTGTAGAAACCGGGGAAGTTCCACGTCGGACTGGTAAAGGGTACTCGCACTTCCTGGTAGGTTGACCAAACATCCCGGTTCACCCGCGCGCTTTGCCCATCCGTCGAGCCAATGCTTTGAAATGTTTCGTTCAGCGCGTCGCGAGTGCGCGTCCACCTCGGCGCGTCATACTCACCACCAATAGCAAAAGAGACTGGACCGGCAGGAAGGTTGAACAAGTCACCGTTAGCGACGACATAACCCAGAGGCAACTCATATTCTCCAGAGTTATGCAATGTGACATAAACTTTTTGTCTGGCCGCCTTGGTGTTGTGAGCAGTGAAATTCAGGAACGGATCAAAAGCTGTGGCGGGATTTGTATCCAAGAGTGCTTCCCGTAACCCGGGCTGGCTAACTTCGTTGACGGACAAGTCCTGCCCTTCATTCCTCGAATAACGAAAACCGAACTCCCAGTTCCAGGTTTTGAAGTAGTTGCCAAATACCCCCAACTCTCCGCGCAAACCAACATCGAATAGATAATCGTAATACGTGAACTTTTCGTGTCTGGCACCGGTGTCGTTAATGCCGCGGAAACCAACACCGGTAGTCACCGGGAGACCGCTTCCGTCGGGAAAGAAATTTGGAATAGTTGCATCGGCAACTGTGAACGGATTAAACGGATTCGAGATTGGAACACTGATGTTGAAAGGGCTAAAGGATAAGTCAGTGCCTGGGATCTTAAATGGGTCGGGTACAAACGGCACAGGTGCTGTCGATGAATCGAAAAATGAGCGAACATATTTAAAATCGGCAAACACGGTCAGGTATTTGTCACACACATCGCGCATGAACGAACCGTAGAAGCTCTGACGGTCCGCTGGCGGAAGCGCGGGCGTGAAAGCTGCGAAGTTCAGGAAGAAGTAATCGCCACCCCCCTTATAATCAGTGCCGAACTGTGGAAAGTGTTGGATTGCGTTGGGCCCGATGATACCGGGAGCGCCTGGATACGCATTGGGATTAATGAAACCCGGGGTTCCCGCCGGAATACCCAGAAAAGGGAAGTAGGGTGTCTTGTAAAATGGCGAAGTAGCCGCGTTTGGTGCGGAGTGCGGAAGCGGCGTGTTCACACCGAGCCGCGGAAGACCTCCGGCGCCGAAAAACATTTTGGGGATCAAGCGGAAGCCTATAAAACCTCCAATGTGGCCGGAAAAAGTCCCGCTGCGAAGATCGCCTCCTCCCCAGGGAATTTGAAAGGCGTTACTCGAGATGTCCCGGTCGCGACTGAAGATGCCACCGGTACGTTCCCAGAAATCGGCAATAACCACAATGTCGGTCTTGTTATCTCCCGTGCCGGCTTTGATCCATGCCTCCCATTCGCCCATGTCGTTGGATGCTCCGAGGTTTGTGTTCCCGTAGCTGCCCCCGATCTCCAGCCCACGGAATTTGTGGATCAAAAAGAAGTTGATCACGCCGGCAACCGCGTCGGAGCCATACACAGCCGACGCGCCATCCTTCAAGATGTCGACGTGATCAATCATTGGAAACGGAATCAGATTAACGTCCACACCTCCGCTGAACGCGACGCCGTTCAGCGAACCAAAGGCGACACGTTTTCCGTCAACCAGCACAAGGGTTTCTTTGGCCAACAAGCCGCGCACGTTGAATTGGACAGTACCGTCACCGCCATTGGCGATGTTCAGGTTGGTGGTTCCGCCCGCCTCCTGTGGCAGAAAAGTTGTCAGGTCCGTTGCATTGCGGATGCCCAGTTTTTCGATGTCTGCCGGACGATACGTATCCACCGGGTTCGGGCCGACTTCTTCCGCGGTCGGAATGTTCGAGCCAGTGACGATGACCTCCGCGATTATGGCGACACGTCGGTCAGCCTGCCGAGATGTGGACACAGTCTCCTGGCCAAATGAGGTCGAGGCCAGAAGCAAAGCAATTCCGACTATGCCCCATTCGGCACAGCAGATGAATGGTCGCTTGATGACAAGCTCCTTTCGTTAGGCCTGTGTCGTCTTAGCAAACTTCATGACAGACCACAAGACTCATTTGGACCGATCCTCGCCTTCTGGCCGGCGCGGGGTCGAAGGAAAGCTTCACCCTGTCGATTGCGATTGGAGTGACAGTTGAGACCGCCGCAACAGCATACGAATTTATCGGGCGACACTCGGTGACGGAGTGAGCTAATCTGGAGCCGGAAAAAGCGTTAGTAATTCCGGCGGCGTCGCTTTCGCATCCTGTAACTGGCCGTCAAAATAGACTCGGACAATGAATCCCCCATATTCGCGTCCATCAGCTGAACGTGATTGGGTCCTTAGACGGACGTAAGTCGCTAGAACGAATTTCGGAGTTGCATCCGTCCAGTCCTCGGAAGCGTTAAGCCAACTATAACTTGTCCGCGCGTCAGTCGGCTTCATTTTGTTATCTTTCGTCCGGTCGTAGAAGGAGACGATAATCCTTGCGCGCCCATTTTGCGTACCTGGTCGTGGCTTTACTCCAACCTTCAGGGTCAGGTGACTCAGCGCGTTCGGATCGGTAATCTCTGTCAGAGTTGTCTCGGTGATCGCCAAAATTGAGTTCTGCGAAACACCGATTCGCTGCAGTAGGTGGGGAAAACGTGCATCCGAACGGAGTGGGCGAAATTCGGGAAGAAAAGCGATCCACTGCAGTATTCCCGAATGCTCCGCAAAGCCGCGTTCGAGCCAGCGGAAAGCTTCTTCTTTTTCGCCAAACGCGACGTAAACCGCGGCGATCACAGGCGCCGAGACATATCGTTTTTCCCTGGCTTGCAGGAGCTGAGCGAGAATATTTTGCGCCTCCGCCTCGCGCCCCATGCGCGCGTAGGTGATGGCAAGGCCGCTGCTGGGGAGATGGGTCGCCTCTTGGGCTTTGGTGTAAAGCGCAATCGCTTCCGCGAAGTTCCCTTTCTCGCGATAGGCAGCCGCAAGATCCGAATCCAGATAAAAATAATTTGGATCGAGCTGCAACGTCCGCTGACCCTCACTAATTGCCTCGTCGATCTGGTCGTTAGCGAGATAGGCGGCGGTGGCGACGTAGCTGATGAGGGGCGATACCGGATCTAATTTCTCAGCTTCCAACACAAGCCGGAGTCCTTCCTTTAGCTCGCCGCGGAAGAGGGAGAGTAGCGCTGAGAAGAAGCGAGCGGGCGCGGAGTTTGAATCAAACTCGAGGGCGCGATTCAATTCTTCATCCGCGCCGGCCAGGTCCCAGTCGAGGACCCGTTTCGCTTCGCTAAGATAGCAATGCGCCTCGGCGTCCTTCTCGTCGAGCGCGATTGCTTTTAACGCGGCCTCTTTTGACGCTGGGTACGCATCGAGTGGTTTTACGTAAACGTCGGCCAGAAAATACCAAACCTTCGCGATCCCGGTCCAGGCACGCGCAAATGTGGGATCTTTCTCGACGGCGCGCTGAAAAAAACTGAGCGCCCTTTGCAAGTCCGCCTCGCTGCTCTTGTTTGAAAAATAAAGCCCTTGGAGGTAAAGATCGTATACCCCCGTGTTGGGTTGTTGATGGGCGGGAAGCGAAACAGCAAGCTTAATCTTAAGCGCATCAACAATTGCGCGAGTTATTTCATCCTGTAGCGCAAACACGCCCTCCAACTTGCGGTCATAAGTTTCCGCCCAAAGGTGAAAACCGCTGCGCGCATTAATCAACTCGGCGGTAATGCGAACGCGATTACCCTCTCGTCGCAAACTTCCTTCAAGCACATTCGCGACGTTTAGCTTCTTCCCAATTTCGCTCGCGTTCGCGCTCTTCCCTTTGAATGAAAATGACGAAGTGCGGCTAACGACACGCAGCCCCTCGACTTTAGCCAGGGTTCCAAGGATCTCCTCGCTCATGCCGTCGCAGAAATACTCTTGATCTTTTGACTCGCTAAGATCGAGGAACGGCAGAACTGCGATGCTTTTCTCGGGTGGTGAGCTCGTCGTCAGGTCCCGATGTCGGTAGAATGGAAGCGCCAATGCTAAACCAGCTACTAATACTCCCATCGCCAGGGCAGCGGGCGATCGTGTCCAGGGCAGCCGTGAAGGCGCCGTAGTGGCGCGTGCCAAGTCAGCCTCGACTTCCAACTTGTGACGAAGATCTTTGAGCGCCTGAAGCAGCTCGTGTGCGCTGCGATATCGTTGCGCGCGATCTTTGTGCAGCGTTTTGCTGATAATCTGCTGAAGCTCAGCGGGCGCGTTCGCCAGGTAACGCGTGAGTGGCGGCGGTTCTTTCTCGAGAATCGACGACATCACGTCTTTCGGCGTGTCACCGGTGAACGGCGCATCGCCAGTTACCATTTCGTAAAGGACTATGCCTAGGCTCCAGATATCGGTTCTGTGATCAACGTGTGCGCCACGCGCCTGCTCGGGCGACATGTAACGAACAGTTCCCAACACGGATCCCAAATTGGTTTGAACCAGCAATAGCGCTTCGTCTCTCGGAATTGTTTCGGGCACTTCCTGTTCGGCAAGTTTTGCAATTCCAAAGTCGAGGACTTTCACATACCCATCCGGCCGGAGCATGATGTTCTCCGGTTTGATGTCGCGATGGACAATTCCGGCTTCATGGGCGGCGGCGAGCGCGCTTGCCACTTGAATCCCTACATCGAGCACTTCACTTAGTTGCAAGTTTTCGCGCGCGAGACGTTGACGCAGTGTCTCACCCTCGATTAGTTCGCTGGCAATGTAGTGGGTTGAGTGATCCTCGCCGATTTCGTAAACCGTCAGGATATTTGGATGATTGAGCGCGACTACGGCGCGCGCTTCCTGCTGAAAACGTCTCAGGCGCTCCGTATCTCCGGTGAAGCGCATCGGCAGAAGTTTGAGCGCGGCTTTTCGGCCCGCTGTCATGTCGGTAGCCAGATAGACTTCGCCCATTCCGCCGCTCCCGATCTGCTTGGAAATTTTGTAGTGACCAAATGTTTCACCGACGAGCGAGTCAGCTTGCCCATTTTGAATAATTTTCGTCGTAAGTCTGACCGCTGACGTTTCTATGAAGTCAGCTGCTCGTTCACGTGAAGTCAGAAGCGCTTCCACTCTGCGACGCAAAAGCTGATCGCCTTCGCAGGCTCTATCCAGGAACGCGCTAACCTGGTCCGGCTCTTGATCCAGCGCTGCCCGAAAGATCTCTTCAATCCTTTCTAGCCGCGCCGGCGTCATACTGGACCCATCATTCGAGGGCGATCAACAGCCTAACTGATCTAGCCCGCATTGTGCAATTCCGTGTACAGCCAAAGCTTGGCAAATTCCCAGTCACGCCTCGCCGTGACGCGTGAAATCTTGAGCACCTCGGCTATCTCGTCGTAGTTGAGCCCGCCAAAAAATTTCAGCTCGACGACCTGGGCTTTTCTTGAGTCGAGCGTGCCCAGCCTCTCGAGTGCCTCGTGCAGGTCAACAATCTCTTTTGATTGTTCCGGGGAGAGTATCGCTGCTTCATCCAATTCTACCTTGAACGCGCCGCCGCCGCGTTTTTGCGCTTGCTGAGTCCTCGCATGGCTAACGAGGATTTGGCGCATCGCTCGCGCGGCCACGGCGAAGAAATGGGCGCGGTTCTGCCAACGTGGGTTAGTTTGGTCGGCCAGGCGCAGATAAACTTCGTTGACCAGCGCCGTCGTTTGCAGTGTGTGGTCGGGACGTTGTCCGCCCATATGATGATGGGCGAGGCGCCGGAGTTCCTGATAGACCAGCGGAGTTAATTCCGCGAGCGCAGCATCATCCCCGTGACTCCATTGTACCAGGAGCTCGGTCACCCTTTGCTGGGAAACCGAGGGCGCATCCATAACCGACTTTCACAGCCTATCAGTCCAAGAAATCTCTGCACGCAAAATCGTGCCAGAAAATCTCAATTCAGATGATCACTTTCGTCGTCGGTTTTCGTTTATGCCGATGAAAGGACAACCACAAAATCAGCCTCAACAACAATTAGAAAAACAAAATATGAAAACTCTACATCCAACAAAACCAATTCACCGCTCGTCTCTGTGGAAGGCGCTGCTGCTTGTGGCACCGGCGCTGGTTATCGTCGCCGCCTTGACGACCGCGCCAGCCCTGGCAACGCCCAACTGCGGAGTTATCACCGACAACCTTTTATACCCTGGACAACCTGTAGACACGGCGCACGCCGCTCATTTCCCGTCCGGCTCACTGAACTTGATGTGTAGAAGCAACCTGCCGGATTGGCTTCTCAACACAAGAGTGAGAGGCGATTCGGACCTCTATGTCACTAAACACACGTTCCCAGTGGGGGCTCACACTGGATGGCACACGCATCCTGGTCCGAGCCTCATTACGGTTGTAGCTGGAGAGCTTACGGTGTACGAGTCTGACAGTCCCAACTGCACGCCCGTCGTCTACCACACAGGCGAGAGCTTCACCGATGTAGGCTGCGGCGATATACATCTGGTGCGTAACGAGGGTACCGTCCCGGCCATGGACGTCGCGGTGCAGATTGTTCCGGCGGGCGCACCCAGAAGGATCGATGCTGATCAGCCAGCTAGTTGTCCAGTCATTGCCTGCCCGTAATTGCCCATACTGAGAACGAGCGAGATTCGCAACTAGTCGCCACGCTTCCCTCAGCGTGGCGACTTTTGTTTGCCGAACGGTTCGAAGAGCTGCCATCGGTTGAATCGGAAGGGATGCGACCTTGAAGATTGGACGTTTGGCTCTCGATTAGTAAATTGACGAGGTATGCGGTTCCGCAGTTACAAGAACACCGACCTGACTGTTAGCGAAGTGGGCTTTGGTTTGTGGACGATTTCCACCGGCTGGTGGGGAAATTTTACCGAAGACGAAGCGGTCGCGCTCATGCACAAGGCGTTCGACCTTGGTATCACATTGTTCGATGCAGCAGACACATACGGGAATGGTTTGAGCGAAGAATTGATCGCCAAAGCCTTCCCGAATCAGCGGAATGAAATCGTAATCGCGACCAAGGTCGGCTACGATTTCGTCCATTACGGTGAGGCGCGCGGACGCGGGCAGCGGGAAATTCCTCAGGATTTTTCGCCAGAAGCGATGACGCGCGCGACCGACGCTGCGCTGGAGCGACTGAAAACGGACCGGATCGATCTTCTCCAACTGCACAACATTCGGATGGAGCAGGTCTATGACGACGCGCTCTGGACGACGCTCGAGAAATTAAGGAGCGAAGGAAAAGTTCGCTACTACGGCATTGCGCTGGGACCGGCGATCGGCTGGATGTACGAAGGCGTGAATTGTATTCGCGAACGGGACGTCGCAAGTGTGCAACACAT
>Ga0207701_10004992_pt1 | contig 13366 bp, 16 predicted proteins | sample KBSSwiSSwithPhiX_FD_184294 | JGI IMG/M metagenome (GOLD analysis project Ga0207701, IMG submission 184294) | Switchgrass rhizosphere bulk soil microbial communities from Kellogg Biological Station, Michigan, USA, with PhiX - S5 (SPAdes) (version 2) | ecosystem: Environmental > Terrestrial >... | reverse complement strand
ACTGAGGCAGCGGTAAAATGGCGCTTCCTTGATGAATCAACGAGCGGCTTTGACATGTCGATGTTTCCACGAGTCATTTTTAACATCGGAGAGTCATCAGTGCGCCGCGGTCTCGCTGAAGATGGCACACGCTTTCAAATTCCATTTCAGATGGCGAAGACCTTCGGCCGCTGGCATGCAGACGTCGAAGTCGGTCCGCGAGCGAGGACTGTTGGTCGAAGCGAATGGTTAGATGGAATTGTCTGCGGGTTTGACGTTACTAAACGAACAATGCTGATGGCAGAGCTGCATGACGAATCGCGAATGAACTTCACCCGCGACGCGCTCACGCTGAATTTCGGTTTGCGGCATGAGTTTACCGAAAACTACATACTAATTGTGTCGATGGGACACGAGCTTCGTTCGCCCGATCAGCCGACCGCGCTTATCGGCTATTTCGGTATGCAGTTTGTTTACTGAATTAAATCAATGCGCTTTAGAAGCGGGTTTTTGGGGAAAGATCATAATCAAGGCTACAATTACGACCACGAGCGCGAATGAGGCGGTGTAACGACTCAGAGCCAGGCCGCCTTCCGCGATCGGTTTGTCGAGAAAATCGCCGAGCGTAGCTCCGAGCGGGCGAGTCAAAATGAATGCAGCCCAAAACAAAATGACGCGCGAAAAGCTCGTGAGGTAATAAAGAAAAGCGGTCAGCAAAAGTAATCCGCAGAAAATTCCGGCAGCGCCGAGATAGCCCATTTCGTTTGTGTCGGCCACCCAATCGCCAAGCGCCGTCCCCAATGTCTGGGAGAACATGATTGTCACCCAATAAAAAATTTCCACTTTCGGCGTACTCACCGTTTCGATCGATATGCTCCCGGTTGCCGAGCGCCAGATCAGAAGCGACGCAATCACAGAGATAAGCAAGATGGTTGAACCGCCGGTGTAGCCGATGCCGAGCGATCTCGTGCAATAATCCGCCAACGTCGTGCCGACGGTCGTCGTCGCGACAATCGTCAGCCAGTAAAGGAATGGATGAAATCTTTTGGCCCTGATCTGCACCAGGACGGCGACGATAAAAATGGCTGCGAAGATTCCCGTGCCAATAAGGTAGCCAGTGCCCTTCGCCTCGGGAGTCGTTTCACCGAGCCACGACATGGTTACGGCGTCGCCCGCGGTCTCGCCGAGCGTTGTCGCGAGGATTTTAACAACCCAGAATAAGAATGTTACCTGTGGTACCTTGGCAACGAGCTCCGATTTTTCGCCATCCATTCTTATTCTCAGAAAATGATCCTACGCATCGACGAGACTGAGAGCTGCCGGACTAGTTCTCATCGGCGCGAAGGGGATTGCATGTTCCTCGTCGCCCGGCGGTGCAAGGGGCTGCGCGATGATCTCGACTTAAAATTTACTCGGTTGTAATACTGATCAATTCATCTCGCTCACCGGTCACCAAGTCCACAGTAAGGACGTTGCCAACTCCCGGCGCGTAGTACTTGTCTTCGAGCGCATCGGGCTCCAGCGGCGTTGTTTCCTGTGACTTGAGACAATTGTTGAAGTGGCCGTATGGAACGACAACCCTCGAGTTTAGATTTACGGTTTCGGCGTAATCCTCGGCGTTGCCGAGGGAAAATTCCTGCCGATAAAAATCGCCGGGCGCAGGATGAGCTTTCATGATGATTCCTGCCTTATCGTGGTTGACTCCGGACAGGAACGAACCCTCGATCGTTGCGAGGAGACCGTTCTCAAACTCGGCTGTGTTCTCTCCGAAGTACCAGACATTGCCATCCCTATCTTGAGCAAAGAAATCAAGGGTATCCTCGGTAAGTTCGTCGTTTGTGTAGACAGAATCATGCACCTGGACACAAGTAACACGATTAATAACTCGCGTGTCGTGAGTCACAGCAAAGACGTCTCTGATCCTTCCGTTCCGACTGAGATAGGTAAAGGTTGTACCCGGAGTGAGCGGAAAGTAAGGGTTATCTATGGTCGTGGTGAAGTTAGTCGGATTGATAATTGGATCGTAAGGGCCTGGGCCAAGCTTTTGACAACTCGCCCGTCGCACATCAAACCCTCCGCTGCAGGTATCACGCGCATCAGCCAGATCGGCTGCGGCTTGTTGCTGGCATGAGCGCCGTCCTGCCGGGTCGGTGATGTTAATGCATCTACCAATCGCAACTTCATAATGGCTTCGAGCCGCCGACTTACAGGATGCCAAGGCATCACGTGCGGTTTGCAGGCAAATGTTCGTCGACTCTGTCGCAGAATTTTCGTCCTGCGCCAACAGATTCCCGGCAAAGAGCGTCGCGAACGTGAACGCAACGGCGGTAGGTAACTGCGTCCACTCGGGCGCGTACTGTTTCAGCTTGATGGGATTTGCTCTCATTTTTATTTCCTCCTTTTTACCTACATTGTGTCAGATTTATTTGCGCAGCAAGAACAAGCCAACGATGGCGAACGCTACGCCGATGATCCTTTGCCATGACGGCGGTTCGCGAAAGAAGAGAATCCCCGCGATTGCCATGATTGCTGCGCCGCCAGCCAAAATTGCCGGAACAGAAGAGAGCGGTCCGCCCTTTTGAAAAAGGAGGAAAAACACAATCGTGCCTGCGCCGACGCAGATGCCCGTGAGCAGCGAATAATTAAATCCGGCTACACTGAATTTCTGGTTCCATCTTCCCGCAAACCAGAGGATTGCCAGGTAGATCAGGATCGACAATGCCGCGCTGGCTTCGACAACGAAACCGCCGAGACCTTCGCCGATGCGCTCGGCCGCAAGACGTGTGAAAATTTGATGAGCGCCGTAAAGAACAGCGGCAACGACTGCATACCAAAACCAAGCTGCCACGAATAATTCTAGATCATGAAATGGATCACTCGCGAGAAAATTAAAGTGGATCGAGTTGCCTGCCCCTGGCTTATCAAAAAATTCATTGATCCAGACGCGGAGTTTGTGTTTTTGCCACGCGACACTGACTGGAAAAAGATTGATGCCGGAATCGTTTTCGATGTGCCTGATTGCGAGCTAGGGCATCACGGCGAAGACGTCTCGTTCAATTCGCTCCTGAAGAAATACAGGCTCACCGAGCCGGCGCTGGTCTTGCTCGGCGAGATTGTGCGCGCAGCTGATTCGCATCCTACCAATCCGCATGCGGCTGGAGAAGGGCTGCGCTGGGTTGCTGGCGGCTTCGGAGCACTCGGACTGACCGATCACGAAATTCTCGAACGCGAATTTATCGTTTACGATGCGCTTTACGCAGAATGCAAACGCCGGGTCAAAAGTGGTTTCGTCGCCGAAGCAAGCTGACTGATTTCTTCGGGCTAAAACGCAATCTCGCGATCTTGCTCATCGCCATCTTTGTCATTGGCGCTGGCGAGGAACTCTGGATGCGTTTTGTGCCGAAGTATCTGCAAGCGCTCGGTGCAACGGTGTTTGTTATCGGTCTTTATGATGCGTTACGCACTTTGCTCGGTGCCATCTACGCCTATCCCGGCGGCCTAGTTGCGGACCGTTGGGGACATCGGCACGCGTTCATCATCTTCAACGTGGTTTCAATCATTGGCTACGCGCTCGTCCTTCTGATTCCAAATTGGGGCGCAGTCATAGTAGGGATGTTTTTCTTTCTTTCATGGACCTGTTTTTCATTGCCAGCCACGTTTTCGCTCGTCGGCGCCGCACTCGAAGCAAATCGCCATTCGATGGGCGTCGGTGTCCAGATGGTCGTTAGACGATTACCGATGATGATCTCGCCGATCCTGGGTGGGATCTTGATCGATCACTTTGGAATCATTGGTGGCGTGCGCATTGCGCTGATCGTCTCGATCCTTCTCTCCGTAATGACGATTTTCGTCCAGCGTTTGCTTCCTGAAGGAGCGAACGACAAAGCGCGAGACGTGGCGGCGACCACTGTGAAGTCGAAGCGATGGATGTTTTGGCAAAATCTGCGCGGGTTCGATATGCCTATGCGGCGCTTACTTGTAAGCGATATCCTCGTGCGCTTTTGCGAACGTATTCCGTACGCATGGGTCGTCATCTTCGCGATGGATTACATTGGTATGAGTGGACAACAGGTTGGCGTGCTCACGGCAATCGAGATGCTCGCAGCCACGTTGTGCATCATTCCCACTTCATATTTCGCCGACAAGTACCGGCGCGAACCTTTTGTTATCGCGACGTTCGTCACGTTCACGGTGTTTCCAATTGCTCTACTCATGTCGCGAAGTTTTTCGGCCCTGGTGATTGCGTTTACCATCCGGGGTCTAAAGGAATTCGGTGATACTTCCCGTAAAGCGCTAATCATCGGCTACTCCGAACCAGAACGCCGCGGGCAAGTAATTGGAGCGTACTATCTAATTCGCGACTTGGTCGTGAGCACCGGCGCCATCCTTGGCGCGTATCTGTGGAAATTCGGACCAGCATTGAATTTTCTCGGAGCAGCGGCAATCGGGGCGGCTGGAACAATTTTCTATGTCAGAACGACTCGCCGGAGCCGACAATCAGCCTTGAGCGATTTGAAAAAAGAGTTGGAGATGAGGCGAACTCGCAGGAATTAGCAACATGTCGATTTTGTTATTCCGAATTGCAGCAGTCCTTTGTTTCCTCGCGGTCGCACTGGGAGCATTTGGAGCGCATGGTCTGCGATCAACTTTGCAAGCTCGCGGAATGCTCGATGTCTGGAACAAGGCGGTGTTTTACCAGTTCATACATGCACTCGCGCTCCTCGTGCTCGCGCTGTACGGGACCATCAACCGCGGCGCGTGCTTGCTACTGCTTATCGGGATTTTGCTATTTAGCGGAAGCCTGTATCTGCTCGCCCTAACAAGTCTCCGTTGGCTCGGTCCGATTACTCCCTTGGGCGGTCTTTGTTTCCTTGCGGGGTGGGCGTGGTTAGTTTTCGCACCGCCAAAATAGATGCCCGGCTAGGCGGTAACCCTGGCGCGGCGGCCGGTTTGCCTTTTAAACGTAACGCAGAAAAACTATTCCGGCGGCCTGGTTCTGGTATACTATTGCCTCAATGTTGGACGCGCTGACCGAAGTGCAACGAGATGCGATCACGGTAGTGGTATTTCTCCTGACGTTTTTTCTCGCCCTTGGAATTGGGCGATTCCTAAAGCGTCGTGCCGGTGTTCAGCTCGGCCTCGTCTTTCGCCTTTTCTGTTTAATCATTGCGTTCTATGCGGCGATTGCGGTGTACGGAGTGCACGCTCCATGGCGTTATCACGTTGGTGCAGCGGCGATTTTGTTGAGCACTGCATTAGTTGTCGCTCTGATTAATCGTTATGTTTGGGATTTATATTTCGAAAAGACACGCCAGATAACGATTCCACATTTTCTTCGTGAGGTCGTAGGCGGTATCATTTTTTTGATCGTCCTGCTGTTGGTCCTAAGCTACGGCTACCATGCTGAAGCGCAGTTGAAGGGATTGCTTGCGGGGTCCGGCGTGGTCGCAATCATTGTAGGTTTCGCTGGCCAGAATCTGTTCGCCGGAATCATTGGTGGCATATCGATCCAAATCAATCGGCCATATAAGGTCGGTGATTGGTTGAAGGTCGGCGACACCTACGGGGAAGTGCGTGAGATCAACTGGCGTTCCACGCGGCTCTGCACAAACGACGACATTTATCTCGATATCCCAAACAACGAGATGGTGAGTCATCAGATCGTCAATCTCAGTTACCCGAACCGAACGCATTTCATGCGCCTGCAGATGAACGCAGAGTATGGCGTGCCGCCCAACCACGTAAAAGATGCGCTCATGCGTGCCACTATTCAGGTGCCCGGCGTCGAGAAAGATCCACCGCCTCGAGTTTATGTGAGTGAATACGGCGAATCAGCGATTGTTTATCAGATCAAGTTTGCGATGACGACTCACGCCGGGTACTACGAAGTACGCGACGCCATCTACACTAATGCTTGGTACGAATTTCGGCGGCGCAAGATCACCATCCCCTATCCGATACGAACCTTGAACCTCGAGCGGAAGGTTGGACGCCCGGCCGACGAAGGCCACGAGGAGGCATTGTCGATCCTGCGCGGTGAAGCGCTCTTTCAATGTCTTTCCGAGACACAACTCGATCATCTGGTCAGGCAGGCGCGCCTCAACATTTTCGGTCGTGGTGAACGGGTGATTGAAGAAGGTGCGGCGGGCGATTCGATGTTTGTGATGCTGCGCGGCGAGGCGAATGTTTTCGTTTCAAAAAACGGATCGAAAATCCAAATCGCAACACTTGGGGCCGGCGATTGCTTTGGTGAGATGTCTCTTCTCACTGGCGAGCCGCGTAGCGCTACCGTCCGCGCCGACGGTGATTGTTATGTGATGGAGATCGGCAAACCTGTGATGGCTGAAGTCCTGCGCGACGCACCGAGCTGCCTCGAGAGGTTGAGCGAGTTGCTCGCGCAGCGAAGAATGGAAACTGAAGGAATCCTGAAAGAAGCGATAAGCACCAACGAGCATGCATTAACAGAACGGCAATACACCGCCAACTTTCTGCAACGGTTGCGGGCGTTTTTCGAGCTGTAACATTTCGGTAACGGTCAAATGGCATCTGGACGCGGCACGAAATCCGATTATAGGGCTTCGAGGGGGATTTTCGAATAGATGAGCGAGGATCGATCGAGGGCGGATTATGAATCGGGCAAGAGTTTGCGGATTCTTGTCGTAGAGGATCATAGCGACACGCTCCAGGCGCTATCTCGGCTCTTAAATTATTTTGGCCATGACATTTCCACGGCTGATGATGCACGGAGCGCCCTGGACATGATCAACTCGAAGCAGTTCGATGTTGTACTGTGCGATATCGCGCTGCCAGACGGCAACGGCTACGATGTCATTGTGGAAGCGAAGCGAAAAGGAGCTGTGAAAGCCGTGGCGATATCGGGCTTTGCAGCGCGTGACGATATCGAGCGCGGCAGAAAAGCCGGATTCGATTTCCATCTGGCGAAGCCGGTGGATTTTCACGAACTGCGCAGCGTTCTCGGTCAGATCGCGGCGTGAATCTGTGTTTCGGATTTTGTTTGAATCGAGGACTTGCTTTGACCATCTCCAATTGACACATTACATTGTGTCAACTGAGTGAAAGCACACAAGTCATGAAAACGGCAACCCTCGATAAGACTGCGGTAGGTGGAAAACCAACGCACCCGACCGAACTGATTCAAAAAATTCAGAAAGGTCTGCGCTTTTCTGAACTGAAGACGTTACAAGACACTCTCGACCTTCCATTTGAGAAGCTCGCGGCGAAACTTTGCATTTCGCGATCGACTCTGCAGCGGCGCAAAGCGGCGGGGCGACTCTCTCCGGATGAATCGGACAAAGTTGTCCGTTTTTCACGATTGCTCAGACACGCGACAACAGTTTTCGGCGATGCTGAAAAAGCACGAGCATGGCTGAAACATCCACAAGTCGGTCTCGGCGGCGCAGTCCCGCTCGATTATGCGAGCACTGAGACAGGCGCACGCGAGGTGGAGAACTTGTTAGGGCGCATCGAGTACAGTGTTTATACCTGATGGCGTGTGCGTGGCGAATTGTTCGCGCGGCGCGGGTTAACACTGCGTTTACCGGCGAAGGTGCTCGCATCTACGGTGGGCGATGGAACTCGCGAGGCACCGCGGTAATTTATCTCAGCGAACACGAATCGCTCGCCGCGCTGGAATTGCTCGTCCATCTAACGCCGCTTCCTCCGCACGATCGATACTTGTCGTTTCGACTCGAGTGGGACGACAAACTGACCGACCACTTTCCGGTCAAAAATCTGCCACCGCATTGGAATGCAGAACCGCCGGATTTTCAGACTATGCAAATTGGCGATAAATGGGTTCGCGCGGGAAAGTCTGTCGCCCTTGCCGTGCCCAGCGTGTTGAGTGCGAGCGAGGTGAACCTTTTGTTAAATCCAAAGCATCCCGATTTCAAAAAAATTAGAATCAGCAAGCCGGTCGAGTATCGGTTCGATTCGCGTCTGTTGAACCGCTGACGATTCGAAAAGCCAGCGACCGATCAAGGAGATTAGCCAGCCGGCGGCCCTTGAAAGTAGAACAAAACAAAACGACTCGCGTCGAAAAGCCCGTGCCCGACGATCACGAGCCAAAGATTGCGGCCCGATGCAAGAACCAGTAGTCCCATCAAAATGCCGAGTGCGCCGGTGATGGCGATTCCCAGCGGATTCTGGTAAGCGTGCGCTGCTCCAAAGAGCGCCCCTTGGAGAATACAAGCGCTCATCCATGCCCTGCGACTTCCACCAATCAACATCGCCAGACCCTGCATGAGAAACCCACGAAATGTGAACTCCTCATAAAACCCGGCTCCAATTAATGCATATAAAACGGCTACGAATGCGAGTTCCGGATTACCCTCTACGGGCTTGAATTTGCTGAGATCGCGACGCAATCCCGCGTTTTCCGAAAGATACATGGCAACGAAAACAATTGCCGCCAGGCCAACACCAATGATCAATGTGAGCGTCCAATTCTTCGGTCGCTTCAGTCCAATGTCGGCCAATCTCTCGCCACGTAACAAAACCAGTCCACACCCAACTCCGATCAGCAGCACTTTGACGATCGCATCTAAAACTAATCCCTTCTCCAAATCGATCGGCATTTGAACAAAAGCACCAAGAACCGCATCGAGAAGAAACGTCACCGCGAGGAGTACGATGACGTCGATCAAATAACGCCATCGCCAAGGTCGGCGACTTCCTTCGGGTGGCTCAACGTCGCTTACTGTCATTCGCTAGAAATACGCGCTTTAGCGCGCACTCGGAACACAAATCCTTGGCGGGAATGGAGCCGATGGGAATCGAGCGACATGCACGAAGCCTGAAGGCTTAGTGAATTAGATATGACGTGCCCATAGGCCTCAACAACCAGACGCGGGCGCCCGTCTTCGCTTTCCGTTAGGGCGTTTTCATAGGTAACCCGACGAAGCTAAAGGTAGATTTTCCAAAACTTCTGGCGCTGGAAAATAAGCGCAGCCGACCTACCCAGGCTTTTGATACGACCAACCAAACCGCGCAATCCGAAGGAGTCTTTAGCATTTTTTTGGGGGGAACGGGACGCGTCGGTTTTTAATTTGTTCCGGCGCGCCCTACTTCAGGACAAAACGGTCGGACTGGCATGAAAGGCATTCTCGCGCGCAACGCCAATATTGATTTGGGGCTGGCGATCTTAGCCTCGACCAGTGAACCGCCGCACACCTGTCGGACAATCGCTGCATACTGTGGTTGTTCACGTCAGGCCATCCAGCAAATTGAGCAAAAAGCCCTCCGCAAGTTTAGGGCAGCACTCTACAGGGACAGGATACTTAGGGAAGCGTTTGAGAACGAATTTCAAGGATTATTGAAGAAATGAAAAATGGGACGGGCGGTGTGATCGATCTCGTGCGGAAACGTAACCACCACACCGCCCTTTAGCACTTCGGCTTCACTGCAACTGTGATGAAGTGTTTGCCCAGTAACATTTCGTAGGGAATTTTACCTAAGTATGTCAAGACAAAATTTAACTTCGGTCCCCCTGGGGGCCTAGGATTCGCTGGGACTATTCAAGTATCCTTCCGGACTCCGGAATTCGGAACGCTGGGCGCTGCGGCTTGTGATGGGCTAAATGGAACACAACATCTTCGTCGCTCCGAAGATCGAACATCTGCCGACAATCTGGGCAACGCATAAAGTGCTCCTGGTCCGTGGCCGGAAGTTTTTCGTATTCCTCCGACGTCATTATTTTTCCTTGATACGCAGGCGAAGGCGCAATCGGTTGCCAAACATTCGCATCTGATGCTCGGGTCCTCGAATTATCAGATGCTTACCGCGCTGCAATGATGTCCAGCCAATGCCGAATCTAGGGATCGAACGAAGCAGTACACATGACTGCAATTTCTATCGAATTAGCAGTCCGCGGCGACCCAAGCCGAAAATCGCTAGCTAAAAAGTCGCCGCAGCTAACGTGGATCGCGTTCTGATTTAGTTCTGGCTTTTGGTTATTCGGAGTTACCGGATCGTCAGCCCCATCGATGCACGCACGATGGTCGAGAGGCAGTACGGCATCGATGGTTCCTTCAAGACAAATATCGGCCCCGTCTACTGGAAGAACGGAAGGGACAACGTCTGGGTCGAGCGTCGACTTGAGATCGAGCCCGGCGTCGTGCGTCGATTTAAGACCGACTTCAAGACCGAGCAAGCCGTGGCCTTCCTTCCTCGTGATTTCGGGCTCGTCCTGTTCGTGAATTCGCCGGTCGGCGCGGGGGACCTCTTCCTTGAGGAAGTTAAAGACGGAGTCGATTGAATTCAATCTCGAGCTCCTCTGGCCATGGTGAAATATTGTTGTTGCCAAGACCAAGACGAATGGCAGCCCACCCCGTTACTAAGGGCTAGAGGGGGCCTCGTGCTTACGTGGTAACACACTACGCGCACGCGCGAGGGAGGGAGAAGAGTGAGCAGTGGACGTGCGGCAAACTGTGCTTTAAATACCTGTAGCTCGGGTTGTGCCTTCCGGGCCTCCCGTAGGGTGCGGCCCTAACGAACAGGAGGTTTAATCATGCATTTCCTAGCTTTACTCGGGCGCTTTCGGACTGCCGCACTTATCGCTCTGGCGGGCATAATCGCTCTTCCAGCAATCGTACTAGCGCAGGACAACAACATCTCCATCTCGATCGAAAAGCATGCGCAGCTTACCTCCGAGGGGGCGGTCATTATCATGATCCAGATCGCCTGTGATCCCCTGCCGGGGACCGAAGACTTCCAGGAAGCCTTGGCCGGCGCTGGACAGCCGAGGAACGGTGCCGAGGCCGAGGGTGGGATCGATGGCACGGTTGTGTGCGACGGCATCTCGCGCACGTATACGGCGCGTCTCTCCCCCTTCACCGATGCGGTGTTCAAGCGGGGTCCGGCCGACGCGAGCGCGTCGGTGTTAATCTGCAACCTAGTCGGCGACGAGCAGGTCTGCGCAGACGGTGCAGCGGAACGTCGGATCATCATCCGAGGCCATCTGGTCCCATGATCGCCTCCTAGGTCTTGACTGGCCACCATTGCACACCAGGACCAACTGTCAGCTTTTTATGGTATGAAAGGCATCGCTGCACACCCGGAGACGATCCGACCGCCTTATATGAGTCGCATCACAACCGCTGGCGGAGGGTGAGTATCCTTTCTGAAACCGTGGCGGGGGAGCGTCGTCAGTTTGTAACGTCCGTGAGGGCGCAAACTAATCACGATGATCCTTCACCACTGCGGGTTGGGAGGATGTTAGAATATCGATGCCAAAAGATGGAGCAACCGCGATCATACGAGCGATATCTTCAGTAGTTGGAGGCAATGGCGGCGTATCCCTATCGGGAAGTGGATGTCCGGCTGCTCAAAGAAGAGTTCGATGCCAGCGGGAGACGCAGTCTCAAGAAGAATGGCGTCTTCGGTCCCTGTGTTTTTAAAGTAATGGGGAATTCCTTTCGGTGCGAAGATGAAATCTCCCTTTCTTAGGATCTTAGTTGTGTCGCCCAGGAAGAAAGTAATTTCACCTAATAAAACGAACATGGTTTCGTCTTCATTGTGATGAACGTAAGGAGGAGGCCCTGCATTGGGATGAAGTGAGGCCTCCATGACTGTATATTTTTGATTCGTGGCAGCTCCTTCGAGGAGAATTGCGACGCGATCGCCAGCAACCGACAATACTTTCATATATTTATTGGCTAACGCGACAGAGATAAGCCACGGCAGGGTGTCGTGGCAAACACTCTGAAACTTGCCCTGTCATCGGGGCCTCTCTTTACAATTTCCCATGAAACTTGATCGGGTTTTCTCCGTAATACTCGGTAGGTGAACAAGGGAAGGACGCCGCATTTGTGCAAAATATTTTCACGAGCCTGCGAGTGAGCCGCGAACACGTGCAACTTGTAGCGATGCGCGTGTGTTTCCACTTAAGTCATTTCGCTTGGGATTTCTAATGCATCCCCCCCAGGATTTCTTCGAGCTGTCAGCAGATTTCCAAAACTCGGGGCGCGAAACAGCTCCGGCTGATCTTTTCTTACCATGGCGACGCACTTTCAGAAAATTTCTTCTGGCTTTCGTACTCAGCGCCTGTTCTTTGGTCTCCCCCTTGGCGTTGGCACAATCGGGGCAACCGAATATCATCGTAATTCTGGCAGACGATTTGGGTTACGGGGATGTAGGTTTCAATGGCTGCCCAGATTACGCGACACCGAACATCGATTCCCTGACGATTAACGGGGTTCGCTGCTCAAGCGGATACGTGACGCACATGTTTTGCAGCCCATCGAGAGCCGGTTTGCTCACTGGCCGCTATCAGCAGCGGTTCGGACACGAAAATCAGCCGACCCAAGACGCGGCTAATCCGCGACTGGGCGTGCCTGCGCAGGAATTGTTGCTAGCGCAAATACTCCAGCCCGCAGGATACGTTTGCGGTGCGGTCGGCAAATGGCATCTGGGAGTCGCGCCAAATTTGCATCCTATGCAACGGGGTTTTAATGAGTTCTTCGGTTTTCTAACAGGTTCGTCGCCCTACTACAACGCTCCGCTCCTTAGGGGCACGATGCAGATCACGGAAGGGACGTATTTGACCGATGCCTTCACGCGAGAGGCGGTGTCTTTTATCAATCGCCACGCGACAGAACCCTTTTTTCTCTACCTGGCTTACAATGCGGTGCACAAGCCGTTTCACACTCCTCCTCAGAATTATATGAACCGGGTTGCAAACATCCCTAACTCCAATCGGCGGGTATATGCAGCGATGGCGACGGCGCTGGACGACGGCGTCGGGCAAGTGTTGCAAGCGCTACAAGGACAAAATCTGCTCAGTAATACGTTAATTTTCTTCCTAAGTGACAATGGAGGGGAGAATAACCCTAATCGCGCCCGGAACTATCCCCTTCGAGGCTACAAACACGACGTGCTAGAGGGTGGTATTCATGTGCCTTTCGCTGTCCAGTGGATAGGAAGGTTGCCGGGTAACAATGTTTACGATAAGCCGGTCTCGTCGCTGGACATCGTTGCCACGGCAGCGGCTGCGGCAGGGGTTCAATTGCCGACAGATCGTGTCTATGACGGCTTCAATTTGATACCATTTCTGGCGCGGGAACAGGTCGCCCCACCAAGAACACTCTTCTGGCGTTGGTTCGGTTTAGGCGCGAGCGGCCCACCGTGCGGGGGAGCGCCCGGTATTTCGGGCGGATCCCCAGACACCATATGGGCGGTTCGCAGTGGTGTGCTAAAACTCGTGGCGGCAAGAGGCACGACCAGTCAGCCCGCGTCGCTGTACAATTTGCAGACCGATATTGGAGAAACCCAGGATCTGGCAGGGGCGCAACCTGGCGACGTCAACACCCTGACGAGCCTATACAATCAATGGAATAGTGAGACAATTCCTCCTCTGTGGCTGAATAACACC
>Ga0207701_10004991_pt1 | contig 13366 bp, 9 predicted proteins | sample KBSSwiSSwithPhiX_FD_184294 | JGI IMG/M metagenome (GOLD analysis project Ga0207701, IMG submission 184294) | Switchgrass rhizosphere bulk soil microbial communities from Kellogg Biological Station, Michigan, USA, with PhiX - S5 (SPAdes) (version 2) | ecosystem: Environmental > Terrestrial > Soil... | reverse complement strand
GCAGGCAAGGCTCGTGTTCGTGGGCGAGAACGAGGGCGGCACGTACGGGCGGGAACTCCTCCGTGCCGTTGCCGCGATGGAGGGAGCCGAAAGGGTCCACATCACGGGGTACGTTGCGGCGGAGGACTTCGAGCGGTATCTCGCCGCGGCCGACGTCGCAGTGCAATTGCGCACGTCGAGCCGAGGCGAATCCTCATGGTCGATTTTGCGCTGCCTCGCGGCAGGCATCCCGACGATCGTCAACGCGCACGGCGCTGCGGCGGAAATCGCGCCTCACGCGGTGCGTGCACTTCCGGATGCATTCGCGGATCGGGACCTCGCCGCAGCCCTATGCGAACTCGCGGCGGATCCAGCATCGCGCTCGCGCCTTCGCGACGACGCCCTGACCTACGTGCGCGAGCATCACGCCTCCCGGGAAGTCGCAAAGCGCTATGCCGAGGCGGTCGAGGCGTTCGCCGCCGCGAACCCGCGCTTGCGCGAAGCCCGACTCGTGGACTCGATCGCGACGACGGCTGGCGAAGGCGCGACGGCGGCGGACCTCGAGCGAACTGCGCGCTCGATCGCACTGCTTCGCCGGCCGGCCGGCCAGCGCCAGTTGCTCGTCGACGTCACGGTCGTCGCGCGCAACGATTTGCGCACGGGCATCGAGCGCGTCGTGCGCGGCGTGCTCGTGGGGCTGTTGCGCAATCCACCGGAGGGGTTTCGCGTGGAGCCGGTACGCGCCGACGGCGAGCGGTACGTGTACGCGCGATCTTACGCGTCGCGGGTGCTGGGGTTGCCGGACGGCCTCGTCGCCGACGAGCCGGTGGAGACCACATCCGGCGACTGCTTCCTCGGCCTCGACTGGTACGCCGACGGCATCCCGCGATTCGCATCGATGCTCGCGCAGTGGCGAGCACTCGGCGTGCGCCTGTATTTCGTCGTCTACGACCTATTGCCCCTCCTGTTACCGACGGCGTTCCCGGAAAGCTCGAGACGGATGGTCGAAACGTGGCTGGCCACGATCGCACGGGCCGCCGACGGTCTCGTGTGCATCTCCCGCGCGGTGGCGGACGAGCTTGTGGTGTGGCTCGATGCGACACAGCCGGCGTGCTCGCGACCTCTGCGGATCGGGTACTGGCCCCTTGGCGCGACTTTCGACGACACGGCTCCGACGCGTTCCGCCGTGGATGTCGACGTGCTTGTCCGGCAATGCACGACGCGCCCGGCGTTTCTCATGGTGGGGACGGTCGAGCCGCGCAAGGCGCACGCGGAAGTGCTGGCGGGATTCGAGGCCGCCTGGCGCAACGGTGTCGACGCAAATCTCGTCATCGTGGGCAAGCAGGGATGGATGATGGACGCACTCGCGGCCAGGTTGAATGCCCACCCCGAGCAGCGCCATCGCCTGTTTTGGCTCCAGGACGTTTCCGACCAGGCCCTCGACGCGCTCTACGCGGCTTCGACCGCGCTGATCGTGGCATCTCGCGGTGAAGGGTTCGGACTGCCGCTGGTGGAGGCCGCTCGGCACGGCACGCCGGTCATCGCGCGCGACCTGCCCGTGTTCCGGGAGGTCGCGGGGTCGCATGCCACCTACTTCGACAGCGATGCACCGGCTGACCTCGCGCGCACGATCGGACAATGGCTGCGTATGGTTCGCGAGGGAACCGTGCCTGACTCGCGCGGGATCGTGGCGCTTGATTGGGCGCAGAGTACGGTGCGCCTTGTCGCAGTGCTCGAGGGCAAGGCATGGTATCGCGAGTGGCCCGCTTCCCCGCCCAAGGCCGAGGTCGAAGCCGAGCGCGAGTCGATCCTCGAGGCTTGCGCGACCGAAGCGGGTCGCACGACGGCATGACGTTGTCGCGGGCCCTCTCCGCTTCCTCCTGCGTGAGGGACAGCGCGATCTTGTGCGCGACGATCGTCGCAGCGCTCTACTTCTTCGTCGGCCCGGCGGCGTTCGACCTCCGCATTCCGCTTTCCTACTACCACGACGGCATGTCGCACGGATTCGTGGTGAAGACCATCCTCGATGTCGGATGGTATCCCGTCCGTTCGCCCTTCGTCGGTGCGCCGTTCGGCTCCGACCTCTTCGACTACCCCTTCAGCGACGGCCTCAATTTCCTGCTGGTCCGCGTGCTGGGACTCGGCGGCGGAGACTGGGTGGAAGTGTCCAACCTGTACTTCCTCGCCGGATTCTTGCTCTCGGGCCTGTCCGCCTACTGGGTGATGAGGCGACTCGGAATCGTTGCCTGGTGGGCGATCGCCGGTGCGTTGCTCTTCGCGCTGCTGCCTTACCATTTGGAGCGGCGCCAGCATCTGTTTCTCGCCTCGTATGCGACCGTGCCGCTGGGCGTCTGGCTCGCCTACGTCGCGTGGCGAGGACATCGAACGGCTGCCAGGTCGAGCACGCGTCGCCGAGCCATGGTTGCCCTCGTTGCAGTCGCGGTCGGCGCGGGAGGAGTGTATTACGCCTTCTTCTCCGCTTTCCTGGTGGCCGTTGCCGGGGCGGCTCGCGTGCTGGGCACCCGCGCATGGCGCGCCGCCTTGCCCGCTCTCGCGATCGCCGGGGTGATCGCGTTGACCGTTGGCATCAACGTCGCGAGCACGGTCGTCTTTCGCCTGACGCATGGGCCGAACCCTGCAGTAGCCGTTCGCTCGCCCGTGGATGCCGAAATCTACGGCCTGCGCCTCACCCAGCTCGTGCTGCCCCATGGCCATCATCGCGTCGATCGGCTGCGCGTGCTGTACGAGCAATATGCGGCAAAAGCGCCGCTCGTCAACGAAAACGCATCCGTGTCGTTGGGCCTGGCCGGGACGCTCGGCCTTGCGGTGCTCGCGTTCGCGACACTGCGCCGTCTTGCCGGCACACGAAGCGCGGTCTCGCCGCGCTTCACCTTTCTCGCGCTCATCGCCTTGAGTAGCCTCGCGATTGGAACGATCGGCGGGTTGGGGGCCGTGTTTGCCTACGCGGTTTCGCCCATGATTCGCGGCTACAACCGGATTGGCGTGTTCATCGCCTTCGTGTCGCTGGCGGCGCTCGTGCTCGCACTGCAGGTCGTGCTCACTCGTGTTCGCGCCGTTGCCCTCGTGGGCATCGCCTGCGCGGCGGGATTGGCCCTGGTGGGCGCCGCCGACCAGACGCCGCGCGCTTATCGCGAGGCGCAGGATCCCACGTTCACGAGCGATCGCAACTTCGTGCGCAAGGCCGAGGCGGCACTCCCTGCGGGAACCATGGTGTGGCAGCTCCCTTATCAGCCGTTCCCCGAAGGCGTGCCCATCGAACAGATGGCGAATTACGGGCCACTCCGCGGCTATCTCCATTCGAGCGCGCTTCGCTGGAGCTACGGGGCGATGAAGGGACGCGACGCCGATCATTGGATTCGCGCGGTGGCGCAACATCCGCTATCGGCGCAGCTCGACCTCGTCGCCCGCAGCGGCTTCGGAGCCGTCTACGTGGACCGCCGCGGCTTCGCCGACCGGGGCGCGGGAGTCGAGAGCGTGTTGCGTGACCGGCTCGGGCAACCGATTGCCGAAAGCTCGGACGGGCTGCTCGCGATGTACCGACTGCCACCGACTGGCGAGGTCCCGCTGTCCCTGCAGGACGTGCTGGTCCCTGTAGAGGTTCCGATCCGATTCGACACGCCAGCGATGCCGGTCACCGTTGCCCGCACGGAAGGCGTGTCGCATTACGAGCCCTGGGGCCGGTGGACGGACGGCGAAGTCGCCCGCATCACGCTCTCACGCGACCTGCCGTCGCGATTCGTGCTGCGCATCGAGACGGCCGTCGCGTTTCCTCCCAGCGTGGGCGTCGACCTGGTCGCACGCGTGGGCCAAGTGCAACACAGTTTTCGCGTGGGGGCCGGCCCCGGCGTCGTCGACATTCCGTTCGAGGCCCCGCTGGCGGGACGAACGATCGAAATTCTGATTCCCGCGCCTCGGTCCCCCAGCGAGCTTGGGATCTCCGCGGATGGTCGCCGGCTGGGTATCGGCCTCAAGTCCATCACCGTCCTGCCGCGGCCGGTCGGGTCGTAGGAGGGCCTGCCGCGGGCGCATGCTATTGTCATTGGTGGCAATCCGATGGAGGTGTGCCATGCGGTCGCTCTCCCGCTGTATCGCAGCGCTGGTTGCCTCGTTTGCCTCGTTCCACGCGCTCGCCGTCACCCTGCCACTGCACACGGCGGTCGTCCCGTACGTCACGGGATTGGCCCCGGGTCCGATCGACATCGTGACGCCACCGGACGGCAGCGGTCGCATGTTCTTCGTGCAGCAGGGCGGGCAGATTCGCATCATCGAGAACGGCGCGCTGGTCACCGCGCCCTTTCTCTCGCTCACGGGATCGACGATCCTGAGCTCAGGCGAGCGCGGGCTCCTCTCGCTCGCGTTCCATCCGAACTACCTCGCGAACGGCTTTTTCTACGTCTACTACACGCGCGCAGGCGATGGTGCGCTGACGATTGCACGCTATTCGCGCTCCGCAGGCGACCCACGCGTCGCCAATCCTGCATCGGGACAAGTGCTGCTCACGATCCCGCATAGCGACTTTGAGGGTCACAACGGCGGCAAGCTCCTGTTCGGTCCCGACGGCTATCTCTACAGCACACATGGCGACGGCGGCAGCGCCAACGATCCGCTCAACAGCGGCCAGACGCTGAGCACGCTGCTCGGGAAGCTCTTGCGCATCGACGTCGACGGCGGCACGCCGTACGCGGTTCCCCCCGACAATCCATTCGTGGGTGTCGCCGGCGTGCTCCCCGAAATCTTCGCCTATGGCTTGCGCAACACGTGGCGCATGTCGTTCGACCGGCTGACCGGCGATCTCTTCCTGGGCGATGTCGGCCAGGGCCAGCGCGAGGAGATCGACTTCATCGCGGCCGCAAGTCCTGGCGGCCAGAATTTCGGATGGCGCGTATGGGAAGGCACGCGTTGCAATACCTCCGTGGCCACGACGTCGCAATGCAACGCGCTGGCCCAGACGCCGCCGATCCTCGAGTACGACCACACAACAGGCCCCACCGGCGCGGGAACGGGCGCTTGCGGCGGCTCGGTCTCAGGTGGGTTCCGCTACCGGGGCACCGCCATTCCTTCGCTGTACGGGCGTTACGTGTTCGCGGACTACTGCACGGGTCGGATGTGGACCGCCATCCCCACCGGAGGACCGACGTGGGAGCGCGCGACATTTGCGGATACGGGTCTCAAAATCACGGGTTTCGGGGAAGACGAGGCGGGCGAACTCTACTTTGCCGGCGGCAACACGATCTACAAGCTCGTCGCGGACGAGGCGCAGGCGAGCCTCATGGGTGACGTCAGCGGCGACGCGCGCGCCGACCTCGTGTGGCAGAACCCATCGACCGGTACCGTCGCGTTGTGGCTCATGAACGGTCTTGCGCCGACGAGCGCCGTGGTGCTGATCGCCAACAGCGCGTGGCGCGTTACGCACGTCGCCGACTTCAACAACGACGGCCGCCTCGACCTCGTGTGGCGCAACACGCTCACCGGGGACACGGCGATCTGGCTCATGAACGGCACGACCGTGACTGCGTCCGCGGTGATCAGCGCCGATCCCGCGATGGTCGTGACGCATGCGGCAGATTTCAACGGGGACGGCCGCGCCGACCTCGTGCTGCGCAACGCGCAGTCCGGGCAAACGTCGATCTGGCTCATGAATGGAACGACGGTCACGGCGGCGACGACCATTCTTACCGACGCCTCGTGGATCGTGACGCACACGGCCGACTTCAACGGCGACGGCAGGGCCGATCTCGTCTGGCGCAACGAAGCCGCGGGCCAGAACGCGGTCTGGCTAATGAACGGGACCGCCTCGACGTCCGCGACGGTGATCTTCTCCGATCGCCTGTGGCACGTCACGCACACTGGCGATCTCAATGGCGACGGCCGCGCGGATCTCGTGTGGCGCAACATTTTCACGGGTGCGACCGCCGCATGGCTGATGGATGGGACCACGGCGACATCCGCGGCCACGATCTTCACGGATCGCAATTGGTCGGTCGTTCGTCTCGCCGATGTGAGTGGCGATGGCCGGGCCGACATCGTGTGGCGCAACCGCGTGAGCGGTGCAACGGCGGTGTGGACCATGAACGGGACCGCTGCCACCGCCTCGGCGGTGATCTACGGAAATGCCGCGTGGCGCGTGACGCACGCCGCCGACTTCAACGGCGACAGCCGCGCGGATCTCGTGTGGCGCAACGCCACCACGGGACAGACCGCGATCTGGACGATGAATGGAACGGCAGTTACGTCGAGCGCGATCGTGTTCGGCGATGCGCAGTGGTCGGTGGCGGACGTCAACGTCGCTCCCTGATGACGCAACAAAAAGGCGCGCTCTTGCGAGCGCGCCTTTGGTCGATGTCGCCTGCCGATGTTACGGCTGGATGACGAGAACGTTGTAGCCCGCGCCGTTGAGGTGCGCGGCCGTGTCGGACCGGTGAATCGTCCACACACCGCCCGCGGCGCAAACGCCTGGACCGGCATAGTAAGCGTTGGCGGGCTGTCCTCCGAACGCCGTGCCCGTGCCGCCGGTATTTCCGTTGTAATACTCGACCGGGGTGATCAACAGTAACGCCGTCGGATTGGCGTTGGTGTACTGGTTGTTGATGATGCTGTAGGCGGGGAATCCCGGACACAGGGTCGAGGCCGTATTGACCTTGTGAACGAACGCCGTTGCATTGGTATTGAGCCCCGCACCGCGAACCCGGACGCCGCCAACCGCGATGTCGAGGGCGTTGTCGCCTTGCGCAAGCCGCGCGTCCGCTCCCGTCGGCGTCGCATACCCACGGATCGCGGCGCCGATCGAGCTTGTCGTCTCGGAATAGAACATGCCGCCGTCGGAGTTGTAGTTGCCGCGGACGCTGAAGTAGTCGGTGGTATTCCCACTGTCGACTTCACCGAAATACCCGCCGATGTCGATCACGACGTGGCCCGACGTGCCGCGCAACTGCACTTTGAAGTCGCCATCGGCATCGACACCGGAGATCGTCGTCGCGCTGTTCCACTGGCCCGCCTGGATCACCATGACGACGGTGTTTCCGAGCGTGCCGGCTTCCGAGATCACTTCGATGTCGCCGGACGCCGCCGTAGGCGGCGTCGTGACCGCGAGTGCCACCGCCCTGATGCGATCGGCTCCGGCAGGCAGGCCGCAGTTGCCGGCTGCCCGATAGACGCGGGTCTCGCCCGCAGCGAACGCGCCGCCTGCGTAAACCGGTGAGAACAAGCCGCGTGTATCGACGAGACGACAGGCAGTGGTGGGAATGAACGCTCGCAGAGGCAGCTCGACCTTCGGCTTGATCGAGTTACCCGAGCTCATACCCGCGAGGTTGCTGCTGAGGCCGGCGGGCGCCCCCCAGAACTGCGGAACGCTCATGCTGCTGACCACGGACGGCGTGGTCATGGTGGCCTTTGATTCGCGCCCTGCTGCTGGATCCTGCGCGTACACCGATGCTGCGACGATCAGCGCCGCGGCGCCGATTGCGAAACGTTGAAAATTTCGACTCTTCATCATCGTGTCCTTTCAGGTGACTCGTGACTTAGCGGACGCCCGGCATCGAGCGAGCACGTAAGGTACTCGTTTTTTGCTGAGGAAAGTAGATGCGCGCGATGTGAATATTCGCCTCCACAAATGTGCCGGGCTTGCAAATGCGGTAGCGCGCAGCGCGTCGCTGCTCCGCAAAAAAATAAAGTGGCGGCCTCTGTGGCCGCCACCTTGAAGTGCACAACGACCACGGAAGAGTTGCCGAACGTCCTGTCGCCGCTGCTCCCTGAGTCCGAGTTATTCACGACGTAGAGCAGCAGGCCGCCAACCTGCGCGTACGTGCCGACGATCGAGATGTAGTCAAGGTTGCCACGGTGTCGTTGAAGCTCGCGTAGTAACTGTTGATGTCGATGACGTACCCGCTTTTCGTACCTGGCAGCAGTTAACACGATAGAAATTTTCGTGTTGTGCGAAACGACGCGCCATGCTCCTTGCCCGGTCGCCGATGTCGCATTGCCGCAATGGCGTAAAATTGCCGCGTGGACACGTTGCAACCCGACAAATTGTCGACGACGACTTCGCGTGCCGCGGATGCCCTGACCCGTGCGCTCGCCCAGCCCGTTCTGTTCGGTGCGCCAAACCGTGCGGCGCTTCTTGGATGCACGTTGCCGGCGCGCGGACGCACGTTCGAAGTCGCGGTGAATCGCAATCATGGGATCGAGCCGGTCACGTCCGCATGCGCGCCGTACGCCGCGTGGAACGGAATTGCTTATGCGTGGACAGTCGGCGACTACGACGACAGCTTGAGCTTTGGCCACCTTCCGGACGCCGATGTCCATCTCGTGTGGCTGGACACCCTGCGGATCACCCTCGACGAGCATGCGTTGGTTGCATGGCTTGGCGATCGGCTCGCATCGCTGCGTGCCAGGACGGACAAGCCGATCGTCGTCGCTGCCTGGCCGCTCACGCGCGCGCAGCGGGACGCGATCGCCACGCTTGCGATCCGCGACATGCACGTCGCTGACCTTGGTCCGCTCGCCGAAATGCTCGGGCCGCGCTGGCTCGACCGGCGCACGGAGGTGCTGAGCGGGACACCGCTGTCCAATCACGCCTGCCTTCACGTCGCGCGCGAGATGGCGTGCCGCTGGCTGCCTGCTGCCGTGCTGCCGCCGGTCAAGTGCATCGCGGTCGACCTGGACGGAACTCTATACGACGGCGTGCTCGGCGAAGACGGGATTGCCGGCGTTCGCCTCGGCGATCATCACGCCGCGCTGCAGCGCGCGATTGCGGACATGCGCAGCGAAGGCATGCTGCTCGCCCTCGTGTCGCGCAACGAGCGTGCGGACGTCGAAGCCCTGTTCGCGCAGCGCCCGGATTTCCCTCTGCGCTGGACGGACTTCTCCGCGATCGAGGTTTCATGGGACGACAAGGCGCGCGGCATCGAGCGCGCGGCGGGCCGCCTGCGTATCGGCACGGATGCGTTCGTGTTCGTCGACGATAACCCGGGCGAGCTCGCGGCCGTGTCTGCGTGCCTGCCGGTGGCGACGGTGCATGCGCGTCCCGATGCGCGAGAGACGCTCACGGCGCTGGAGCACGTTGCCGGCGTCTTTCGCTGGACGCGATCCGCCGCCGATGCGGTTCGCGCCGACGATCTGCGTGCTGCGGACGAGCGCGAAGCATTGCGCTCGGCGGTGGTCTCCGACGAGGAGTATCTGCGAAGCCTCGAGGCGCGGCTGACGTTTTACGTCGGGGCCGACGCGCACATCGCGCGCATGGCGGAGCTTGCGCGCAAGACGAACCAGTGGAACCTCGCGCTGCGGCGCACGAGCGAGGCGGAGATCGCGCAGCGCGTGGCCGAGCATCCGGCCAACGGCGTTGCATTCTCGCTATCCGACAAGCTCTCCGACAGCGGCGTGATCGGTGCGCTGGTCGGCGAGGTCGCCAACGGGACGCTGCACGTGCGAGAAGCGGCAGTCAGCTGCCGTGCGCTCGGACGCAGCATCGAGGACGTGATGATGACGCAGGCGCTGCGGCTCATGGCCGAGGGCCGCGACATCCAGCGTGTCCGCTTCGATGTCGTGCAGGGGCCTCGCAACGCACCGGCACGCAACTGGCTCGCCCGCTATGCGCGCGCCGAGATCGACGAGGCGACGTCGTACGTCGACGTAGCGATGGCCGACATCGCGTGCAGGCCGCTTCCCGATGCCATCGCCATCGCGGTCGACAGCGTCGAGCCCGCGCGATGAGCCCGGGCACCGACCTCGAGCGGGACGTCCGCGCGCTCGTCGCCACCGTACTCAAGCTTCCGGTGACACCCGACGCCCCTGTTGCGCGCAACGCATGCGCCGCGTGGGACTCGTTGAAGCACGTCGAGATCGTGTTCGCGCTGGAGGACCGCTTCAACGTGCAGTTCGACGAGGACGAATTCCCGCGCATGGACTCTACGAACGCCATCGCGGACATGGTGGCGGCGCGCCTTGGATCATGACGTCACGGTGCGGGGCCACGGATACGCCTTGCGCCCCGTGGGATTCGACGACGCGGCGCTCATCGTCGCGTTGCGCAGCGAAGGCGGTCCCTACATCAATCGCGGCGCCCGAACCGAGGAGGAGCAGCGCGCGTGGCTAGCCCGGTACCTCGAGCGCGAAGGTGATTACTACTTCGTTGCCGAGCGGCTGCTTGACGGTAGCGCGGAAGGGCTGGCCGCCATCTATGACGTCGAGGCCGGCGCGCGTCGCGGGGAGTGGGGACGCTTCGTGGTGCGCCAAGGCGCGAATGCCGCGATCGAGACCGCGCTGCTCGTGTACCGGTGTGCGTTCGAAATGCTGGCGCTCGAGTCGCTCGTGTGCCGCACGCTCGCGGCCAACGCGCAGGTCGTGGCATTCCACGACAGCTGCGGCCTGGTGCGCGCATCCGCGGAGGTCGAGGTGATGCACGACGGGATTCCCGTGCGTGCGGTCGAGCACTGGCTGCACCGTGGCGGCTGGCCGGCGGTCGAAGCAAAGCTCGAGCCTGTCGCGCAACGTCTTGCCGCAAGAATGACGAGGCAGCATATCTAATGGACGCCGCGCTGGCCGGCCTTGCGTTCCATCACGTCGGTCTTGCGTGCGCGGACATCGAGGCCGAGGCCGCGCGCCTGGCGCCGCTCGGTTACGTCATGGAGGCCGAAGCCTTCGTCGATCCGCGCCAGGGCGTGCGCGGGGTGTTCCTGGCGGGACAAGCGCCACGGCTCGAGCTCCTGGAGCCGCTGCCGGGACGCGAGGACGGCGTTCTCGCGCCGTGGCTCGCCGCGTCGATCAAGCTGTACCATCTCGCCTACGAGACGCCCGATCTCGCCGGAAAGATTGCGCAATTGCGCGCATCCCGTGCGAAGGTCGTCGTCGAGCCGGTGCCGGCGGTCGCGTTCGGCGGTCGCCACATCGCGTTTCTGCTCCTGCCCAACCGACTGCTGATCGAGCTCATTGAAAGGGACTCGCCATGAACGATGAGCTCTCGCGCCTCGCGAGCATCGCAAGCGACTCGCGCTACGCCGCGGGTGTCAACTCGGATACGGTGCGTTACTCCTTTCGCGTCTTCGAGCGCTACCTGCGCGGGACGTCGATCCTGGAGATGGGGCCGGCCGAGGGCGTGATGACGCGCCTGCTGGTCGACACTGGCAAGGCGCTGACCGTGGTGGAAGGAAGCCGCGCGTTCTGCGACGCGATCGCGGCGCGCCATCCGGGTGTCGAGGTCGTGCACGGCCTGTTCGAGGACTACGCGCCCGCGAAGCGCTTCGACAACATCGTGCTGGGCCACGTGCTCGAGCACGTGGCCGATCCCGCGGACATCGTGAAGCGCGCGGCGGCGTGGCTCGCGCCGAACGGCCGTGTCCTCGCCGCCGTGCCGAACTGCCGCTCGCTCCATCGTCAGGCCGCGGTGATCATGGGTTTGCTGCCGAGCGAGACCTCGCTCAACGAGGCCGACGTCCATCACGGGCACCGCCGCGTGTTCGATCCCGAATCGTTCCGGCAATGCTTCCTCGGGGCCGGGCTTGCGGTCGAAGTGTTCGGCGGCTATTGGCTGAAGCCGCTGTCGAACGCGCAGATCGAGGCGACGTGGACGCCCACCATGCTCGAGGCGTTCATGCAGCTTGGCGAGCGCTACCCGGACATCGCGGGCGAGATCTACGTCGTGGCAAGCAGGCGCGCCGGCTGACGCATGGACGTTCCGTTGTTCCGCTTCGACGACGACGCCGCGCAGGCGGAGGCGCTGCGCAGCGCCGCGCTGCGAGTGCTCGGCAGCTCGCGGTTCGTGCTCGGCAACGAAGTTGCGGCGTTCGAGCGCGAGTTCGCGCAATGGTGCGGCGCGCGCGAGTGCGTCGGCGTTGCCAACGGCACCGACGCGCTCGAGCTCGCATTGCGCTCGGTCGGAGTGCAGCGCGGCGACCGCGTCGCGATGACGGCCAACGCCGGCTACTACGCCGCGACAGCCACTCATGCGATCGGTGCGCTGCCCGTCTACGTCGATGTCGGCGACGACCTCGTGATGACGCGCGCCACGCTGGGCGACACGCTCGCACAAGCGCGTGCTGTCGTGGTCACTCATCTGTATGGGCGGATGGCGCCGGTGGAGGACATCGCCGAGGCGGCGAATGCGGCGGGCGTGCCGCTCGTCGAAGACTGCGCCCAGGCGCACGGCGCGCGGCGGGGCGGGCGTTTCGCCGGCACGTTGGGCGCGGTCGGCTGCTTCAGCTTCTACCCGACCAAGAATCTGGGCGCTCTGGGCGACGGCGGCGCGATCGTGACGTCGGACGAAGGCGTTGCGCAACGCGTGCGCTCGCTGCGGCAATACGGCTGGGATCAGAAGTATCGCGTGGCTCGCGAGGGCGGTCGCAACAGCCGGCTCGACGAGCTGCAGGCGGCTTTGCTGCGCGCCAAGCTGCCGCGCCTCGCGCAAGCGAACGACGCGCGCGTCGCGATCGCGCTTCGCTATCGCGAAGGACTCGCCGGACTGCCAGTCGAGCTGCCGTGGTGGCAGGACGACGAGTATGTCGCGCACCTGTTCGTGATCCGCTGCAGGGATCGCGATGCGCTGCGCGCGTCGCTTACGGGCGCCGGCATCGGCACGGACATCCACTATCCGATTGCCGATCACGAGCAGCCGGTCGAGGCAACGGCCGTGCGTCCTTCGCTTCCGGCGACGGAAGCCGCATGCCGCGAGATCGTCTCGCTGCCGTGCTTCCCGGGACTTCGCGCGGACGAGGTCGATCGCGTGATCGCCGCCGTGCGCGCGCATTACGGGACGTCACGATGAGCAGCGTGGAGGGCCAACATCCCCAGCGGCGCCTGCTGTCCGTCATCGTCCCCGTCTACTTCAACGAGGGCTCGCTGCCGGGTCTGTTCGAGGCTCTGCGCGAAGTGGAAGCTTCGCTCGCGAGCCGCGGACTCGACCTCGAGCTCGTATTCGTCGACGACGGGTCCGGTGATCGATCGCTCGCGGAGCTTCGGCGGATCAAGGAAGCGCGGCCCGCCACCGTGGTAGTGAAGCTCACGCGCAACTTCGGCGCGGTGCCCGCGATCCGCACGGGCCTTCGCTACATCAGCGGCGACGCCTTCGCGTTTCTCGCGGCGGATTTGCAGGACCCGCCGTCGCTCGTGGTCGACATGGCCGACCGGTGGTTGGCCGGCAGCAAGTTCGTGATCGCGGAGCGCGAGACCCGCGACGATCCGGCAGTGTCGCGGCTTTTCTCGCGCGTGTACTACTACCTCCTGCGCAAACTCGTGCTGCCGGGCTATCCCGCGGGAGGCTTCGATCTCGCGATGATGGACAAGGCGATGCTCGCGCCGCTGCGCGACAGCGCAAAGAGCGCGTTTCTGCCGCTCCTCGCGTACTGGCTGGGGTACCAGCCGTCGGTGATCCGCTACT
>Ga0207701_10004990_pt1 | contig 13367 bp, 10 predicted proteins | sample KBSSwiSSwithPhiX_FD_184294 | JGI IMG/M metagenome (GOLD analysis project Ga0207701, IMG submission 184294) | Switchgrass rhizosphere bulk soil microbial communities from Kellogg Biological Station, Michigan, USA, with PhiX - S5 (SPAdes) (version 2) | ecosystem: Environmental > Terrestrial >... | reverse complement strand
TCATCGTTGGGACAAACCGGAGTTTCCTCACCGCAAACGCTTACACGCTCGGTTATGGACGGAACTTGAGCGACGAAGACGTGGAACTTTCACGCCGGGTGATTGTCGTCGGCAAAATGATTGAGAAACGCTTGTTCCCGCACGAATCACCGATTGGCAAAGTGGTGAGAGTCAGCGGCCACACGTACTCAATCGTCGGTGTGCTCGCGGAGAAAGGAACCTCCTTCGGCCAGAGCCAGGACGACCTTTGCTTCATGCCAATCACGCGCTTCTTCGAGGACTATGGTGAAGCGAAACGCACAGTGAACATCGCCACGCAGGCGTTCTCTACGGAGACTTACAATCAAACCCTGGACAAAGGCATAAGTGCCATGCGCATCGCGCGTGGATTGCGCGCCGATCAGGAAAACGATTTCGAGATTTATTCGAACGACTCGCTCAAAAGCGCGTTTACTTCAGTCGCCGGCATCGTGCGCATCGGTGCGTTCGTCGTCAGCTTCATTGCGCTGTTGGCTGCCGGGATCGGCATCATGAACATCATGCTCGTGAGCGTTACCGAACGAACGAAGGAAATCGGTGTGCGTAAATCAATCGGCGCACGCAGCCACGATGTGCTGCGTCAATTCCTCACCGAAGCAGTGTTTATCTCAGAAGCGGGCGGCATTCTGGGGATCATTTTGGGAATCATCGCTGGCGACCTGCTGGCCGCTTGGCTGAAGGTGGACATCATCTTCCCCTACGGCTGGGCCATCGCTGGACTTCTGGTCTGCTCCGCCGTCGGCATCGGTTTCGGACTCTATCCCGCGTATCGTGCAGCCAACCTCGATCCTATCGAAGCGCTGCGTTACGAATAGACGACCGCCGCCCAATACTGTCCCGCAGGCCAGGTCATCCAACCCCTTAGCGCAGCACCATGTGTTATTCCAAGCCAAGCGCTTTGAATGTCGCGTCGACGTGTTTGAAGTGAGTGTCGAGTGAGCAAAGGCGATCAATTTCTTCCGGTGAAAGACGGGCGACGATTTCGGGTTCGCGCTTGGCGTTCCCGGCGAAGGTCCCCTCACCTTTCCACGTTTTCATAGCGGCGCGCTGCACGGCTTCATATGCATTCTTGCGCTCTGAGCCTGCGCGTGTCAGCGCGAGCAGAATGGATTGGCTAAAATAAAGCCCTTTTGTCAGCGCGAGGTTTTCCGCCATTCGATCCGGATAAACCTGCAGTTTTTCGACGACCTCACACAATTTCGCCACCATGTAGTCGAGCAGGATACATGAATCGGGCAGAATGATGCGTTCTGCGCTGGAGTGGCTGATGTCGCGCTCGTGCCACAGCGCCACGTTCTCCAGCGCCACGACGGCGTTTCCACGAATTACGCGGGCTAAGCCGCTCAACCGTTCGTTTGTGATCGGGTTGCGTTTGTGCGGCATTGCGGAGCTGCCTTTCTGGCCTTCACCGAAGAATTCTTCTACTTCGAGTACTTCAGTGCGCTGTAGATGCCGAAATTCTGTCGCCCAACGATCGATGCTCGATGCGATCACCGCGAGAGTAGTCATGAATTCCGCGTGGCGATCGCGCTGCACGATTTGGGTCGAAAGCGTCGCGGGTTTGAGTCTAAGCCTCTCACACACCGAGCGCTCGATTTTTGGATCGATGTGAGCATGCGTGCCCACTGCGCCACTGATTTTGCCGACGCGAATACGCTCCCGGGTTTGGGTGAGACGCTCTGCAGCACGACCGAATTCGTCATACATCAGCGCCAGCTTTAATCCGAACGTGATTGGCTCAGCGTGCACGCCGTGACTGCGGCCGATCATCGGCGTCATTTTGTACCGGCGCGCCTGATCTGCGATTACGCTCCGAAGCGCTTGAAGATCATCGAGAAGGATGTGGCACGACTCGTTCAGTTGCACCGCGAGCGTTGTGTCCAGAATGTCCGATGAAGTCAGCCCCTGGTGAATCCAGCGCGACGCCGGGCCGACCGATTCGGCTACATTTTCGAGAAAAGCGATAACGTCGTGGTTGGTTCGCTTTTCGATTTCGAGGATCTTTGGAATCGAGAACCGCGCTCGTTTTCGAATCTCAGCAGCGTCCTCTTTCGGAATCTGGCAAAGCCCTGCCAGTGCCTCACAGGCAAGCACTTCAATTTCCAGCCAGATCTCAAACTTTCTTTGGTCCGACCAGATTTTGCTCATTGCCGGCCGGGAATAACGATCAATCACGGTGGGAACATAAAAGCGACCGTCGTGAGCGAAAGGCGTTTTTGTCCAGAGTGGCGCAGAATTCAGCTTTAGCGTGCGCCGTCCCAGCCCGTTTCCATAAAAAAAGAAAGTCCGCTGAGGACAGCGGACGCTACAACGTTAGAGGCTTACCGCGGGAACTTTGCCTGGCCTTGGTCAGCAAACGCGGGCGCGCAGGAAACGTCCGTTATCCTTTACGCGTACCTTGCCGCTGGCGAGAAGGTCCGCGACGGCTGCCACCATTTCTGTACTGCTACGCGTGCAGGAACTAACTGCCAGAATCAGATCACCGAGCGAAAGCCGAGCGCGTGGTCTGATGATTTGGCGAAATTGGGGATTTCTTTTCATACGTTTACCGTTTCTACTAGGAGCAGGTGCGATGCCAGATGTCATTGTGAATATGTCGTCCATTGGTATTCGTGCAATTATTCACTTCTTGTGCACCTTAGAACTGACCGTTCAGCGACACTTTTGTTCAATTTTAAAACATGAATATGCTGCAAACGCCTCAATCAGCGATGGCTGTCGATCATTAATGTTGAATTGCGGCCGCTCGCCCAAGCCGCGATTCCCTTTGTCGCTTACGTTTTGCCGCGACGTCAATCGCTCCGCTTTTTATCTGTTAGAGTGACTACCAGAAGATAAAGAACGGTGATCAGGACGCATGCGATCACGATCGTGTGAAAGTTACCGCTCTCCTTTACGGCTCTGATCAAAGCCGTCGCATCTTTCGAATCGATCATTTCTCGCGTCAGTACCCTTTGGCCGAACCACGCCAGGACGGAACACCACAACGCCGAACCGGCCAACGTCATCACGCTGAATGTGGCGAAATTCATTCGGATTATTCCCGCCGGAATGGAAATGAGATGGCGGATCACCGGCAAAAGGCGCGCAAAGAAAATGCCCCCTGCTTCGTAACGACGAACCCATCTTTCGGCCCGCTCTAGTTTATGCTCGCTAATCAGAAAATAGCGTCCCCACCGCGCGATGAAAACGCGTCCGAGCCACAATGCAGCCCAGTAGGTCACGGTCGCTCCGAGCCAGGAGCCGAATGTGCCCGCGGCGATGACAGCGAACGTGTTTAATTTTCCTTCCGTAGCGAGAAATGCAGCGGGAGGAATAACGATCTCACTGGGCACTGGAAAGATCGAGCTTTCCATCGCCATGAGCAAAATGATCCCCATATATCCCCACTGCTCGACCCACTGAAACCATATTTGAACCAGATGATGCATCGGTAATTTTGGATTTTCGATTTTCGAGTTGTGATTACCCCGGCAACCGCGCGACTAGTTCAATCCGAAATCCGCAATCCGCAATCCAAAATTGCGATCTCCAGCTATTGCCGCGTCGTTCGGTGTCACCAGCTGTTCTGGGAAACGGCGTCTTGTCATTCCGAGCGTAGTCGAGGAATCTCTGGATTCGTGCCGCAATAAAATTCGGCCTCGCTCAGTCTAATTCGGAACCCACAATCCAAATTCGCATGTCGATTTACCGGCGCGTCCTTCGCTACTACCAGCCGTTCTGGGGAAAAACGATACTCGGTCTGCTTCTGTCGCTGGTCGGCATTGGTCTCAATCTGCTGAAGCCGTGGCCATTCAAAATCATCGTGGACGATTTCCTGCGACCTACGCCCGCCGCGCAGGGTGATTGGCGGACTTGGGTTCCCCTGCTCTGTCTCGCGCTGGTCGTGATCCAGTTTGCGTGGGGAATCATTAACTGGATCACGAACTATCTATTCGTGAAGATCGGCCTCCAGGCGCTGCTGAAACTACGAACCGATCTGTACTCTCATCTGCAACGGCTTTCTCTTAAATTTCATGACGCGCGGAGATCTGCCGATTCCAGTTTTCGCGTCGCATACGATTCCCAGTCAATCCAAACGATCTACAACAAAGGTTTCACCAATATCTTTGCGTCGGTAATTGCGCTGATCGGCACATTCATCGTCATGTTGAAGCTCGACTGGGTTTTGACGCTGCTTTCGTTGGCGATTGTGCCTCTGATTGTTGGGGCGATTTATTTCTTCGCGCGCCGGATTCGCAGCGAATCGACCTCAATTCAGGAACAGGAAAGCGCCGTGCTTGCGCAAGCCCAGGAAGGATTGAGCTCGATCCGGATGGTGCACGCTTTCGGGCGTGAAGATTTCGAGGTACGGCAATTTCATCAACAAGCGCAGCAGAGCTTGCAGGCCAACCTGCGGTTGACCTTAACCAACGTGAACAGCGCGTTGGTGATTAGTACGCTAATGGTCATTGGAACGGCGGCGATGTACTACGTAGGAACGTTGCATGTGCGCGCCGGCACGCTCAGCCTCGGTTCGTTGCTGGTTTTCAGCGCTTATCTCCTGATGCTGTATCAACCATTGGAATCCCTGACATACACGGCTTGGGCAATGGAAGGCGCTACAGCCGGCGCCAAACGCTGCTTCGAAGTGTTGGATCGTCAGGACGACGTGCGCGATGCGCCGAATGCGGTCGACATTCCATCGGCTAAAGGCGCGATCGAGTTTCGCTCGGTCGACTTTGGTTACGCCGAAAGCCGAATCGTTTTGCGCGATATCAATCTTTGCATCGCGCCGAATCAAATTGTTGGGCTCGTCGGCGGTACGGGGGCAGGCAAAAGCACATTACTCAGCCTCGTGCCACGTTTTTACGATCTAACGACGGGTTCCGTGATGCTTGATGGTCGCAATGTCCGCGAGATCACGAAGAAATCCTTGCGCGCTCAAATCGCGATCGTTCTCCAAGACACGCTACTTTTCTCCACAACGGTTCGCGAGAACATTGCCTATGGCCGACCCGATGCGACTGAGGAAGAGATCATTGAAGCGGCTCGTCGAGCGCAGGCCGATGGGTTTATTCAGCAAATGCCACAGGGATACAACAGCCTCGTCGGCGAACGCGGCGGGCATTTGAGTGTTGGCCAGCGACAGCGCATCGGAATCGCGCGAGCATTTTTGAAAAATGCACCAATTTTGTTGCTCGACGAACCGACTTCTGCGCTCGATCCAGCAACGGAAGCTGCCATCATGGATACGATCAAAGAACTAATGCGAGGCCGAACAACTTTGATTGCCACACATCGGCTGGCGACCATTCACAATCTGGACCAAATAATCGTGCTTGAGCACGGGCGCATCATCGAACAAGGCCGTGGCCCGGAGCTCCTAACTCGCGGCGGCGTTTACGCGAAACTTTATACATCGGGAAAATTTCCGACATGAGCACACCACGCTTCAAGATGTATTGCGGGCCGAGGGCGGCCCGGCTGCATCGACGTGCGTTAACGGCGGAGATTGGAGACAGCCTGCCCTCAGGCTGTTTGGAAGGTATTCATGAGCAACGTTAGAGAAGATCGACACGTCGAAAGCGATTGGTGGCCGGAGCCGATCCCGCCGAACGTGGCGTTCGGCGACGGCTTTTATTGCGAGAGCGCGCAAATCTTTCGAAAACTTCGAAGCAAAAAACCGCGCGCAGTCGTGATCGGAAAACATGTTTCATGTTACGCAGGCTGCTCATTTGCCATCGGCGATAATGGCCAATGCACGGTCGGCGATTTCACGCTGCTCAATGGCGCGCTGATCATGGCTGAGGCAAAGATCGAGATCGGTTCATTTTGTCTTGTTTCATGGAACGTCGGCATCGCCGATTCCGATTTTCATCCGCTCGAACCGGCTCAACGCCTGGTCGACGCGCGAGCGTTGGCGCCATATTTCGAAAATCGCCCGGCGCGCCCCACGTTGAAAACAGCGCCAGTCAAAATCTGCGACAACGTTTGGATCGGAATGAACGCCGTGATTTTGAAGGGGGTCACCATCGGCGAGAACTCAGTTGTCGCGGCCGGTTCAGTCGTAACCAAAAGTGTCGAGCCTAACAGAGTCGTCGCCGGGAATCCGGCTGTGGTGGTGAAAAAATTCCAAACGTGAGTCGTTTTAGCGCCGAACGCGGAATTCTCTTTGTTCGATGTTGGACGTTCGACATTGGGCGTTCGGTGTTTTGTTCGCGATGAAACGCAAGCGTATTGTGGTCATGGGCTTCATGGGCTCGATGCCGATCGCCGGTGTGATTTGGCAACACATACATTACGTCGTCGGCCTGCAACGGCTCGGGCACGACGTTTTCTTTATCGAAGATTCAGCGCGCCTGCCGTACAACCCCGAAACATTTGAGGTAACCGACGAGTTCGAATACGCAGCAAAGGTTCTCGCTCGCCTGGCGCGCGAGTTTGATTTCAAAAATCGCTGGGCCTATTGCGCGCGCTATCTGCCCGGCACTCCGACTGCGGGTATGTCGCTGGAAAAAATCCGCCAGCTCTATCGCGATGCGGACGCAATCCTGAATGTTTGTGGTACACAGGAATTTAATGACGATTTACTTGTTTCCGATCGCATTCTTTACATCGAGAGCGACCCCGGCGTTGAGCAAATCAAGATCGACAAAGGCGTGAAATCGACAGTCGAATACCTGCGGCGGCATCGCGCACTTTTTACATTCGGCGAAGATATCGGGACGGAACATTTTCCGGTGCCGTTGCACGGCTTCAAATGGCTGCCTACACGGCAACCAGTCGTGAGCGATCTTTGGAAAACCGCGCGGTCCCCTCGCCGCAGCGTTACGCACAGCGTTGCGGGCGGGCCTTCGCGTGTCGCGGTATTCACCACGGTGGCGAACTGGTCCACAAGTGGTTTGAAGGACATCACGTGGCGCGGCAAAAAATATCTGTGGAGTAAATCGCGCGAATTTCTCCGATTCATCTCAGCGCCAAAGCAAGCTGGCGAAACATTCGAGATGGCAACCAACATCGACAATCAAACAACTCGTAAGAAATTCGAGCAAAACGGCTGGCAACTAAGTTCGCCGCTCCAAATGAGCGTCGATTACTGGCTCTACCGCGATTACATCCAGCGCTCCAAAGGCGAGTTCACCGTTGCCAAGGATCAATATGTCAGACTCGACACTGGCTGGTTCAGCGATCGCAGCGCCTGCTATTTAGCGGCCGCCCGCCCCGTCATCACGCAGGAAACCGGCTTCACTAAAAATTACGGCGGCAAAGAGGGACTTTTATCTTTTCGGACGCTGGACGAAATCGCCGATGCGGTAAAACGAATCAACGGCGATTACGCGAGACACTCTCGCGCCGCTCGCGAGATTGCGCGCGAAGTCTTCGAAGCCGAAACGGTTCTGAAATCGGTTCTCGACCGCGCCGGGATCTAAGAATCCAAAGCACTCCGGACATTAAGGCTGGAATTTCGAATGAATCAGCGCACGATGCCTGCATGAAAGTTGCCACGGTTGTCGCTCGGATTCTTCTCGGGCTCATTTTCGTCGTATTCGGTTCGAACATCTTCTTGCATTTTATTCCGATGCCGCCGCCACCTCCGGGGCTACTTGGAGACTTCTCGAAGGCTCTTTTCGTTAGCCACTATCTTCACATCGTCGCCGTGTTCCAAATCATCGGCGGCTTGCTCCTCCTTATCGGACGTTTTGTCCCTCTCGGTTTGGTTTTGCTCGCTCCCATCATTGTGAACATCGACCTCGTCCACATCTTGATGGACCCCAGCGGCCTGCCAATGGCCGCTGTTATTTCGCTCCTGTTGGTCTTTCTCATTTGGCGATACCGCGATGCATTTAGAGGAATCCTGAGCCCCTGATCCAGTCATGGCGACACAAACCGAGAAACAAAAAGCGCATGTTGTGGTGCGCGGCAGCGCCAAAAATTTTCAGCAGGAAGTCACTGCAGGTAGACATCACCTCGTCGCCGACGAGCCTGTAAACGCCGGCGGTGGCGATGCTGGCCCGGATCCGTACGATTATTTACTCGCGGCGCTCGGCGTTTGCACTTCGATGACAATTGGACTGTACGCGCGGCGAAATCGCTTGCCTCTCGAAAACATTACTGTTTCGCTCTCGCATTCACGTATCTATGCAGCGGACTGCGAAGAATGTGAAACGAAGGAAGGCATGCTCGATCGAATCGATGTCGAAGTGGAACTCACCGGTGCACTGACTCCAGAACAGCACGCGAAGCTGATGCAGGTCGCCGCCAAATGTCCAGTTCACCGGACGCTCACGTCCGAGATCAACATCAGGTTGCGAGCCGCAGATGAATCGTACGTGAAGTAGGGTCGGCGCGCTGCGCCGACCGGACCCCGCAGCGCGGCGTCCCTACCTTTTCAGATCCGTTGTTCTTCCAGATCGTACACGTCGAACCAGTGGTACACGACGCGGTTACGCGGAACGTATCGCTGTATATAATTTTCCATGTATTCCTGGAGCTCGTGCGGTAGTTCGCTCAGACGCAGGTCACGTTCCTTGTTGTTCCAGGCAACGATCTCGGCACGCGGCCGTTTTTTCGCGTGTTGCTCGATCCAGGCCGCGATCTCATCATCGGTTGCGCCGGTAGCCACGATTGAACGGAAATCTTTGTAATCAATTTCCGCAAAATTCAGCCAGCGCTGATCAAGCGGACAGTTGGAATGGTATTCGCCTTGCCAGTCGACGAGCACCGCGCGGCACTTGTCCACAGCGCGCGCAGCCAACACATATCCAGCCAGCGTAGCTCGCGGGCTATGCGGGAATTCTTTGCCGCCCCGCAGATCGTGGGCAAGCAACTTCACTTTTTCAAGATCCTCATGCATATGTTTATCCGTTTCTTCGCTTCTTTGCTTTCTTGTTTAATTCTGATTTCCTCTCCAAGCTAATCGTTCACCGCTTCGGGCCCGGTTGGACATTTGCGGCTGTCTGCGATCCAAGGGAGGTCACACGAACAAAAATTCCACTAGCCAGTGAGTCGGGGGGATTGTTGACCATCTTATCCGATGGACTCACGCCGCTTGTGACCTCGATGCTGGTCCCGAAGTCGCGGCCAACTTTGATGTCGCGCAATTCGACCGTGTTGTCCGGTTTAAGAATGCCGACCTGTAAACCCTGCGCGCGGAACAGCAAGGCTGTGTCAGGAATCGTCAGAATTGTGCCTAGAATGGACGGCGGCAACCGCACTTCGGCGTAGCTGCCGGCCTGGATTTCATTATTTGGATTGGCCATGTGCAGCTCGACGAGCAGTGTTCGCGAGTTAGGCGCGATGGAATTCGAAGTGGTCGCCACCTTCGCTCGCATCGTCTTATTCACTGGCGCTGGAAAAACAACGTCAATCGACTGGCCAACTTTCACGTCAGCGGAGTTCCCTTGTGGGAGCCAGAAGTAAATACGAAGAGGATCGATCTGTTGGATATGGAATATCTCGTTGCTAACGTTGTTCGCGACGATCAGGTCGCCCACGTTAGTGCGCCGGTTTGTGATCACGCCAGGAAACGGCGCTGTGATGCGCTTGAATGCGACTTCTTGTTCCAAAACCCTTAGGTTCTCCTCAAAAGCATGTTGATTCGCTGCTGTAGTATTTTGATTCGCCTGAGTGTTGTCAGCGTCCAGCTCGGACACCACACCTTCCTTCCACAACTTCTGCCATTTCACGTTAGTGATCTTGGCTATCTCCGCGCTCGCCTTCGCCTGCACAGCCTGATTGCTGGCCTGTTCCATTTGGTGATCGAGATCTGGCGTGTCGATCTCCGCCAGCAAGTTACCTTGTTTTACGAACGCGCCGATATCCACATACCAGTCCTTCAGATAGCCATTGACGCGGGAAAAGATACTGGCCTCCTGCCACGGTCGAACCTCGGCGGGCAACATGAGTCCCGCCGGCGGCGATGCGACAGTTGGTGATACGATGCTGACTGTTGGAACCGCCAGTTGCTGTGTATCGGCGGCCGCTACTTTGCTCTTTGACAGGCGGGGCACAAATCCGCCTAACAATGCGAGGACCAACAGCACCCCCCCGGCCGGAAAAAGATAGCGACGCTGCTGAAATAACGACTTGTTAGGGGAGGTCTCAACTGGGTGCTGTTGATCAATCAGTGAACTGCTCGCCGAAGCGGTTGTGTCTCGCGTCACGGAGTCGGAAGAAGGCAAGGATTGGCTTCCGTTCATGGAATAAGCTCCAGCAGTGTTTGCTGGATCGTCGGCCCGAGGTGTTCGGTCTGCTGCAACGGGGTCATTTGTTGAGTGTACTCCTGTATTCATAATCATTGTTGAGGCGAAGTTGTAGAATCAGCGCTAGCCAAGCCTGGCGAAGGACTTTGGCGTTTGACTTCAGACACTTTCCCGGAGTTGCGGTGGAAAAAGCTGAACACTACGGGCACGAACAGCAGTGTGGTAAATGTCGCGACCACCAGTCCGCCAATTACGCCACGGCCCAAGGGAGCGTTTTGCTCACCGCCCTCTCCGAGGCCCAGGGATATCGGCAGCATCCCGATGATCATCGCCAATGCCGTCATCAGAACTGGACGCAATCGTGTGCTCCCCGCCTCCCATGCCGCGCGAACCGAATCCATGCCTTCAGCGAGACGTTGACGCGCAAAGGTGACAACGAGCACCGAGTTAGCCGTTGCTACACCCATACACATGATCGCGCCCATCAGTGCCGGCACGCTTAGAGTCGTGCTTGTAATGTGCAGACCCCAGATGACTCCGGCGAGCGCGCCAATCAGAGCTGTTAAGATTATGAACGGGTCTAGCCAGCTCTGGAAGTTGACCACAAGGAGCAGGTAAATGAGGGCTATCGACATAACCAGGCCCAGTGCCAGGCCGGTAAAACTGGAATTCATGGTTAAAGCCTGGCCACGAGTGGTGATAAAAACGCCGCGAGGCAAATTCGTTTCTGCCGCGGCTATGATTGGTTTGATATCGCGTAGGACACTGCCGAGATCGCGATTGGCGACGCCGCCGTAGATATCGACCACCGGCATGACATTGTAGTGCGAGTAAATCGGCTGGCTGCTAGTACGTGAAACTGACGCAACGTTGGTAAGTACCTGGCCATTGGCCATACCGGGTGTCGTCGGGGCAGTTATTGGCAGCGATTGCAATTGTGAAAGCGATTCCAGCCGATATTCCGGCGTGCGAATATTCACGAGGTATTCAACGCCCGTGCTCCTGTCGAGCCAGTACACCGGCTGTACCTGTTCGCTGCCACTTAGGCTTAGCAGGACCGAGGAAGCCACCTGTTGCTCGGTCAAACCCATGCCGGAAGCTCTCGTGCGGTCTACGGAAAACATGAACCGCTGATAGTCATCCGGTTGCTGAATCCGGACATCGACCGCGCCGCGGACCTGTCCAATCTTCCCGGCCAGGTCGTGCGCCACCTTTTGATCGGCCGCCAGGTCTCGGCCTGAAATTTGAATATCGAAAGGCGCAGGTAATCCGAAGTTAATCGTCTCGGTTGTAATATCCGCTGGGAGAAAGTAGAAGGTCGCGCTTGGAAACTGTCGGTGAAGGACAAGTCGCAATTGCCTTACGTACTCGTCCGTAGGCTTGTGGTTCTTTTGCAAGGCGACAGTGATGTCCCCATCGGCCGGCCCGCTCACGCCGCTGTCGTTGTATGAGAGATTTATGCCCGAGATTGGAAGACCGATGTTATCGATGATGCCCTGAAGCTCATCGGCAGGGATCTTTTTTCTGATTGCTTTTTCGACTTCGTCCACAAGTTTGGCCGTTTCTTCAATGCGAGTCCCCGTGGCTGCGCGCACGTGAAGCCGAAAGATGCCGGCGTCCACCGACGGGAAGAAGTCCTGGCCGAGAAACGGAAGGAGCAGCCATGAGCCGGCGGCAAAACTAAGAAAAACTACCGCGAAGACGCCGCGATGATTAAGGACTGTGCCTAACAAGTTGCGATAGGCCGCGCGGAATCGGTCAAAAGCACGTTCGAATCCCTGCTGCAGGAATACGAATGGCCGAAGCCAGAATGCGGAGCGTTGAACCTTGTGAATTCGCTCGTGGTTGCGTTCAAACCACATTACCAGCGTCGGCACGAGGGTTCTCGATAAGACGTAGGAAGCCAGGACCGCGAACACAACTGCCTCCGCGAACGGTACGAAAAGAAAGCGAGCGACCCCCGAGAGAAAGAACATCGGGATAAAAACGATGCAGATGCAAAGACTCGACACGAGCGCAGGCAGCGCGATCTCGCCTGCGCCGACCATGATCGCGGGCTCCAGCTGTTCTCCCGTCTGCCGATGGCGCTCAATGTTTTCGATAGTGACTGTTGCGTCGTCTACAAGGATGCCAACAGCGAGCGCAAGGCCACCGAGAGTCATAAGATTGATTGTCTCTCCCAACGCGCTTAAAGCCGCGAGGGAGGCAAGCACCGAAAGTGGAATTGATACTGCAACGATGAGCGTGCTCCTCCACGAGCCCAGGAACAACAGGATCATCAAAGCGGTCAAGCAAGCGGCGATCACCCCTTCTCTAACTACGCCACTGATAGCCGCCCGGACAAAGAGTGATTGGTCGCCAAATTCTTTTACTCGCACCTCGCTGCTGACTGTCTGTAGCAAATTAGGCATCATCCTTTTAACTCCATCGACGATGGCGACCGTCGAGGCATTGCCCGTCTTGAGTATGCTCATTAGCACGCTGCGTACGCCGTCCAGTCGGACGACATTCTGCTGCGGATCGTATCCGTCCCGCACCTGCCCAACATCGGCCAGGCGAATCAAAGCACCGTTGTCGGTCTTGATGGGAAGATCGTTGAGCGTGTCAATTCGAAGCGGGAACGTATTGATGTCGATCGGGTATTGTTTCACCCCGAATTTCACCGTGCCGCTGGGAAAGACCAGCGCCTGTGAGTTAAACGCGGTGAGAACATCCATTTGACTGAGGTTCTTCTCCTGGAGCTTGCGCAGATCGAGATCTACCTGGACCTGGCGTTGTTTGCCGCCAAAAGGATACGGAATGCCTACACCCGGAACGGTGATCAACCCCACGCGGAGCTGAGTGAACGCAATATCGAACGCTTGTTGTTCGTTGAGCCCTTCACCACCAACGCCGTATTGCAGAACCGGAACACTCGAAGCGTTGTATTGCAGGATTAAGGGTGGAGTCGTCCCGGGGGGAAGCTGTCTCAGAATCGTCTGCGAGATGGCTGTTACCTGAGCGACTGCTTGTGAGATCGTAACGCCCGGCTGAAAGAAAATTTTGATTACGGCGACGCCATCATAGGAATTCGACTCAATGTGCTCGATGTTGTTCACGGTCGTGGTAAGAGCTCGCTCCTCGGTGTAGACCATTCGCTGCTCG
>Ga0207701_10004988_pt1 | contig 13371 bp, 12 predicted proteins | sample KBSSwiSSwithPhiX_FD_184294 | JGI IMG/M metagenome (GOLD analysis project Ga0207701, IMG submission 184294) | Switchgrass rhizosphere bulk soil microbial communities from Kellogg Biological Station, Michigan, USA, with PhiX - S5 (SPAdes) (version 2) | ecosystem: Environmental > Terrestrial >... | reverse complement strand
TTGGTGAAGGTGCGCGCGAGATCGGACGGCACCTTCTCCTGCACCAGCACCAGGTTCTGGCGCATCTGCAGGATCTTCTCGGGCTGATCGATGAAGACCGGGCAGACCTCCTGGCAGGCGCCGCAGGTCGTGCATGCCCACAGCGTCTCCTCGGTCGTCCGGACGCCGATCAGCGGCTTCTCCGCTTCGGCGCGCTGCGCCTCCGGCGATTCACCGTGCTGGAAGCGCTCGAGCAGCACGTCCAGCGGCCCGCGGTCGGGCATCTTGAAGCGGAGGTCATCGCGCAGGTCGTGGACGACCTGCATTGGCGACAGCGGCTTGCCCGTGTTGTACGCGGGGCAGAAGTTGGTGCAGCGCGCGCACTCGGTGCAGGCGAAGCCGTCCATCAGCGACTTCCAGGTGAAGTCCTTCCAGCCCTGGACCACGCCGGTGGCGGCCATGTCGTCCGCCTCCATGTTCAGCTTCGGCAGCACGCCGCGCTGGTCCAGGTTGCGGAAGTAGATGTTGGGCAGCGCCGCGATGATGTGGCTGTGCTTCGAGTAAAGGAGGTAGTTCAGGAACACCAGCAGGATGACGACGTGCACCCACCACGACACCCGCACGAGGCTCGGGTCGCCAAAGCGCATCCCGAAGTACGACAGCATCAACAGCGCGATCGCGCTCAGGATCGCGGCGGCGTCGCGGCTCATCGGGATCAGGCGCGGCTGCAGGACGATGCGCCGGAAGAACGCGAAGCCGATGACGAGCAGGACCAGGCCGCAGAAGAAGTCGATGCAGGAGTACAGCGCCGACGCGAGCGTCTCGCCCAGGACCAGCGCCAGCGAGAATGAGGGAAACAGGCCCTGGATCAGCGTCTCGACCGACCCGATCGTGATGACCAGGAAGCCCCAGAAGATGAAGAAGTGGTACTTGCTGCCCATCGCGCTGACGAAGCGCGGCCAGCGCTTGGAGGGCAGGGTGGTCTTCTCGACGACCTTTTTCTGGCCGAAGAAGAATTGCATCACCGAGTTGATGCGGTCGCCCACCCGATCCGTCCGGTCCAGCGGTTTCGCCGAGAACATGAGCCGTGCGAAGCGCCAGACGGTCCAGGCGAACATCCCGAAGGCCGCGATCAGGAGGACCGCGAAGAGGATGCGTGTCATCGGGGCTATCGTAACACCTGATTCCGCGGGTCTCGCGTTTGGGGGCTTGTGGTAAACAGTCCCCCATGGCGCTGAACCGCGAGCTCATCGATATCCTGGCGTGCCCCAAGTGCAAGGGGGGGCTGAAGCTGCGCGACGATCAGTCGGCGTTCGAGTGCGGCCACTGCAAGCTGGCGTACGCGGTGATCGACGAGATCCCGAACTTCATCATTGAAGAGGCCCAGCCCATCAAGTGAGGTGGAATGCTCTATTTTTTGCGCTCCGGACGGGGCGCCTTAAGATGAACCCATGAGCGTCGATCGGCGTCGCACGGCTGCGGATCGCCGGCAGGCGGAAAGGGTGCCCGCCGTCTTCGCCGTCAAGAAGTCGCTGGGGCGGAATGTCCAGCTCTGCCAGGCGGAAGACATCACGCCCTCGGGGATGACCATGAAGCGCCCGCGCGGGTCGTTCATCGTACCGCGGACGGAAATTGACCTGTCGTTCGCGCTCCCCGGGTCGGCCGAGGAGATCTCGGCACGCGGTGTCGTCGTTCACGACGTCGTCGTGGGCAGCTTCCGGCGAACGGGCGTGCGGTTCATCGCGGTGCAGCCCGAGCACGCGCAGCTGATCGCCGGCTACTGCCGCCGCCGTTAGCGGCGCGCGCGGGCGGGGGCGCTCATGCCGGAGCTTCCCGAGGTCGAGGTCGCGGCGCGCAACCTGCGGCGCTGGGCGGTCGGCCGGCGGGTGCGGCGCGTGCAGCCGGATCCACGGGCGGCGCGCATCTTCCGGCCGGCGGCGCCACGGGCGCTGGGCGCGCTCGCCGGCGCGCGCTTTCAGGGGGTCGATCGGCGCGGCAAGAATCTGCTGGTGACGCTGGCGAAGCCGAAGGGTGGTTTGATCGGCGTCTGGTCGCACCTGGGGATGACGGGGAAGTGGGTGCACCGCCGGGCGGGTGAGCCGGCGACGCGCTTCGAGCGGCTGCGCCTCGACCTGGATGACGGGACCAGCGTGCGCTACGCGGATCTGCGCCTTTTCGGCCGCTTTCAGGTGGTGCCCGACGCGCGCTTCGACGCGCTGGCGGACATCGCTGCGCTGGGGCCGGATCCGCTGAACGACGGCATCGACGTGGACCGGCTGCAGGAGCGGCTCGCGCGCACGCGTCTGCCCATCAAGGTCGCGATCCTGGACCAGACGCTGCTGCCCGGGATCGGCAACATCCAGGCGAGCGAGGGCCTGTTTCGCGCGGGCCTCGATCCGCGGCGGCCCGCGCGTTCGCTGTCACGGGCCGAGCTGGTCCGGCTCGCGCGTGGGTTGATGGACGGCATCCGCTACACGTTGAAGACGTTCAAGCAGAGCGGAGCCGACGGCGCCGACGCCGACATCGATTACGTCGAGGAGCGCAAGACCCCGAACCCGTTCCTCGTCTACGGGCGGGCCGGCGAGCCCTGTCCGCGCCACAAGAAGGGGAAGATCGTCAGGATCGTGCAGGCCCAGCGGGCGACTTTTTATTGCCCGCAGTGCCAGCACTGAGGCGCGAGAGCACGGCCGGCAGCGGGAGGCGCAGCGCCTGCTTCTCCAGCAGGTGCCAGGACGCGATCGCGATCGGCAAGACGATGACGGTCGAGAGGAGAAAGTTCGGGATCGACGCGGCGCCGACCTGGGTGCCGAACAGGACGACCTGGATCGGGAACGCGTAGACGTAGATGCCGTACGAGTAGTCGCCGAGCTCGTTGAAGCGGCGTAGGAAGCCGCCGGGGATGTACGCCATCCAGAGCAGCAGGTACGGCAGCGTCACGGCCAGCGCGCCCTGCCGGAGGTCGAGCCGGCCCGTGACGGCCACGACCAGGACGATGAGCCCGAGGCAGGTCAACAGGCCGCGCAAGCTGAGCGTGATGTGCTTCCGCGTCAGGTAGACGGTCGCCCCGGCGAAGAAGAAGTAGAGAAAGCGCGCGCGATCGACGTCGAGGAGGTGCACGCCGAACAGCTTGCGCGCGATGACGGTGGCGGCGCCGACGGCGGAGACCGCCGCCGCGACGAACGGCCGCTTCAGCCCGCCGACGAGGCCGATCGCCGCCAGCAGCATGTACATCTGCAGCTCGTGCGGCAGCGTCCACAGCGGCGCGTTGAACAGCTCGATCTTCGTGTCGATCGCGTGCGGCAGCTCCTGCCGCGCGCCGAACCCGGGAACCATCGTGAAGTTGTGCAGCAGGTAGCTGAGGGTGCTGGGGCGCGACCAGAACTGCAGCGCGGGCAGCGTCGAGAAGAACAGCCCCGCGACGAGGACGAGGAACAGCGACGAGACCCAGAGCCCCGGGAAGATGCGCACGAAGCGCGCCCAGGCGTACTCGGGCAGCGATCGGCTGAGGAAGCTCTTGCAGATCAGGAAGCCGCTGATGAAGAAGAACGTGTCCACGCCCAGATCGCCTGCGCCCAGGCCGAACACGCGATGGATCGGCTCGATGGGATCGCGCCCGGGCACGCCGAACGCATGGCCGTAGATGACGCCTACCGCCGCCAGGAAGCGGATCAGGTTCAGGTTGTTGTCGCGGCCCCGGCAGACCTCGTCCAGCAGCCGCGGTGCCAGCGACTTCTTCGTCGGGGGCGTCGCTTGCGATTCCGTCGCCGCCATCGTCAGTTCTTCGTCAGACGCTTGCGCTCGTCCAGCGCCTCGGGCACCGCACGCGAGAGCAGGGCGCCCAGCTTGGCGGCGCCCGCGTTGGTGAAGTGGGCGTGGTCGGCGAAGTTCTCGGGGACGCCGCCCAGCGCCTGCGCCGCGTCGACGAGGATCACGTTCTCGGCGCGCGCCACGGCGCGGATCCGCTCGTTCGCCTGCGTCTCCAGATCGACGAGGCCGCTCTCCTTCATCTCCGGGTACTGCCCGCGCCAGCCGGTCAGCCAGTAGTCGTCATCCGGGCGCGGCGCTCCGAAGCGGTTGGCGTGCGTCACCAGGATCGGAACCGCGCCGATCTCACGCACGGTCTTCAGCGCGCAGTGCAGATCGCTCTCGAACGCGTCGAGGCTCTCGGGCGCCACGCGGTCGAGCACCGTCTGGTGGCGCGACTCCCACCAGATGCCGGCCTTGCGCATCGCCGTCATCCCGCTGGGCGGCAGCGCTTCCTTCACGCGATCCTTCAGCTTGTCGGCCAGGCGCAGCTTCGGCAGCGAGAAGCCCGGAGCGGGCGGCATCGTGACGGGCCGCCCGCAGTACGGGCGCGAGACGCCGATGTAGTGCGTCGGGGTCGAATAGACGACGACCACCTGCGGGTGCAGCGCGGCGCCGATGTCTTGCAGCAGCAGGACGCCGGAGCCGACGCGCATGCCGGGGATGCCCGCGTTGATGACCTCGAACCGGTCGCCGGAGGTGCGCGCGTTCAGCGTGTGCTCCAGCGCGCGCGGATACTCCTGTCCGGTCTCCTCGTAGATGCCGAACGTCTCGGACGCGCCGTAGGTCACGACGCGCGTCTGACCGGTCGCCGGCTGCACCTCGGGGCCGCGGAAGCCGGCCGCGTTCAGGCCCCACTTCATGCACTTCGCGTTCGCCACGCCCCGCAGGCCGCGCGGCGTCGGCTGGAACAGTTGCTCCATCTCGTAGCGGCCCAGCAGCGGCGCGCCGAACGTCACCCAGTCGTCGAACCGCGCCGCGATCTCCAGCGTCAGCACGCTCACCGCGGCGATCGCCAGCCAGCGCACCGCTCGGCGGGGCGTGAAGAAGCTCTTTCGCGGTTCGCTCATGCGGTGCTCAGAACTGGAAGTAAACGAAGGCCTTCGGCGCCGCGCCCCGGAACACCGTGCAGTACAGCATCACCGAGTAGACGATCGCGCGGCCCGCCACGGGCAGCCAGGGCTGGCGCATGAACTCGAGCCGCCCGCTCGTGTACTGGACGATCTGCACCAGGATGATCGGCGCGGACAGCAGCGCGACGAAACCGAAGGTCTCGGTGTTGATGCCGGCGAGCGGATGCAACAGCGCCGCCGTCATGTGGGCGATCTGCGCGAACGACACCGCGCGGAACAGCAGCCAGCCGTAGCAGGTCAGATGAAACATCACGAACAGCCGCAGCAGGAACCAGGGCCCGCGCCAGACGCCCTGCGCGGCGCGATCGATCTTGCCGAGCGCGGGCGTCGCGAGCCGGTGAACGATCAGCATGAGCCCGTGATAGAAGCCCCACGCGACGAAGTTCCAGGCCGCGCCGTGCCAGAGGCCGCCGAGGACCATGGTGAGCATCAGGTTGCGATACGTCAGCCAGCCGGCCTTCCGGTTGCCGCCGAGCGGGATGTAAAGGTAGTCGCGCAGCCACGACGACAGGCTGATGTGCCACCGCTTCCAGAAGTCGGACGGGTTGGTGGCGAAGTAGGGCAGGTTGAAGTTCAGCATGAACTCGAAGCCGAGCAGCTTCGCCACGCCGCGGGCGATGTCCGTGTAGCCCGAGAAGTCGCAGTAGATCTGGAACGCGAACGCGTAGACGGCGGTCAGCGTCTCGCCGCCGGTCGCCGCCGGCGCGCCGAAGGTCTGGTTGACGATCGTCGCGAGCCCGTCCGCGACGACGACCTTCTTGAAGAAGCCCCACGCCATCAGGTGCAGGCCGTCCTGCACCTGGGTCAGCGTCGTCCGCCGCGGATTCACGACCTGCCCGATCAAGTTCGACGCGCGCTGGATCGGGCCGGCCACGAGGTGCGGGAAGAACAGCACCGCGAGGAAGAAGTCCCAGAACGATCGCGTCGCGTGCAGCTGCCCGCGGTACACGTCGATCGTGTAGCTGAGCGCCTGGAACGTGTAGAACGAGATCCCGATCGGGAGGATCACGCGCAGCGTCGGCAGCGGCAGGTCGACGCCGACCAGCGTGCCGAGGCTGTGCAACGAATCGATGAAGAAATTGAAATATTTAAAGAAGCCGAGAAGCCCGAGGTTGGTCACCAGGCTGAAGAGCAGGTACTTCCGGCGCGCACGATTCGGCTCGTTGCGCTCGAGCGAATCCTGCATGCGCTTCGCGCAGAAGTAGTCGATAGTCGTCGAGAAAAGCAGGGGAAAGAGGAACCGCCAGTCCCAGCTCGCGTAGAAGAAGCAGCTCGCGAGAACGAGGAACGCGTTCTGTCCCTTGTGCGGCAGCCGGTAGTAGACGAGCAGGACGACCGGCAGGAAGACGAAGAATTCGAGGGAATTGAAAAGCACGGCTACGTTGAACGCCTAAGGCGCGGCAAGAAACAGCCGAGCGTGCTCTCTGGGAAGCGGACAGATTGACCGCAACACATCGCAGAATTTATGCTGACGGGCGGAAGCCCACGTGCTGCCCAGCGGAGGCCAGATCGGAATGAAGGAAACGGATCGTCACGGTCGCGTCGTCGTTGTTGCGCTGGGCTCTTTGGCTGTCGTCTTGTCCGCTGTTGGCTGCACCGGCGACGTCGGCAAGGTGCGCGGTCCGGCCACCGGCGAGCTGACGATTTCCGGGACGCCACCGACCTCTGTTCAGGTGGGCGCACTTTACACCTTCCGACCCAGCATTACTACGGTCAGCGCCTCGTCCACGCTGACGTTCGCGATCGAAAATCCACCCGCGTGGGCGAGCTTCGACGCCGGGAACGGAACGCTCAGCGGCCGGCCCGCGGCGGCTGACGTCGGGACGGTTTCGGGCATCGTCATCAGTGTCACTGAAGGCGCCGACACCGTCTCACTCGACGCCTTCTCGATCGAGGTGACGACCGGCAGCGTCGTCATGCCGCCGCCCCCGCCGCCCCCGGAGGGTGCGCCGCTGGTGCTCTACACGGACCTCATCTCGGGCCCGACCACGGGCGGCGAAAACAACAAGGGCGCGTATCTGTCGATCTTCGGCAAGAACTTCGGCGGCACCGGGCTCGGCACGACGGTGAAGGTCTTCATCGGCACGGCCGAGGTCGACAACTACCGGTACCTCGGCTTCTCGCGCGGGCGGCCCGACATCCTGCAGATCACGGTTCAGGTCGGCGCGCTCGGCGGTCAGGCCGCCGGGACCAAGCTGCCGATCAAGGTCGAGGTCGGCGGCGCCGCCTCGAACACCGATCAGACCTTCATGATCAACCCAGGTCGGATCCTCTTCATCGACAACGTGAAGGGGAACGACTCGACCGCGGTGATCGGCGACATCGCTCATCCGTTCCGGCACGTGCAGACGACCAACCTCGAGCAGGCGGCCTGGGGCCAGGTGAAACCGGGCGACATCATGGTGATGCGCGGGTCGGGAACGGACTGGACCGACGTCGGCTTCGAGCACTACTTCATGCGCTACCGCGACAAGTCGGGCAGCGCGCCCACCGGCGCTTCGGGAACCGGCGCCATCGTCCTCATGGGCTATCCGAACGAGGAGGTCAAGATCCGAGGCCTGCTCGCGAACGGCGTCACCGACGGCTGCGTCTCGGCGGTGAACGGCATCTCGTACGCCGGCATGGGGCAGTGGGCGGTGATCTCGAACCTCGTGATCGACTGCGAGGGCTACGACGGCCCCATCAGCCAGGAGATCAAGGGCGATCACTGGCGGATCGTGAACAACGACCTCTCCGAGTCGACCGGTCCCACGAGCGGCGCCAACACGCCGCGCATGGGCGGCATCACGGGCACCGGCCTCGATTCAGTCTGGCTCGGCAATCACATGCACGACATCCAGGGCAGCGACGAGGAGTGCCACGGCATCTACATCGACGGCGACGGCTCCTACGAGATCGCCTTCAACCACATCGAGAAGATCCGCAGCGGCAACGGCTTCCAGATGTACAACAACGGCACCGCCGGCGCCGACACGTCGAACAACGTCCGGCTGCACCACAACCTGATTCACGACGTTTCGAAGCACGGCATCAACATCGCCGACGGCAGCGCGAACGGTATCGTCATCTACAACAACGTCATCTACAACGCCGCGCGCGCGGGCGTTCGCTTCAACACGACCGACCTCAAGGGCGCGCAGATCTACAACAACACCTTCTACAACATCGACACCTCGAAGAACGCGGCCAGCGGCGTGCTGATGAACGACTGGACGCTTCCGGCGGCCGCTGTCGCGTTCAAGAACAACATCCTGATACCGGTGTCGGGCATCGAGTACTGGGCGGGCGGGGTGGAGTTCACGTCGTCCACGACGTCCGGCACCGAGCACAATCTGTTCTTCGGCGGGACGGGGCCGACGCTCGGCACGTCACCGATCAGCGGCGACCCGATGTTCGTCAACGCCGCCGGTTTCGACTTTCACCTTCAGGCCGGCAGCGCCGCGATCGGCGCCGGCGCGGACGTCAGCACGGTGCTGAACACGGACTACGACCTGCGGCCGCGCACCGGCGCCAACGACATCGGCGCCTTCGCGCACTGATTCGATTCGTCGTCAGCCGCCGATCAGCATGCGGCGCGGCGACAGGTGCTTGCGCGCCGGGCCCGAGCTGACGAGGCGCGCGCAGCCCCAGCCCGAGATCAGCTCGCCCTCGAGGCCGAGGCCGGGCAGGTTCTCGCGGCCGACCAGATAGAGATTCTTGATCGCGGTCGCGTGCGCCGCGCCGACGATGTCGAGGGGCCGGGGTGAGGGCGGGCTGATCAGCGCCGGCGGCGCCATCGTCGGCAGCGCGGCGGGCGGCGTCGTCTCGGGGGCCGGGGTGCCGCGGCGCTCGGCCGGCAGGCCATCGAACGGCGAGCTGAGCACGATCAGGTTCTCGGCGAAGCCGGGCAGCAGCCGCCGCACGACGTGCGTGATGCGCCCGCGCAGCGCGCGCAGGTAACTGGGACCGGCCTCGACGTTGTGCGCGAGCACGGCGCATTCGATCCAGACCGGGATCGACCGTGGGTCGCGCGGCGACGGCTGTCCCACGGTTATCGCGACCGCGTTGTCCTCGGTCAGCGGGCGGGAGGGATCGCCGATCGCCAGCACGCGCGGCGGCATGTCGGCGGGCAGCGCGTCGGGCGTGACGAGCGCGGCGATGCCGTACCGGTAGCCGGTGACGCGCGCGGCGGCCGGTCGCTTGTGCGGCGCGATCGCGTCGGGCGCCAGCGCCGCCGCGAGCCCGGCCGCCGATCCCGCCCACAGCAGGTGGTGACAACCGATCGTCTCGTCGCGCGGCCGCACGCGCAGTCCGACGACGCGGCGGCGCCGGACCACGACCTCGACCGGGGTGACGCGCTCGCGCCGATCGGCCCCGAAGCTGTCGAGGCGATTGAACAGCAGCGCCTGCAGCGCGGCCAGGCCGCCCTCGAGCGACGCCTCGCCCCGGCAGCCGACGTCGAACGCGCGCGCCTCGCAGATCGGGCCGACGTCGTGCGCGATCAGCGCGGCGCCGTGAATGGCGGGCGACGCGGCCATGAAGCGGAACGGGTGCTCCGACGGCAGCGGCGCGAACAGATCCGTCGTCGGCTTCGGCAGCAGCGAACGCAGCCGGCCGACCTCGCGCCGTTCCCAGAAGCCGTTCGGCGGCAGCGTGATCGCGCTGGCGAACAGCGGGTCGAGCAGCCGCGCGGCATCGCGCAGTCGCGCGATCACCGCGCCGACGGAGCCGCTCGCAGCGCCGAACGCCCGGGCCAGCTCGCGCTCCTGCGCGGCGCGGTCCTGCATCAGGTCCAGCTTCTGTCCGGGCAGCAGCAGGCGGAACGCCGGGTCCGCGATCGCCGTCTTGCGCTTGATGTGCGCGGTGACGTCCAGTTCCTTCAGTACGCGGGCGGTCGGCGGCTCGTCGAGCGGCGGCAGCAGCGCCGGCGCCGCCGATAGCGCCACGCCGTCGGCATCGAACGCGGCGGAGGCCGGTTCGTGCCCCAGCACCATGACGCGAAACCCGCGGCGCGCGAGCAGCGCCCCCGCGCACAGCCCGGCGATCTCGCCGCCGCACACGATCACGTCATAGAAGTTGGTGTCCATGGCGATAGTTGATCGCGTGGGGGAGCGCGAGCTTAGCTTGCGCGACCCCGTCGCGGGAGGTGTGGAACCCTCTCAGGGTTCCACATTTAGAGGCTGCGTAGGTTTTCGCCCGAGGGGCCGATGCCGCCGAGGATGCGGACCTTCTGATCTTCGACCACGACCCGGCGCTCCGCGATCGCGCGGACGACGGCGGGCAGCAGGCGGTGCTCCTCGGTGAGGATCCGCGCGCGCAGGGATTCCTCGTCGTCGTCCTCGTGAACCAGCACCGCGGCCTGGGCGATGATCGGGCCGGTGTCGACGCCGCTGTCGACGTAGTGGACGGTGCAGCCGGTGACCTTCACGCCCGCCTCGAACGCCTGGCGCTGCGCGCGCACGCCCGCGAACGCCGGCAGCAGGGCGGGGTGGATGTTGATGATCCGCCCCGGGAACGCGCCCAGCATCTCCTCGCCGAGGACGCGCATGAACCCGGCCAGCACCACCAGGTCCACCTGCTGCGCCCGCAGCCCGGTCATCAGCGCGCGATCGAAGCCGGCCCGCGCCGAGTAGTCACGGTGATCGACGACGAACGTCGGCAGCCCCGCGGCACGCGCGCGCGCCAGCGCCGCGCAGTCGGGGACGTTCGAGCCGACGACGGCGATACGCGCGGGCCCGAGATCGCCGCGGCGGGCGCGATCGATCAGCGACTGCAGGTTGGTGCCGCTGCCCGAGACCAGCACGCCGACGTTCACAGCGTCACCTCGCCGGTGAACTCGACGGGCGCGTCCGGCGCGTCGGCCGCCGCCACCTCGCCGATCGGGAACACCTGCTCGTCGGCCCGCTGGAGCAGCGTCGTCGCCTCGGCGGCGCGGTCGGCCGGGACGCACACGACCATGCCGATGCCCATGTTGAACGTCCGTAACATCTCGGCGTCGGCGACGTCGCCACCGCGCGCGAGCAATCCGAAGATCGGCGGCACCGGCCAGCTTCCCAGGTTGATGCGAAGCTTCAGGCGCGCGTCGGCGGGCAGCATCCGCGTCGGATTGTCGATCAGACCGCCGCCCGTGATGTGCGCGGCGCCGCGCAGCAGGTCGGCGTCGTGCAGGGCGCGCAGTGCGCGCACGTAGATGCGCGTCGGGCGCAGCAGCGCCGCGGCGAGCGGCTCGTCCAGCCCGGGCGGCGCCGCGTCCAGCGACAGCTTCATGTGGTCCAGGAACACGCGCCGCACCAGCGAGTACCCGTTCGAGTGAAATCCCGACGACGCGAGCCCCAGCAGCCGATCACCGGCCCGGATGGCCCGCCCGTCGACGCGGCGGCTCTTCTCGACGACGCCGACCGAGAACCCGGCCAGATCGTACTCGCCGTCGGCGTAGAAGCCGGGCAGCTCGGCGGTCTCGCCGCCGATGAGCGCGCAGCCGGCCGCCTGGCAGCCGTCCGCGATGCCCGCGATGACGCGCTCCGCGACGCCGACGTCCAGCTTCCCCGACGCGAAGTAGTCGAGGAACAGCAGCGGCTCGGCGCCGCCGACGATCATGTCGTTGACGTTCATCGCGACCAGGTCGATGCCGACGGTGTCATGACGCCCGGTGAGGAACGCCAGCTTCAGCTTGGTGCCGACGCCGTCGGTGCACGACACCAGCAGCGGCTCCTTGTAGCGCGTGGGCAGCGCGCACATCCCCGCGAAGCCGCCCAGATCGCCCATCACCTCGGGGCGAAGCGTCCGCCGGACGTGGGGCTTGATCCGTTCGACCAGCGTGTCGCCCGCGTCGATGTCGACGCCGGCGCCCCGATACGTGAGTCCCGAACCGCGCGTGGGCATCGGGCTAGCGCGGATCCTCTTCGGTCTTCGCGGCGGCGCGTCGGCCGGCGGCCGAGTTGCTGATCGGGGGCGAACCGAAGCGTTCGACGAAGCCTTCCAGCAGGCGGTCCAGCTCGCGGCGCGGGTGCTCGGTCGGCGCGAAGCGGATCCAGCGCGCGCCGGCCGAGATGGCCCGGTCCAGCTCGCGCGCGCCGCGCCCCGCCACGAAGCCGCGCAGCGTCTCGTCGTCGGCGCTGCAGGCGTACAGGATCATGGCGCTGCGGCCCGATCGGTAGTCCAGGACGCCCTCGGCGCGGGTCTGGAGGACGCCGGCCTCCTCTGGCGCAGCCGTGCCCGCCTGAGAGATGGGATGCCAAACGCCAAAATGCACGGGTGATTTTCTATCATGTTCCACGTCGACAGCGCCCCGGAAACCGGCAGAGGTCGTCTAGATCGGGAACCCTGGGAGGGTTCCCGAACCCTCCCGCGATGGTACGCGGCGAGCAGAGCTCGCCGGCTCCCCACGCGGTGGTATTCTCCGCCCGCTGAAAGCGGCTCATGGCCTGGTACAAACGAGAAGACAGCGACGACGTGTTTTCGGAGGAGAAGCGCAGCGTCCCCGCGGGCGTGTTCACCAAGTGCCCGAGCTGTCGGGCCCAGCTGGTCACCGCCGACCTCGAGAAGAACGACGGCGTCTGCCCGCAGTGTGAGCACCATTTCCCGCTGACCGCGACGCGCCGGCTGGAGATCGTGCTGGACCCGGGCACCTTCGTCGAGGCTGACGCGTCGATCGAGAGCGTCGATCCGCTGGGCTTCAAGGACTCGAAGCGCTACGCGGACCGGCTGCGGTCGGCGCGTCGGAGCGCGGGCGGCGCCGACGCCGTGCTGGTCGGCTCCGGCAAGATCGAGGAGATGCCGGTCGAGGTCGGCATCTTCGTCTTCGAGTTCATGGGCGGCTCGATGGGCTCGGTGGTCGGCGAGAAGGTGACGCGCGTCTTCGAGCGCGCGCTGGAGCGCCAGTCCCCGGCGATCGTCTTCTCGGCGTCGGGCGGGGCGCGCATGCAGGAAGGCGTGCTGTCGCTGATGCAGATGGCGAAGACGTCGGCGGCGCTCGGGCGGCTGCGCGAGGCTGGGCTGCCGTACGTCTCGGTGCTGCTGCACCCGACGACAGGCGGCGTCGCGGCGAGCTTCGCGATGCTGGGCGACGTGATCCTCGCCGAGCCGAAGGCGCTGATCGGCTTCGCTGGCGCGCGCGTCATCCAGAACACGATCCGGCAGCGGTTGCCGCCGGGGTTCCAGCGCGCCGAGTTCCTGATGGAGCACGGCTTCCTGGACAAGATCGTCCACCGCCGCGAGATGCGCGCGACGCTGGCGCAGCTCGTCCGCCTGCTCGGGCCGCGCGCCGCCGCTTCGTGATGGCGGGCGGCGCCTACGCCCAGCTGCTCGCGCGGCTGGGGGACGTGCGTGCGCTGGGCGTCGACCTCGGCCTGGATCGGATGCGGCTCGCGCTCGCGCGCGTCGGCGATCCGCAGGCGCGCTTCGCGGCGGTTCAGATCGCCGGCACGAACGGCAAGGGCTCGACGGCGGCGATGACCGAGGCGGTGCTGCGGGAGGC
>Ga0207701_10004987_pt1 | contig 13375 bp, 10 predicted proteins | sample KBSSwiSSwithPhiX_FD_184294 | JGI IMG/M metagenome (GOLD analysis project Ga0207701, IMG submission 184294) | Switchgrass rhizosphere bulk soil microbial communities from Kellogg Biological Station, Michigan, USA, with PhiX - S5 (SPAdes) (version 2) | ecosystem: Environmental > Terrestrial >... | reverse complement strand
GCCGAAGACGAGAAGGTCCACGGGAGAAACCATGTCAAATCCCAAGCTCCAAGCTCCAAATCCCAAGCCACTCCCAAATGCCAACTCCCAAACCAACTCCCAAACCAACTCCCAAGACAAATCCCAACCCATTTGCGGAGTTGGGATTTGGGATTGCGTTGGGACTTGGATCTTGGAGCTTGGGATTTGTCATGAGCGTCAGAAAGCGAACTTGAACCCCAGTTGCAGCTGACGCTGATCGTACGCGCTCTGCGGCGGGAACGGTGAGGGTAGCGGCGCGGTGAGATCGCCGCTGGCCGTCGTGGTCACGTCGCGGGTGACGGTCGAGACGTTCTCCGTGTTGAACAGGTTCTTGGCCTCGAAAAAGAGCTCGATTCGCCGCGTGTCGCCCGTGGGAATGAAGCGCGAGTAGCGCAGGTCGAGGTACACGACCCGTCCCAGGCGCCCCGAATTTCGCTCGATCCCGTTCGGCCGATCGTTGGTGACGCCATCCTGGTTGAGATCGGTCCGCGATCGGATGTTGAACGGCAGCCCGCTGTTGGCCTGCAGGATCAGCCCGAGCTGGTTGTTGTTCGCGAGCGCGGCGGCCCAGCCGGTGCCGGCGACTTCAGGAGCAATCACGGTCGATACCGCGAGCGTATGCGCCTGGTTGAATGGCGTCACGCCTCTGTCGCGATCGAGGTTGGTCGGATCCGACACCCGATCGTCGCCGCTGCCGACGACGTAGGTGCCGGTGAGCGGGGCATCGTCTTCACCTCTGGCGAACGTGTAGGTCGCCTGTGCCTGGAAGCCGTGCGTCATCCGCTTGGTCATCGTGGCCGTGAAGGCGTCGTATCTGGCCTCGCCGATCGACTGGAAGACGTTGACGTGATCGAACGTTGGATCGCGACGCGTCGCGGCGCTCACCGCGGTCGAGAAGATCGGACGCCCATCGGGCAGCAGGTTCCCGGTTGGAATCAGGTTCACGTCCATCAGGACCGGCAGCTGCCGCCCGATCGAGTTGACGTAGCCCACCGCCACTGAGAGCTCCGAAGCGATGGCCCGCTCGAGCTGCACGTTCGTCAGCCAGGCTGACTGCGTCCTGAACGCGGGGTCGACCGCTGTAATGCTCTGACGAGGCAGCACGAAGCCGGCAGGGGCGTTCGCGAGCGAGGCCGGAAAGGCGGGCGCACCGGAGCTGGTGCCGTTCAACTGCACGGTGTAGCTCCGGGGATCGCCGTTGTTCAGGATGGCGTTGTCGTAGAAATCGAGCAGCGGCGGCTCGTACATCAGACCGGTCGACGCTCGAAGCACCGTTCGCGCCTGGCTGTCGAGCGACCACGACACGCCCGCGCGCGGCCCCCAATTGTTCTTGTCGATGGTGAAGTCCTGCGAGTACGGATTCGGGGCAAAGGCGCGCGGCGATGGGACGTCGAACAGATCGAAGCGAACGCCGTACAGCACCTTCACACGATCGGTGACCTGCCAGTCGTCCTGCACGAACAGGCCGTAGAACGCGGAGCTGTAGCTGGCGGTCAGGTCGCCGAAGTCCTGCCGGAACGTGGTGTAGCCGAGCGGACTGGTGCCGGCCACGGCCGCAAGATAGGAATCGTTCGTCGGGAACGTGTATTCGAAGCGCTCGCCCCGCACGCGGTCGTCGCCGACCAACTGCGCATCGAAACCGGCCTTGAACCCGTGCCGGCCGCGCACCCAGGTCACGTTGTCGATCACCTGCCAGATGCCCTGCTCGAAATCGAAGCCGACCGAGTTGCCGTCGCCAATCCGCGGCCCGCCGAACTGAGCGATCCCGGAGACGGTGATTGCCGGGCCGTCGACAGCGCTCGGCGACGGGGTGCGGAACTGGTGCCGCCGCGCATACTGGACGCGCAGCTCGTTCAGGATCGACGCCCCGAGCGTCGAGACCAGCTGTGCCGAGGCCGAATCCATCCGGTCCGTGAAATCGGTGGCGCGATCGGTCGTGGTCAGGCCACCGCCGATGTTGGATTCGGAGAAATTCTTGAAAAGGAAGTAGCGGGCCGACAGCCTGTGGCTCGGGTTGAACTGGTGATCGACCTTGCCAAATCCGAAGTTCACGGACTGATTGGCCGGGATGACACCGCTCTCCGGCAGCGTGATGCCGAGCCGGGACGCGTTCTCCGGGGTCACCGTGATGACCTGCGCTCCGGTGATCAGGCTGCGATCGACGAACTCGTACGCGCCGAAGAAATGCGTCTTGTCGCGAAGCACCGGCCCGCCCAGCGTGGCGGTGAAGTCGTTGACTTCGGTGTCGGGCTTGCGGGCGAGCGGCGCCAGGAAGAACGGCCGCTCCGACATCGCGTTGCGGCGGAATCGGTAGCTCGCTGTTCCCCGCACCGCGTTGGTGCCTGACGGCGTGATGGCGTTGTAGACCATCCCGGTCGTCTGGCCGAACTCCGGCGCGAAGCCGTTGGTCACGACCTTGACCTCGCGCACGAGGACTTCCGACACCGGCAGCAACCGCAGCCCGGCGCGATCTTTCTCGGTGTTGGTGTTGCCGTCGAGCTGATAGTTGGTGTGCATCTGCGAGCCGTTCGCGTTGATGCGAGGCACGCCGAACTCGTTGTTCTCGTACCCGGTCACGTTCGCCTGCAGGAACGCGAAGTTATACGGGTTCCGCGAGACCAGGGGCAGGTTGTGGATCTCCGCCTCATTGATCGTCCGTCCCAGGTCGATCCGGCCCGGCTGAGCCACCGGCGACTCGCTCCGGACCGTCACCGTCTCGCTGAGGTTGCCGACGCCGAGCTCGATGTTGGCGACGATGGTCTGGCCGGCGCTGAGGGTGAGGCCCGTCTGTTCGTACTTGCGGAAGCCCTGAAGCTCCGCCGCGATGGTGTAGCGGCCGAGCGGCAGCAGGATCGCGCGATACGCGCCCTGGTCGTTCGTGATGGTGGAACGTTCCGCGCCGGTCTCGGTGTTGGTCACCGTCACGGTCACGCCGGGCAGCACGGCGCCGCTTCCGTCCTTGACCGTTCCTTCGATATTGCCGTTGGCTGCCTGCGCCTGCGCGAACGCGAGTGCCGGCATTGCAATTGCCCAGATAACGCCGACGACCCGAACGACCGAAACCCTGAACATCGTGGCCTGCCTTCCCGACAACGGCCGCCCTGGAGCTGACCGCGGGGCGCCTGAATCGCATCAACTCTCGTGTTATCTGCGACTTGGCGCGAGTATACAATGCGCATACGAACCATCGCGCCGTGCCGTCCGTCTGAATAAGGACGCCGCGCGCCGCGATCTCGATCCTCGGTGACTGCCACCAAATCTGAAAGCACCGCCTCGAAGCGCAGGCAACGAGCTGCCCGCCTGCCGCGGCGCCTGCCGCCACACTGGAAGCGCTACGCCTTCTTCGGCGTCGGGATCCCGCTCGTCCTGATCAGCGCGATGATGGCGTATTACTGGGTCGTCTTCTCCCGGATGATCGACGCGCGTATGAGCGGCGAGATGACGCGCACCGATCCGCGCGTCTTTGCACGGCCGTTCGAGCTGCACAAGGGTCAGGGACTCACCCAGCGGCAACTCATCGATCGACTGAACGATCTCGGGTACGCCCATCGGCCCCGCACGGAACAGCCTGGCGAGTTCACGGTCGGACGCGACGCCATGATCCTGATCCCGCGCGACGGCGATCACAAGGGACAACTCGTGCGCCTGGTCTTCGGCGGCCGTCCGCCGAAGAGCACCGAGACGACGCGGATCGATACGATTGAGCTCCCGGCGACGAAGCAGCAGGCCGACCGCATCACGCTCGACGCGCCCCTGATCACCGCCCTCGTCGCCGACGCGCGCGAGAAGCGCCGCGACGTGCCCCTCCAGGTGATCCCCAGGCCGATGATCGAAGCGGTGCTGGCGATCGAGGACCGCCGTTTCTACGAGCACCCGGGCATCGACCCGATCGGGATCGCCGGGGCGATTTTCCGCAACATCTTCGGCAACAAGGCCTACCTGGCGAGCGGCAGCACCCTGACCCAGCAGCTGGTCAAGAACACCTTCCTGACGCCGGAAAAGACCCCGAAGCGGAAGATGACCGAGTGGTTCATGTCGGTCGTGCTGGAGACGCGGCTCACCAAGGACCAGATCCTGCAGCTGTATCTCAACGACGTGTCGCTCGGCCAGCGCGGCTCGTTCGCGATCCATGGCGTCGCCGAAGCGTCGCGGCTGTTCTTTGCCAAGGACATCGCCAACGTCAACGCGGTCGAGGCCGCGACGATCGCCGGGGTGATTCAGTCGCCGTCACGGCTCTCCCCTTTCAACAATCCCGAGCGGGCGAAGGATCGCCGCAATGTCGTGCTGCGGGCGATGGTCGACGCCGGGTTCCTGTCGTCGGATGCCGCGGAGCGGGCCGTCCGCGAACCGCTCGGCATCGCGCAGCGCGCGCTCGAGTCGGAAGCGCCCTACTTCGTCGACTACATCAGCCAGGAGCTGCAGTCGAAGTACCCGTCCGCGGGCACCGTGGACGTCTACACGACGCTCGACGTCCACTTGCAGCGGGTGGCGCAGGACGCGCTGCGCGACGGGATCACGCGGCTCGACGAGATCCTGGCCCGGCGGAAGCGGCGGCCGCAGGCGGCGCTGATCGCCGTCGATCCCCGCACCGGCGAAGTGCTGGCGTTCGTCGGGGGCCGGTCCTACAACCAATCGCAGTACAACCGCGCCATATCGGCGCGACGGCAGCCGGGCTCGGTCTTCAAGCCCTTCGTGTACCTCGCGGCCTTCGAGCACGCGCAGGCCGAGGGCCGCACCGATCTCACGCCGGCGACGGTCGTGCTCGACGAGCCGACGTCGTTCGTCTTCAACGCGCAGACCTGGACCCCGCGCAACTACGAGGACCAGTACGATGGTCCCATCACCCTCCGGCGGGCGCTCGCGCTGTCGCGAAACATCGCCGCAGCGAAGCTGGCCGAGTCGGCGGGGTACGAAGAGGTGGCTGCGCTCTGGCGCAAGGTCGGCGCCGGCACTCCGCCGCGACCCTATCCCGCGATCGCGCTGGGCGTGTTCGAGGCGACGCCCTTCGACATCGCCACCGCCTACACCCTGTTTCCCAACGGCGGCACGATCCGGCCGCTCACGACCATCTCGCGGCTGGTGGCCAAGGGCAAGGATCTCCCGCTGCAGGTCGAGAAGCCGCGGACGGTCGCCCGTCCCGACACGACGTTCCTGGTCACGAACATGATGCGCAGCGTGATCAACGAAGGCACCGGCGCCGGCGCCCGTGCGGCCGGCTTCGCGCTCGACGCGGCCGGGAAGTCGGGAACGACCAACGATCTGCGCGACGCCTGGTTCGTCGGTTTCACCCCCGAACTGTTGACGGTGGTGTGGGTCGGGATGGACGACAACCAGCCGGTCGGCCTCAGCGGCACCCAGGCGGCTCTTCCCATCTGGACGACCTTCATGAGCCGCGCGCTCGCGGGTCACGCGAATCTCACCTTCGAGCCGCCGGAAGGGATCGCGTTCGTCGACATCGACCGGGACACCGGGAAGGTAGCGGCTCCAGGTTGTCCGCGAGTGTTCAAAGAAGCCTTCCTCGCCGGGACCGAGCCGACTGAGGTGTGTCAACTCCACGGCTTCTAGTGCGTTCCGTCTTGATCTCCTGGCCTCCTGTTTCACGCAGCGTGCAGGTTGGGAGTCGACCGTGCGGTAGAATTTCCTGTTGGCTGACTCCAAACAATCCGGCATTTATCGGAATATTCCTTTGAAAACACGCAATACCTTGATTCCTGGGCTCGTGGCGCTTGCCGCTCTGCTGGCCTGCGGCAAGAATCCCGCGGAACAGACGGCGTCGGCGCAGACGCCCGCTGCCGCCCAGACGGAGAAACCGGCCGAGGCTCCCGCGCCGCCGAAGCCGATGCCGGCCGAGCTCCCGGACGTGCTCGCGCGCGTGAACGGCCAGCCGGTCACCAAGTCCGAGTTCGATCGGCTGATGAAGAACGTCGAAGCGGGCCGCGGCCCCATCCCGGCCGACAAACGGGACGAGGTGCTGCGCGCCGCACTCGACCAGCTGATCACCTATACCGTGCTGAAGCAGGAAGCGGCGGCGCGGAAACTGACGGTGCCGGATACCGACGTCGATGCGCAGGTCGCGCAGATGCAGAAGCAGTTCGGGAGCGAGGCCGAGTTCAACAAGGCGCTCGCGGCCCGCAACGCCACCGTCGAGCAGCTCAAGGCGGACGCGAAGGTCGACATGGCCATCAACAAGATGATGGAAGCCGAGGTCGCGTCCGCGGCGGCCGCGACCGATGCGGACGCCCAGGACTTCTACGCGAAGAACCAGGACAAGTTCAAACAGGGCGAGACCGTGCGCGCCAGCCACATCCTCGTAAAGGTCGAAAAAACAGACGACGAAGCGGCGAAGAAAGAGAAGCGCGCCAAGATCGACGCGGTCCTGAAGCGCGCCAAGGCCGGCGAGGACTTCGCCGCGCTGGCCAAGGAGAACTCGGCCGACGGGAGCGCCGCTCAGGGCGGCGACCTCGGGTTCTTCCCCCAGGGACAGATGGTGCCGCCGTTCGATCAGGCGGCCTTCGCGCTGAAACCCGGCGAAATCAGCGACGTGGTGACCACCGAGTTTGGGTACCACATCATCAAGCTGACCGAGCGGAAGGAAGCCTCGGTGATCCCGCTGGAGCAGGTGAAGCCCAGGGTCATCGAGTTCCTGACCAACCAGAAGAAGCAGGAGCGCGCGAACACGTTCATCGACGAAGCGAAGAAGCGCGCCAAGATCGAGGTACTCGTCTGAGCGAAGAAGTCCTGGCGGCGGCCGCGGATGCGCTCCGGCGCGGCGACCCTGTCGCGCTGGTCACCGTGGTGCGGTCGAACGGGTCCACGCCGCAGCGCGCCGGCGCCAAGATGCTGGTGTTCCCCGATGGCCGGACGATCGGGACCATTGGCGGCGGCTGCTACGAGAACGACGCGTTCTGGAAGGCGAGGGAGGCTCTGACCACGGGCCGTTCGGCCCTGCTCCACTACGAGCTGAACGACGACTTCGCCCAGGAGAACGGCCTCGTGTGCGGAGGGCAGATGGACGTTCACATCGATCCGCTCGAACCGACGCCGCGCCTGTTCATCGTCGGCGCCGGCCACGTCGGCTGGCACCTCGGACGGCTGGCGGTCGATGCGGGATTCCGCGTCCACGTCGTCGACGATCGCGAGAAGTTTGCAAACACCGAGCGCTTCCCCGGCGCCGAAGCCGTGATCGCCGAGCCCATTCCCGAATGGCTCCATCGCACTGAGATCCCGGCGTCGGCCTACGTCGTGGTGGTCACCCGCGGCCACACCCACGATCTCGACGCGATGCGATCGCTCGCCGCCCGCGACCTGAAATACCTTGGCCTGATCGGCAGCCGCGCCAAGGTGAGCCGAATCTTTGCGCGGCTCCTCGAAGAAGGGATGCCCCAGGAGTGCCTCGGGCACATCCATGCCCCGATCGGGATCGACATCGGCGCCGTGACCCCTGCAGAAATCGCCATCAGCATCATGGCGGAGCTCGTGGCCATCCGCCGCGGCGTCGATACCGCCGCCATGGCCATGAAGCGCCTGAAGATCGCCGGCTCCTCCTGAGTCGTGGCATCGGTCCTCTTCCGCAACGCCACCATCCTCACCATGGATGACCGCCTGACGGTCACCGACGGCAGCGTGTCGGTCCGCGATGGCCGGATTGCCGCGGTCGGCGACGTTCCCGACCAGCCGCACGACACCGTCATCGATGCCCGGGGCGGCTACCTGCTCCCGGGCTTCATCCAGACGCACGTTCACCTGTGCCAGACGCTTTTCAGGGGATTCGCCGACGACATGCCTCTTCTCGAGTGGCTGCGTCTTCGCGTCTGGCCGATGGAAGCCGCGCACTCCCCGTCCACGCTCCGTGCGTCGGTGCAGCTCGCCGCGGCGGAGCTCCTGCGGACCGGCACGACGTCGGTTCTCACGATGGAGACGGTCCACGATACGGACGTCGTCTTCGAGACGCTGGCGGAGTTCGGGCTTCGAGCCACCGTCGGCAAGTGCATGATGGACTCTGACTACGAGGTTCCGCGCCGCCTGCAGGAGGAGACCCGGGCCTCGATCGACGAGAGTCTCGCGCTCAAAAAGCGCTGGCACGGCGCGGCGAACGGCCGGCTCCGGGCGGCCTTCGCGCCACGGTTCGCGGTCTCGTGCTCGCGCGACCTGCTCGAAGCGGTTGCCTCGCTGTCGGCGTCCGAAGACGCGCTCGTCCACACGCACGCGTCGGAGAACCGCGACGAAGTGGAGGTGGTGCGGCGCCTGTCCGGCGGTTTCTCGAACCTGGAATACCTCGCCGACACCGGGCTGGCGACCGACCGGCTGTGCGCCGCCCATTGCGTCTGGGTTACCGACTCGGAGCAGATGCTGCTCGCCGAACGGCAGGTGAAGGTGATGCACTGCCCCGGATCCAACCTGAAGCTCGGCTCGGGGATCGCTCCCGTCGCGGAGATGCGGGCGCGCGGGATCTCGGTCTCGCTCGGCGCGGATGGCGCGGCCTGCAACAACCGGCTGGACATTTTTGACGAGATGCGGCTTGCTGCCACGCTGCAGGCGGTCCGAAAGGCGCCGGGAGCTCTGCCGGCCCGCGACGTCGTCTGGATGGCCACCAGGGAAGGGGCCCGCGCACTCGGACTCGACGGCGAGATCGGGTCAATCGAGACCGGCAAGAAGGCGGATCTGGTTTTGCTGGATCGCGACCGCCCGCACCTGTGCCCTTCGGCCGATCCGTGGTCTGCCATCGTGTACAGCGCCAGGGGCACCGACGTCCGGACGGTCCTCGTCGATGGCGAAGTGCTCGTCCACGACTTCGCCCTGACCCGGCAGGATGCCGGGGCGGTGACCGCGAGCGCCCGGTCCGCCGCCGACGAGCTCGCCAGGAGGGCCGGCTTGTAACGTCGTCGGTTATAATGTTTTAGCAGTCCCCGCTTGCGAGTGCTAAACCACGATGTCGATGCATCCTGAGCTTCCGGAACGGGATAGACGCATCCTTGGCGTACTGGTGCAGGGCTACATCGACGATGGGGAACCGATTTCGTCGCTGTGGCTGGCCGATCGCGGCTTCGGCATCTCGTCCGCGACGCTTCGGAACATCCTTTCCAGGCTCGAAGAACAGGGCTACGTACGCCAACCGCACACGTCAGCAGGCCGGGTGCCGACTGACCTCGGGTACCGGTGCTACGTCGACCAGCTCCTCGGGGAGCGGCGCTCGTCGCGTCCCGCGCCGCAGGTCGAAGCGCGGCTTCGCCGCGCCGGGACTGTCGACGATCTGCTGTCGCATGCATCACAGGAAGTCGCGCGGGCGTCTCAACAGCTGAGTTTCGCAATCTCAACCGGAGGAGAGACTTCGACGCTCGAGCACCTCGAGTTCGTGCCGCTCGACGGCGGCAAGATCCTGGTCGTCGTGGTGTCGACCGGCGGACACGTTGCACACAAGGTGATCTCGCCGGCCGAGTCGCACGATCACGGCGAGCTGCAGCAGGCGGCCAACTACCTGAACAGTGAGTTCAAGGGCCGGTCTCTGGTCGCGATCCGGCAGGCGGTCCTGCAGCGGCTTCGCGAGGAGCGCAGCCTCTACGACGAGCTGATGGGACGGGCTCTGCGGCTGGCGAGCACGACGTTCGCGGACCTGACGTCCGAGCCTGCCGTGTTCATCCAGGGGCGCTCGCTGCTGCTCGAGGACGTCGGCGGTGAGAGCCCGGACGTGACGCTGGAGACGCTGCGTACGCTGCTCCGGATGATCGAGGAGAAGGCGCGGCTGATTCAGCTCCTCGAGGACTACATCAGCGGAGACGGGGTCACCGTCGTGATTGGATCCGAGCATCACTTACCTGACCTTCAGCGGTTCAGCCTGATCGCCTGCCGCTACTCGGACGGCCATGGCACCGGCGCCGTCGGCGTGATCGGTCCGACCCGGATGCGGTATTCGCGGGCCATCAATGCCGTCGAAGGACTTTCGAAGGCGATCAGCAGAATGGTCAACGCCCGTTCCTGAACCGCCGGTCGTTTCAGCACTACAACCCCATGGAAGACAATCGCACCGAATCCGATCTCAATCTGGCCGACGCTTCGGAGACCGCGGGAACCACCGCGGGCTACGCGACGTCAGGTGAAGAACCGTCGTCGCGCGAAGCCGAGCTCGAACGTGAGCGCGACAACTACAAGGACCTGCTGCTCCGCAGGAGCGCGGAGTTCGAGAACTTCCGCAAGCGGACCGAGCGCGAGCGCGTGGCGCAGTCCGAGTCAGCCGCTGCCGACCTGGTCAAGGAACTCCTGCCGCTCATCGACGATCTCGAGCGGGCGCTCCAGGCAGAAGCCGGCAGCGAAGGCGTCGAGGCCTACCGGCGCGGCGTCGAGCTGATTCATCGTCAGCTCTCGGAATTGCTGCGGAAACGCGGCGTGAAGCCGATCGAGGCGCTCGGCGCCGACTTCGACCCGCACTTCCACCAGGCGGTGTCGTACGAGCCGGCGTCGGGAAGGCGAGAAGGCGAGATCATCGAGGAGTACGGCCGCGGCTACCTGCTCGGCGATCGGCTCCTCCGGCCTTCGATGGTGAAAGTGGCGAAAGGTGAAGCGTGAGGGCCAGCGTGAGCAAGCGTGACTACTACGAGGTGCTGGGGGTAGACCGCCAGGCCACGGATCAACAGATCAAGAGTGCGTATCGCAAGCTTGCGCTGAAGCACCATCCCGACCGCAACCCGGGAGATCGTCAGGCGGAGGAATCCTTCAAGGAAGCGGCGGAAGCGTACTCGGTGCTGGCCGACGCGCAGAAGCGCAGCCTCTACGATCGCTTCGGCCACGCAGGCGTGAGCGGGGCGAGCCAGGGCGCCGGGTTCGATCCGACGATCTTCGCGGACTTTTCCGACATCTTCGCCGGGCTGGGGGACGCCTTCGGCTTCGGCGACATCTTCGGGTCGCGGCGCCGCCGCGGCGGCCCCCAGCGTGGCGCCGACCTGCGGTACGACCTCGAGATTTCGTTCGAAGAGTCGGCGACCGGCTCGGAGACGACGATTCAGATCCCGCGCGAGGAGATCTGTGAAACCTGCTCGGGAAGCGGGGCCGCCGCCGGCACGAAGCCCGAGACCTGCGCCCAGTGCCGCGGCACAGGCCAGCTCCGTTATCAGCAAGGCTTCCTGACCGTCGCGCGTCCGTGTTCGAACTGCCGGGGCACGGGAAAGAGCATCTCCAAGCCCTGCCACACATGCCGCGGCGCGGGACGCGTCGGCCGCGAGCGCACGTTGACGGTCAAGATCCCCGCGGGTATCGCGACCGGGCAGCGGCTCCGCCTCTATGGCGAGGGCGAGCACGGCAGCGAGGGCGGCCCCGCCGGCGATCTCTACGTCGTCGTCCACGTTCAGGAACATCCGTTCTTCCACCGTGAGGGGGACGATCTTTACTGCGAGCTCACGATTCCATTCCACACGATGGCGCTGGGCGGCGAGGTTCGGGTGCCGACGTTGAACGGGCGTGAGGACCTGAACGTTCCGGGCGGCACGCAGCCGGGCTCGAGGTTCAAACTGCGCGGCAAGGGCATGCCCAACGTCTCGGGCCGCGGCCACGGCGATCTGCACGTGATCGCCCAGGTGGGAGTGCCGAAAAAGGTGAGCAAGGAACAGCGCCAGATCCTCGAGGAACTCGCCCGCACCATGCCCGAGAAGACCGACGGGGATGGCAGCGAGGCGGCCGAGAAGCCGTTCTTCGAGCGCGTCAAGGACATCTTCGGGTGAGCGCGGCCAGCTCCCCAGCGCTGATCATCCATTTCACCCCGGGCACCACTGCGGCAGACCGCGATCGGCTGGTCGCGCTGCTCGCCGACTACGATCTCGTCGCCATCCAGGAAGACGACCTCGGCTCTCCCCGGACGTGGACGGCCCATTTCGCCGGCGCCGAGGCCCGCAGCGCGGCGGCGGAGGCCCTCGGCGCGATTGCCGACGGCGACTCGCTGCGCCTCGAGCTCGCCGAGATCGAAGACGGCGACTGGGCGAAGCGAACCCAGGCCGATCTGCCGGCCATCCGCGTCGGCCGGATCATCGTCGCGCCGCCATGGGACCTCCCCGATCCGGCAGCCGTCCCCGATGCCGTCGTCGTCGAGATCGAGCCTTCCCGAGGCTTCGGCACCGGGCACCATCAATCGACCCGCCTTTGTCTCGTCCTTCTTCAGGGACGCGCTCTCGAGTCCCAGACCGTGCTCGACGTCGGCACCGGATCGGGGGTGCTGGCGATCGTGGCAGCGAAGCTCGGCGCTCCGTTCGTGTCTGCGATTGACGTCGATCCTGATGCCATCGAGAACGCGCGGGAGAACATCGTGCGGAACAATGTCGGCCAGATCGTCGAGGCGCACGTTCGCGACCTGACGCAGCCCGGCGTGCCCGCCGCTGATCTCGTCACCGCCAATCTCACCGGCACCCTGCTGGCCCGCCATGCCGCGGAGCTCGGCGCCGCGGTGAAACCGGGCGGCAGCCTGATCGTCTCGGGCTTCACGGTCGACGAGAAGCCTCTGGTGCTCGATGCCTTCGACGGGACCTTCGCACTGACCGAATCAGCCGAAGAAGAAGGCTGGTGGGCATTCATCCTGACCAAGCCGTAGATGCTGCCGCGCTTCTACGCGCCCGATCTCGACCCGGAGAGTGGGTCCGCGCGGCTCAGTCCTGACGAAGCGCACCACCTCACTCGCGTGCTCCGGCTGGCTGCCGGCGACATCGTCACGGTGTTCGACGGACGCGGTATCGAGTGGCGCGCCCGGATCGCCGGGGCCTCGCGCGAGAGCGCCACGCTGACCCTCCTCGACCCCGTCACCGCGCGCGTCCCGTCGGTCGCCATCACCCTGGTCCAGGCGATCATCAAAGGCGAGGGGATGGAAGACGTCATCCGCGACAGCACGATGATCGGCATCGCGGCCATTCAGCCTGTAATCTCCGACCGCACGACCGTAAAGAGGAGGGCGCTCGCGCCGGCGTACGAGCGCTGGAGGCGAATCGCGCTCTCGTCGGCGAAACAATGCGGTACTGCGCGCCTGCCAGCGATCTTCGAGCCGGTCGAGTTCAAGGAGTGGCTGTCCACTCCCCTGCAACCGGACAGCTATCTCCTGATTGAGCCCGGCGCGATGCAGGGCCACGTCACCACCGTGCACCAGCTCGCGATGGCCGCCGCGCCACCGTCAGCGCTGCTGCTGGTGGGACCCGAAGGCGGATGGACCGAACCCGAGCGCGATGCCGCGATCGGCGCCGGCGCCACCCCGCTCTCGCTCGGCCCCCTGACCTTGCGAGCCAACGCCGTCGCGCTCGCGGCGGGGGCGGCATTGATCGGGATCTGGGGGGGGTGAATGTACCTTGACCTGTGGCTTCCGGCTCCAGCCGGAAGGATGCGTGCGGCG
>Ga0207701_10004984_pt1 | contig 13380 bp, 10 predicted proteins | sample KBSSwiSSwithPhiX_FD_184294 | JGI IMG/M metagenome (GOLD analysis project Ga0207701, IMG submission 184294) | Switchgrass rhizosphere bulk soil microbial communities from Kellogg Biological Station, Michigan, USA, with PhiX - S5 (SPAdes) (version 2) | ecosystem: Environmental > Terrestrial >... | reverse complement strand
GCCGCCGCTCACCCGGCGATCGGCGGCGCCGCGGTGGTATCGTCGCCGGCGTGCTGGTGAACAACACCGGGTGTGCCGTCGCGGAGGCCGTGGTCATGGACCCCGAGGGGCGCGACGTGTTGCTGGTGGTGGCGAAGGCGGCCTTCCGCTGGAACCCGGACGGGTCCCTGCAGCCGCTTGCGCCCGTGCCCGCGGTGGCCGTGGCCGACGTGTTCGCCGGTCCGCCCGCGACCACCGGCCTGCTGGTTGCCGGCGAGCTGACGTTGCCCAAGCCGCGCGTCGACATCCTGATCCAGGGTGAGATCGTGCTGGCGACGCCGACCGAGCAGGTCGACTGCGCGCTGGAGATCGGCCAGCGACTGGTGAAGGCCGTGCGGGTGTTCGGTGATCGGCACTGGCGGCACGGCGCCGCCGGCTCGATGGTGCCCTCGCGGCCGCGGCCCTTCGTGCGCATGCCGATCGAGTGGCAGCGCAGCTTCGGCGGCGCCGATCCCGGCGACGCCAGCTTTCTGGATCGCCGCAACCCGATCGGTCGCGGCGTGCGGCGCCAGGTCGCCGCGCTGGAGGGCCACCCGGCGCCGAACTTCGAGGACCCGGCCGCGCCGATCTCGTCGCTGGCCTCGACCGAGGACGCGAAGCAGCTGCACGCGCCGGTGGGGTGGGGGGCGATCGCGCCGCACTGGCAATCGCGCAGCGAGCTGGCCGGCACCTACGATGCCCGCTGGCAGGCAGAGCGCTTTCCGCTGCTGCCGCTGGACTTCAATCCCGGCTTTCTCAACGCGGCCCCGCGCGACCAGCAGCTGGAGCGCTATCAACCCGGCGTCGAGGTGCGGCTGACCGGCTTCACCCCGCGCCGGCGCGAGACCTTCGTGCTGCCCGAGCTGGCGCCGCCGCTGACCGTGGTCGACGCGCGCACCATCATCGAGGTCCCGACCCGCGTCGACACCGTGATCATCGAGCCGATGGAGCAGCGGCTGTCGCTGGTGGCGCGAGCGGTCTACCCGCTGAAGAACGTCGAGGCCCTGGCCATCGCCTTCCTGGGCCCGCTGGCCGCCGAGCAACGGCAGGCGCTGCGCGCGGGCAGGCCGGTGCCGCTGGCGCCGCCGGCGCGCGCCTGACCGCGGCGACCACGCGGGGCTGGGCCAGGGAGGCGAAGGTCAGCGCCCGCCGCGCGGGGGCCTGGCCGGGGTCACCACCGCCGCGCCCCGGTCGGCGGCGTCGCTGGTGCCCAGCACCAGGGCGGCACCGTCGATCACCGCCTGGCGTAGCCAGAAGGCGGCCAGGCCCAGCGCGAACGGGCCGTAGGCGGCGCCGAGATCTCCGGCGCATGACCCGGTGCTGGTGATCAGCGCCGGGGGCTCGGCGCGCGGGCGGACGCGGGCAATGGCCAGCGTCGCCTCGCGGAAGGCCCATCGGTCGCCGGCCGCGTCGTGGATGACGGCGCCCAGGCCGGCGGGCGCCAGCGCCGCCGCGGCCAGCGCGTCGCGCGCCGCGTCCGCCAGGCCGGCGCCGATGTTGGGCTCGCCGGCCTCCCGGGTGCGCGGCTCCTGGGCGCGCGCGACGCCCGCGATCGCGGCCAGCGCGCCGGGCTCGCCGTCGCGGCCCAGACGCAGGAAAGCGGCGCCTTCGCCCGGGATCAGCCCCTCGCCGGTCGAGGTCTTGATCCGCTCGGCGCGCAGCAACCGGTCCAGGGCGTCGCGATCGACCAGCGAATCGACGCCACCCAGGTAGACGGTGGTGGCGGCCTGGCTGCTCAGCAGGCGTTCCGCCTCCTCCAGGGCGTCGAAGATCGCGGCGCGCCCCGAGGCAAAGGCGCGGCTGGCCCCAAGATCGATGGGCGCGCCGCCCTGGTCGGCGATCGCCGACAGCAGCGCGTCCGCCGGGCGGACCGCCAGGTCGGGGTCGGGTGCCGGCAGGCAGAGCAGCAGCGGCGCGGGGCGATCCTCGGCGGCGCGCGCGGACGGCGCCGGCGGCTGCGGCCAGGTGGCGCACTCGCGCAGCGCCTGCGCCGCCATGGTGACCAGCCGGTCGTCGCCCGTGACCGTTTTCAGGTCCAGTGGGGTACGTCCCCCGATCACCGGCACCCCGGCGGCGTCGTGCCAGGGCAGCTCCTCGAAGAACTTGAGGTTGAGGCGCGCCGACCCAAACGCGGTCACCGCGCGAACCCCCGCCGACGTGAACACCCCAAGAGCGTGTATGGCCAGCGGCCGCGCGGTAGGAATACGTCGAGAGATAGTATTTTCCGGGCGCGCTGCCAAGGCGCAGATGAAAAGGCGCCCCCTGCGGACCCCTCACCCCGACCCTCTCCCCGGCGGACCGGGGCGAGGGTGACTGGTGGGTCAAGACAGCGAGAAGCGAAGGCGATCTTGCTGTCGTTCAAGGAGACGGCAGCGACGGCGACTTTGTTTTTAGGACTACGTCGACGTCCACGTCCACGAATCCGCTCTACATTTCGTGGGGATTCGTTAGCCCCGACCTCTCCCCGGCAGACCGGGGCGGTGACGGGTGGTTGAAGGCAGCGAGAACCGAAGGCGATCATGCTGTCGTCCAGGGACACGACAGCGCCAGCGACCACGCTCACGGCCCTGCGGGCGGTCCTCGCTATCCGGCGGCCATCCGGTCGCTCACGGCGGCGATGATGGTCTCCACGCGCCGTTGCAGCTCTTGCGCGCGGCGCATCACGTTGCTGTTTGTCGCGACCGGCGCGCCGCCAGGCGCCAGGTCGCTGTCGGTCAGCTGGAGGCAGGGCTGCAACCGGACCAGCGCGGCGCGTGCGTCGTAGTGGACGGTACGACCGTGGTCGTGATCGCGTATCGCTAGCGATTCCCGCTCGAGCAGCGGCAGGACCTCGCGCTCCAGGACATCAAGGGCGCTCTTGTCGGCGTTGGTCACAGGGCCTCCGCCACTCATATACGACACCGGGGCAGGCGCGACGATGTGGAAGATTCAGCGCGATACGTCGCTATTTCGAGCGACGTCGGAGGCCGCGGCGATCCGCGCGTCTGGTCCCAGGATCCTGGCGAGATCGTCGCGCTCCAGGGACTCGTGCTCGATGAGAGCAGCGACCAGCAGATCGAGGTCGACACGCCGGGCCTCGAGCAACGCGGTGGCCTCGTCGAGGGCGTGTCCCAGGATCCGGCGCGCCTCTTCCTCGATCGCGGTGATCGTCGCGGGACTGGTGCCGCCCGCCGTTCCCAGACGCTGGCCAAGGAAGGGATGTTCCTCTTCGTGATCGTAATACACGGGGCCCAGGCGCTCGCTCATCCCAAAGTGGGCGACCATGTGCGAGGCCAGGCGCGTCGCTTCCTTGAGGTCGTTCTCGGCGCCGGTCGAGATGCTTCCCAGCACGAGGCGTTCGGCGGCATAGCCGCCCATGAGGACGCGCACCCGCGATTCCAGCTCTGCCTGGGCCATCAGGTGCCGATCCGCGCCCGGACTCTGCTGGGTGGCGCCGAGCGCCATGCCGCGCGGGATGATGGTGACCCGATGCAGCGCTTCGGCGTCAGGCGAAAAGCGCGCCACGATCGCGTGTCCCCCTTCATGGACCGCGACCCGCCGCTTCTCCTTGGCGTCCAGCTTGGCCTCGCGCGGATCGCCAAGGACGATCTTGTCGAACGCCTCGGCGAAATCGTCGGCGGCGATGTTGTCCCGACCCTTTCGGGTCGCCGACAGGGCGGCTTCGTTGACCAGGTTGGCCAGGTCCGCGCCGGAGAAACCAGGGGTGTTCTCGCCGATCGTCTGGAGATCGACGTCGGCCGCCAGCGGCTTGTCCCGGACGTGAACCCCCAGGATCGCCCTGCGCGCCGCCAGCTCGGGACGATCGACCAGGATGCGGCGATCGAAGCGTCCGGGGCGAAGCAGCGCGGGATCGAGCACGTCGGGACGGTTGGTGGCAGCGATCACCACGACCAGGTCGGTGCGCTCGAAGCCGTCCATCTCCGACAGAAGCTGGTTCAGGGTCTGCTCGCGCTCGTCGTTGCCGCCGCCCATGCCGGCGCCGCGGGCCCGGCCCACGGCGTCGATCTCGTCGATGAACACGATGGTCGGCGCGCTCTTCTTGGCCTCCCGGAAAAGGTCCCGCACGCGCGCCGCGCCCAGACCCACGAACATCTCGATGAACTCCGAGGCGCTGATTGAAAAGAAAGGGACGCCGGACTCGCCCGCCACCGCGCGCGCGAGCAGCGTCTTGCCAGTGCCCGGCGGTCCCGCGAGGAGGACCCCGCGCGGGACTTTTCCCCCCAGCCGGCGGAATCGCTCCGGCTCCTTGAGAAACTGCACGATCTCCTGCAGGTCGGACTTCGCCGCCTTGAGCCCCGCGATGTCCTCGAAGGTCACATTGACGGAGGTCGCCTTGTCGAACTGGCGGCTGCGGTTCTTGATGAGGCCCGCCAGCGGGCCGCCCGCCCCCATCATCCCCTGGGCCCGCCGCGACATCCACAGCCAGGCGCCGATGATCAGGGCCCACGGCAGCAGCGTGATCAGCATCTGGAGCCCGAACGGCTGCTTCTGGCTCTTGACGGTGATCTTGACGGCCTTCTGGTGCAGCAAGGGCAACAGCGCCGGATCATTCGCCACCGCGCCGGTCCTCAGCTCCTGGATCCTGCGGCCATCCAGCGTCTCCGGACTTTTCAGCATGGCGTCCACGTAGTCGCCATCCAGGACCACCGACGCGACCTTGCCCTCCTCGATCCACTTGTAGAGCTGCGAGTAGGCGACGGCGGGCTGCGCCCCGTCCTCATTGTTGCTCTTCCAGAACCACATCATCCCCAGCATCACCGCCAGCACCACCAGCATCAGCCGCGATGTGCCGGAGGCGGCGGGTCCTGTGGGTGGGGGCCGTGGGCCTGGCTTGTCCTTTCCTCCGTCTGTTTGCAAGGCTTGTCTCCAGCGTTTCATATACGATGCCGACCGCTGCGGAACGATGTGTAAGATCTCCGCCGGAACACGCCCCTGGCTCGGTAGCTGGCTCAGTGCCCTTTCTTGGCCGTCAGGACCAGCCGGTTGACCAGCCGCTGCAGGTCAGCCGCGTCGATGGGCTTGTCGAGCTTGAGATTGGCGACGCGCGCCAGGTAGGCAGCCGCCTTGGGCGTGAAGGCCCCTCCGCTGAGAAAGACCACCTTGGCGGCCAGCTCGGGATGGAGCATGGCCAGCCACTCATGCAGGGCCATACCGGTCATCTCCGGCATCATCATGTCGCACAGGATCACATCGAAGGCCTGGTCCTGCTCCAGGATGGCCTGGCCGGCCTGGCCCGAGGTCCCCGTGACCACCTCATGATCTTGGGCGAGGAACCGCTGCATCGTCTTCAGGATCAGCTCCTCGTCGTCCAGGATCAGGATCCGGCCACGCGAAGCCGGCATCGGGCGCGTCCCGACGGGAGTGGCGCTGGTGACCGCCATCCGCGTACCCGGATGGAACGGCAGGCGAACCACGAAGCGGGTTCCCCGGCCGATCTCGCTCTCGCAGCGAATGTCACCGCCAAAGTCGACGATGATGTTCCGGCAGATGGCCAGCCCCAGCCCCGAGCCGACTCCCATCGGCTTGGTGGTGAAGAACGGCTCGAAGATGCGCGGGAGGTTTTCGGGCGAGATCCCCTTGCCGGTGTCCTTGATCTCCGCGATCCCCTCGTCACCCTCGGCCCAGGTCCGGATGGAGATTCGGTTGTTGGCGACGTCTCCCTCGTCGATGGCATGCGAAGCATTGATGAGCAGGTTCAAGAAGACCTGCGACAGCTTTCCCTCCGATGCCCAGACGGCGGGCACCCGTCCCAGGTCCTTGACCAGCTTGGCGCGATACTTGATCTCGTTGAAGGCCATGGTGATGGCGCACTCGATCGCGTAGTTGACGTCGACCGCGGAGCGCTCGGCATGTTCGACCCGCGAAAATGTCCCCAGCGCCTTGGCGATGGTCCGGATCCGCTGGGTCCCGGCCAGCGCCTCTCGCGCCCGATCGACGACATCCTCCAGCATGGATTCGTGAAGGATCCCGAAGTCGTCCCCGGCGCTGTCCGCGAACGCGGCGTCACCCAGGTGGCTCCGCAAGGCCGATGAAAAGCGCCTGGTGGCGGCGATGACCTTCGGCAGATCGTTGGTCAGGCTTTCGATGTTGTAGAGCACGTAGACCAGCGGGTTGTTGATCTCGTGCGCCACGCCGGCCGCCAGCATTCCCATGCTGGCCAGTCGGTCGGCCTGACCCATCACCGCCTCCAGTCTCTTCATCTGGGTCTCATCGCGCACCGTTGCCTGCAAGACCGGCTGGCCATCGATCTCCATTCGTGTCGTCAGGATCGTGGCCACGAACCTCTCACCGGAGCCGCGCTCGAAGGTCCACACGACGAAGTTAGATCCCTCGTTCATGGCCTTCTCCAGCATCGCCACGGCCTTCTCGGCGGATGCGCTTCCGTCCGGCTGCCGCTCGGGGGAGTAGTGCCACAGCGTCCGCGAGGCAAAGTCGTCCTGGTCGGGCGCGCCAAACATCGTGAGGGCGCTCGAATTCCCCGAGGTGAATCCCCACCCCGGGGGCGCGAGGGTCATCAGCGCGTCGCGCGACGTTTCGAACATGACGCGGTGTCGGGCCTCGCTGGCCTGGATGACCTCTTCGGCCTTCCTGCGCTCGGAGATGTCGCTGATCGTGGTGCGGTACGTACTCTGACCGTCGCGGTCTCGCTGGGAGGTCGCCTGCAGTCGCACCCAGAAGAGGCTGCCGTCGGGTCGAGTCAGTCGCAGCTCGCAGGTCTGCGGTGCGCCGGTCTCCAGGAGCCGCCGGCGGTGGTGGTAGTAGGTGTCCTGGTCCTCCGCCAGGATGAAGTGGGTCAAACGCTCCGCGACCAGCTGGCTTCTGGCCACGGCCAGCAGACTGGTGGCCGTTAGGTTGGCCTCTATGATGCGCCCGTCGTCTCCGAGCGTGATGTATCCAACCGGCGCCAGGTCATACAGGTCGACGTATCGCGCCCGGGTGATCTCCAGCTCTTCCTGGGTGCAGCGCAGCTCCTCGTTCTGCAGCTCCAGCTCGATTTGATGCACGCGCAGCTCATGAAGCGCTTGCCGCGCTGCCTCGGGCCAGAGTGCCTGGGGGCCTGCCGACTCCTGGTCCGCCGTGCGCCGGGCTGCCTCCTCGGCCAGGGTGCGGCGCCTCGCGGCCTTCTCTCGATCAGTTACAGCTTCGGTCGTCATCGTAGCCTTCCTCCCGCCCAGCGACGCTAGTGTCCGCGCACCCGCTTGGTCTGGGTGATGTCGAAGAAGGTGATCACCGCGCCCTCGACGACATTCTCCAGGGTCCGATACGGCCGGATGCGCAGCGAGTACCAGACCCCTTCTTTGCTCTGCACCTCGACCTCCGCCGGTACCAGCGTGTCGAGCACACTCTGGAGATCCGCCACCAGGTGGTCATAGCCGACCAGGTTGGAGACCACGTGTCCCACCGGCCGACCAACGTCGGTCGGGATCAGATTGATCACCTGGGTGATGGCAGGCGTGAACCGCTGGATGCGCAGCTGATGGTCGACGAAGACGGTGCCCACCCCGGTCCCGGCCAGCAGGTTGTTCATGTCATTGTTGGCGCGCGACAGGTCCGCGACCTTCTGTTGCAGCTCGGCGTTCACCGTGGCCAGCTCTTCGTTCACCGACTGCAGCTCTTCCTTGGCCGTTTCTAGCTCCTCGTTGGATGACTGCAGCTCTTCGTTGATGGACTGCATCTCCTCGTTGGAGGCCTTGAGGTCTTCGTTCGAGGTCTCCAGCTCCTCGTTGGTGGATTGCAGGTACTCCTCTTTGGCCCTGAGCTCTCGCCGCAACGCCACCAGCTCCTGGTCGTCCGCTCCGAGCTCGCCACCGGGCTGGGTGCCGGCCGGGGCGCTGGGGTCCAGCACGGGTGGAGCCGGCCCCGCGGGCGCCGCTTCCTCCATCACGACCAGAAATAGATCGTGATCCGATCCTTCGTCCTTCGCGACGGGAGCCACCGTGAGCGTCAGGGTGGTGGAACCACCGTTCGTGCTCACGCGCAGCCCCTCACGGCGGATGGTCTCCTGGCGCGACGCCGCTCGGTGCAGTGTGGTCGTCAGCTCGTATCGCAGCCCGTCGCGAGCCATCTTCAAGATGTTGACGCCGGCCTCCCCCGGAGCTGGTTCGAGGTATTTGCCGCTGCGGCCGTGGAGGTACAGGATGTCGCCGCGCTGGTCGACCAGCACGGCGGCCGGAGCGCAGTGCCGCAGCAGCGCCTGTTCGGTCTTCTCCCGCACAGAGACCTTGGTCTCTTCCTTCGGGAAGGGGCGCCCGCGAACCACGGGGGGTCTGCTCGATGGCGATCGGAAGGCCCCCATGGCGGAGGCTGACTTCCGAAGAATGTCCTCCTTGCGCTGGTAGACCTTGGAATGGCGATCCAGCGTCGCGAACAGGTCCTGGGAGTCGCCCGCGCTCTCGGAGGTGCCGAGAAAGAGAAAGCCGGCCGGGTTCAACGCGTAGTGAAACACCGGGATCAGCGTCCGCTGCAGATCCGCCCCCATGTAGATCATCAGGTTGCGGCAACTGATCAGATCCAGCCGGGAGAACGGAGGGTCCTCGAGCACGTCCTGGACGGAAAAGACCAGGAGGTCGCGAACGCTCTTGTGGACCCGATGGTCCCCGCCGTCCTCGGGATCTTCGACGAAGAAGCGCGCCAACCTTTCCGGCGAGAGGTCGGCGAGAGCGCCGGGGGGGTAGACGCCGCGGCGAGCCTGCTTGATCGCTGCATCGTCGACATCGGTCGCAAACACCTGCACCCTGAAGCTGGACTTCAAGGCCTGCATGGCTTCGGCCAGCAGGATGGCGATCGAATAGGCCTCCTGGCCCGTGGAGCAGCCCGGAACCCAGACCCGGATCGACGCGCCCGGGGCCTTCCCGGCGAACAGTCGTGGGATGACCTCTTTCTCGAGCGTGTCGAACGCCTGCGGGTCACGAAAGAAGCTGGTGACCCCGATCAAGAAGTCGCGAAACAAGGCCTCGAGCTCGAGCGGCGTGGACTGCAGATAACCCACGTAGTCCGTGAGTCGCTCGATGCGATGGACCGCCATTCGCCGGCCGACCCGACGCGCGATGGTGTTCCGCTTGTACCTGGAGAAGTCGTGCCGGGTGTGAGCGCGCAACAAGACGAAGAGCCTGCCGAAAGCGTCCTCGTCGTCGGTGGCCCGCGAGCGGTCCTCGGGCGCCTTGCCGAACACCTGGCCCAGGTAAGCCATCAACCGGGCCGGCATCTCGGCAGGAGGCAGGACGTAGTCCACCAGGCCGGTCGCGATGGCGCTGCATGGCATTCCGTCGTGATCGGTGGATTCCGGGCTCTGCGCCATGACCATTCCGCCCTCGTCCTTGACCGCGCGAATGCCCGCGGTGCCGTCGCTTCCGGTGCCGGAAAGCACGACGCAAATGGCGCGCTCGCGCTGATCGTGCGCCAGGGATCGGAAGAAGAAGTCGATGGGCAGGCGCAGACCGCGCGCCGCCCCCGGCTCCATCAGCTGCAGTCTGCCCTGCAGCAAGGCCATGTCGTGGTTGGGCGGAATGATGTAAGTGCAATTGGGCCGCACCTTCATCCCGTCCTGGACCTCGAAGACCTCCATCTTGGTGTAACGCCTGACCAGGTCCGAGAGGATGCTCTTGTGATCGGGAGCCAGGTGCTGAACCAGGACAAACGAGGTGCCGGTCTCCTCATCGACCGGCATCGCGGAGAAGAAGCCCTCGAACGCCGATAGACCGCCGGCCGATGCGCCCATGCCCACGATCGGAAAGCCCGCCACGGCGGTTCCCTCGGGCAACGTCACGAGTGCACCCTGAGCGCAGCGGGCGGACCCAGACGGATCGCGTACCCTTTCGCAGCGATCACGGCGCCCGGTCCCTTCCGCCGACCGAGGCCCCCTTACCGCCGCCGACTTCCGCAGTCTGGGGACGAGCAACCGCGAAGTCAATGACTCGGGCCAGAGCAGAGAGCTGCGGGCGGCGATCGGCCCGGATGCCCGCCAGCAGCACGCTCAGGCGATAGCTCGATCGTCTTCCCATTCGACCTGCGGCTTCGACCGCTTGGCGTCGGGTGGCGTCCCGTTTCGATGGACGTCAACCGGACCCACGTTGACCGCGACCAGGGGTGGTTGCTCCCGGTGCGGAGCGCTCACCGGCGGCTCGCCGAGATCCACCAGCAAGAGCTCGGTCTCGGCCCGCGCCGTCACGGAGACCGCGCGCTCGCCGCTCAGCCCCGCGCCGTCTCCGGTGCCGACGACCATGTCGCCCATGGTCACCTCTCCCTTGACGATGTGCAGCCAGGCGCTTCTTCCGGGAGCCAGCTCGTGGACCACGTGCTGGCCGGGGTCGAGCATCGCCGAGCAGAGCACGGCGTCCTGGTGAATGCGCAGCGAGGCTCGCCGGCCGTCGGACGAGGCGACGATGCGCAGCACGCCGCGCCGCTCGGCCGCGCTGAAGCGTTTCTGCTCCTGGCTGGGAGCCAGCCCGACCTCCGAGGGCCGGAGCCAGATCTGGAACACGTGCGCCCAGTCGCTCCGCGACACGTTGGTCTCACGATGACGGACCCCGCGGCGGGCGGTCATGTGCTGGAACTCGCCGGTGTGGATGACGCCCGAGCGGCCCATCGAGTCGGCGTAGGCCAGGGCGCCCTCGCGCACGTAGGTCACGATCTCGGCGTCCTGCCGCGGGTGCGTCACGCTAGCGCCCGGCGGGAGGCGGTGCTCGCCCAGGATCTCCAGGCATCCGAAGGCCAGGTCGAGCGGGTCGGGCCCGTCCCGCGGATCGAAGGTGAGCCAGGTCTCCTGTCGGCGGCGCCGCTCGTGGCGGCGGTCCTTGGCCCTACGCAAGGTGATCATGCATCACGCTCCGCAGCTCTGGCGACGCCAGGTTCGGCGCGGTCGCGCCTGGCGCCGGCGGCGCGGGTGGCGGCGGGCGCGGGGGCCAGCCTGGTAGTCCGGACGCTGCCGGCCGCGCGGTCGCACCGGGTAATGGGTGGTGCCGTCGCCCGAGCCCTGATCGGGACCAGATTCTCCGAACACATATATGTACGCGCCGTCGTCGGGCGGCTTTGATCGAAACCTTGCTCCCTCATCGTGGTCCCCCTCCTGATTGCTCGTCCTTGCCCAAGCGCCCTCGGTGTCTCCACCCTCGAGCTCCCCATCCGCCAGCCTTCCGCCTTCCGACTCCCAGCGCTCGAACAAGAACTCGCTCACCTGGCACCTACCCGTCGAACCGTCGCGGCTGCCATTCGTGCTCCTTGTTTCGCGGACCAATCAGAGTTGAAAGCGCGCCCATGATGGGGTCGGCCGTGCTGCTGTTTGCACATGGCAGCAGTTTTCGGGCCAATTTCCTCGAAGGGTGGAAAGCCCTTGATTTGACGGCGCTCCTGGTTCCTTGGCGGCCGCGCCCGGTCAGAATGAACGACCGCCTCTCATTCCGATGGATCCCCGGAACGTGGAACGCCCCCGGGCGGGCTTGCGCCTGCGCCGGGGGCGAGGACTGTCGGTGATTCGCCGCCTCAGCGGGCGGTGACCGTCGAACCGCTGATGATGATCTCCACCCGCCGGTTGTTGGCCCGACTCTCGGCCGTCTTGTTGTCGGAGATGGGCCTGCTCGAGCTCATGCCCACGGCGGTGATCTTGTCCGCGGCGACGCCACGCGAGACCAGGTAGTCGCGCACCGCCGACGCCCGATTCAGCGACAGCGGCTGGTTGGTGCGGTCCGAGCCCCGGTCATCGGTGTGACCCTCGACGACCATTCGCTTGTCGCTGTCCTGGGCCTTGAGCGCCTCGGCGACCTGGTCGAGCCGGGTCATCGCGGTGTTCAGCAGCTCGTACTTGGCCGTGGCGAACAGGACGCTGCCGGACAGGGTGATCACCACGCCGCGGGTCTCTTCCTTGACCGCCGCGACCGCGGCCAGATCTTTCATCGCGCCGGCCAGCTTCGCTTCCGCCGAGGCCCGGGCTTGCTTCTCGGCGTCCAGCTGCGCCGTGGTGGTCTGCAGCTCCTGGCTCTGCAGATTGTTGGTGGCGCGCAAGGCGTTGTTGGCCGTGGTGTTGTCCTGGCGCTCCTTGGTGAGCTGGGTGCGCGTCTGGACCAGGGCTGCCTGGGTGGCCTTGGCCTGGCTGTCGCGAACCACGACCCCGGCCTTGGCGGCGTCGGCGATGCTGTGGCGGTCTTGCTCGGTACGCGCCTTCACGTCGGTGAGCTCGATCTTGCGATGCGCGATGTAGGCGTAGTCCAGGCACTCCAGGGTGGCGCCATGCTCGGCGAACTCCTGGTCGGCCTTGTCGAGCGCCTTCTTGGCATCGTAGAGGTCGGTCGGCGTCAGCTTGGACGCCAGCCCTTTGCTCGAGGCCAGATAGGCGTCGCGGGCTTCGATCAACGGGGGCGGCGGCGCGGTGGCGCAGGCGCTGGCCAGTCCTGCAAGGGTGGTGGCGGCGATCAGGCTCAGGCTTCGTGTGTTCATTGTGAATGTCCTTTGTAAAGAATCGTTGGGGGGCTCAAGGATTGCCGCGGGCTCGAATGGTCTTCAGATCCTCGCTCGCCTTGACGGCGTCTCCGTGCACGGCCGCCTCGCGGGCCAGACCCAGCGCCAGCTCCGCGTCGGATTCGGCGCGCGCCATCACCAGCACCGCGCGATCATCTCCTCGACTCGCCATCTTCTTGGCGGTGTCGGTCTCATCCTTGGCCAGCTGCAAGTGCAGGCGGGCGGCGGGGACGCCGAGCGCGCCGACCTCTTCGGCGCCGCGGATGCTCGCCTCCGCGCGCTCGAGCTGGTAGGCGGGGATGGGCACCGTGGCACAACCTGCCAGGGCCAGGACGGCGAGCGCGGTCATCATTTTGGTGGTCATGGGAAAATTCCTTTTGTGAGAGTGTCTGGATGTTGCTGCGGTGGAAAAAGGGACGGGCACAAGCCCTGGCTAGAGGATGAGGACGATCAGCAGCACCACCAGCAGCACGGTCAAGGCGCCGCCCCCGATGTAGATCCCGACGTCGCCGCCTCTGAATTCAGCGAGCGCCGGCGCGGCTGCCTCTCGTGCGGCGTAGGCGCTGGCGGCCTGGGAGTCGGCCGCGAGCGGCTCCGCTGCGATCGGTTGCCCGATCGATCTCGCAATCAATTCTACGGCTCTATAGAGTTAGGCCAGACGATCGGTCGTTCACGGGTGTCGGGTGAACTCGTGGTCCATGCTCCTGGCGTCCACGTATCGTCTTTTCGCCTCAAGCTCCTGATACTGCCTTTAGGAACGAACTTAGCGTGACTGTCAGCATAGCAAACATTGCTGCCTTCGTGATTGGATGCCCAAGGGTTATACGAATGGTAGCGCAATCGGTTTAATCCGTCTGTGTACCCTTCCGGAAGCTTCGGCCCCTCGGTTTCCCAATCATTGAAGATGCCGCT
>Ga0207701_10004976_pt1 | contig 13398 bp, 11 predicted proteins | sample KBSSwiSSwithPhiX_FD_184294 | JGI IMG/M metagenome (GOLD analysis project Ga0207701, IMG submission 184294) | Switchgrass rhizosphere bulk soil microbial communities from Kellogg Biological Station, Michigan, USA, with PhiX - S5 (SPAdes) (version 2) | ecosystem: Environmental > Terrestrial >... | reverse complement strand
ATACGGGAGCATCGTCGATAGAGACGCGGATGCCAATTAGCGAGCTCAGCACAGTTCGTGATGCCGCCCAATCCTTGAGTGCCTGATCTGTGAGCACCTGAGCAACTCTTTCGGTTGCCTGTTTTGACTGGCCTTCCTGTTGACGACTGCGGGACTCGACGATCCAGTTATAGTCATATGATAAATATGCGTTGTACGACGCAATCAGCATCATCATTGAGACGATGGCCAAAATCCCCAGAGTACGCCGAATCTGTGCCTGTGAAGACTTCGCACCCTCGAGGCGCGCGGTGATTGAGTCAGATGTTTCTGCGACCCAGTCGTCAACGATTATGTTCTTCGGAGTTGCCATGGTGGGATGCGCGACAACAGATCGTCCGATGCGGTGACGACGGGCCTCTTGGAGAAATCCGGTGGGCGGTCATTCGCCCGCGGTTGGCCCGACGCTCGCGAAATCGCGTGCGTTCATGTTGTCAACCTTTCAATAAGCTGAGCAAAACTTCTGCAATATCGGTGCCATCGAGCAACTGGTTTAAGGACTCAATGTGCTTGGAAATTGCGAGTAGCGACCCGTCCACCTCACTATCTCTTTGTGCTATCTCTATCCGTTTGGATTGAGTTGGCGTTGGTGCACCCGGCTAGAGGCATCCTCATTCAGATTGCGCGGCCAGTTCGAGCCTGCCGTCGCCATGATGATGTCCTGTCTGATTGTTAGCGCGGGCGGGCGTTTGGAGGAGGTAGCCTTTTCTGAGACTTCGTTCGCAACACTTACTTAACGGGTTTCCCATTCTCAGTCAGTGCGCCGGCGTGATAATTGAAGACATGCCTTTCGCGCGCGGCACGGCGCTGTGCTTGCTTCGACTCAGCGGGTCCTTGGTAACCCGGCATGGAAACTGAAATGGAATCGCCGCTGCGTTTTATCTTGATCAGATCGCTACAAGTGCCAAAGGATGGCGTTACTCTGACGCCTGACGTTGTGACGGTGACAAAGTAATAAAGGGCTGGGCAAGCAGTCCCACCATTATCTGTTACGAGCACAACATCAGATGCTCCGATCTGATATGGTTGGCTCAAATCCAAACTATTATTGGCTTCAATAGTCGGCCGGACCGGAACACTCTGAAACAAAAGCACTCCAGCCTCACTTACCGACAGGGCGCCGAAACGCGTGGCAACGGCATTAGGCTCCTGTGCCGGTGCTCCGGTTACACACGCGACAAGCACCAACGAAATTAGCAGACAACAACGGCTCGTACATTTCCCAGTACGTGAATTAGTCATCCTTCTTGCTCCTGTCTCACAGGCCATGAATCTGACGGAACCGCTGAGTAAATCAAATTGGACCGAGATTGGTCTGTGTGTTAGCCCACATAGCTACGCTATATATGAAGTCCAGCAAATCGACCGCGTCACCGTCAAAAAATTCTCAAAGCCCGGAGTCCCCTGCCTGTGAGTATAAGAATCTGATCTGTGTCATCTGCGTTAATTTGCGGCTGAACGCCTTCTATAAGATCTGATCAATCCTGGTTTGACTTGTGCGCAGTTTCGGCATAGAACATCCCATCAAATCCAACAACGGAATCGAGGAGAAAACCAGGATGAAGAAGCGAATCCCAGCAATGGTTTCGTTTGCGACGGTGCTTTGTTTCGCAGTCGCGTGTACAACCGCCCCGACCAACTCGAACACGAATTCCAGTGCCGCTAACGGTTCAGTTCCCACTGAGTTGAAGTCCGCTTTCGACTCAATCACCGCCAACGACATCATGCAACACACCAAAGTGATATCAGGGGATGAGTACGAAGGGCGTGGCCCAGGAACAAAAGGTGAAGAACTTAGTGTCAAATACTTAACCGAACAGTATCAACGCATCGGCTTGAAGCCGGGGAATCCGGATGGCACGTATGTTCAGAAGGTTCCGCTGGTTGGATTTACGGGCGCGCCAACAGCTTCATTCACTGTCGGGAGCAAGCAAATAAACCTGACATTTCCTACAGACTACGTGGCGGTTTCACGCCGGTTCGTTCCGGAATCAAAGGTTGAGAACTCCGACATGGTCTTTGTTGGTTATGGCGTAGACGCTCCAGAGTATGGCTGGGACGACTACAAAGGGTTGGACGTGCGGGGCAAAACGATCGTGATGCTGATCAATGATCCCCAGGTTCCAGATCCGGCCGACGCAACTAAACTCGACGACAAGATGTTCAAGGGCAAGGCAATGACCTATTACGGTCGTTGGACCTACAAGTATGAGATTGCCGCGAAAAAGGGCGCCGCTGCCGCAGTGATCATTCATGAAACCGCCACGGCTGGTTATCCCTATGAAGTTGTTTCCGGAAGTTGGTCTCGTGAGAACTTTGATATTCAGAAGCCCGACAAGAACATGGGACGTCCTGCGGTGGAATCATGGATCACCACCGATCGCGCCAAGGAATTGTTTACCGCCAGCGGACAGGACTTCGACGCGCTTAAGAAGGCTGCCCTCTCGAAGGACTTCAAGCCTGTTGCTCTCAATGCAAAGGCAAACATGACAGTCAAAAACACGTTACGGGAAATTAATTCGAATAACGTCATCGGAAAGCTCGAAGGATCGGATCCTACGTTGAAGAACGAGTACGTCATTTACACGGCACACTGGGACCACCTGGGCCGCGATCCAAAACTAACGGGCGATCAAATCTTCAATGGGGCGCTCGATAACGCCTCAGGCATCGCCACATTACTTGAGATTGCTGAAGCATTCACCAAACTCGCCACACCTCCTAAACGATCGATTCTGTTTCTTGCAGTTACGGCCGAAGAGAAAGGATTACTCGGTGCAAAGTATTACGCTGAGAATCCTCTGTATCCGCTGAACAAGACGCTTGCGAACATCAACAAGGATGGCGTTAATCAGTGGGGTAGGACCACGGACATTACGATGGTGGGTGACGACAACAGCACCTTAATCGACTTGCTGCGTGAAGCTGCCGCTGCGCAGAAGCGAGTAGTGAATCCGGATCCGGAATCAGAGAAGGGGTTTTACTACCGCTCTGATCATTTTGAATTTGCAAAGCAAGGAGTTCCGGCGCTCTACACTGATGCCGGGATTCACTACGAAGGGAAAGACGAGGCTTTCAGCAAACAGAAGCGCGACGAATACACCGACAAGGACTACCACAAAGTCTCCGACGAGATTAAACCGGACTGGGATCTCACGGGAGCGGTTGACGACGCGCAGTTGCTGATGATGATCGGATATCGAGTGGCGCAAGGCGACAAGTACCCGGAATGGAAGGCCGGATCAGAATTCAAAGCCAAGCGTGACGACATGATGAAGGGCGTTACCTCGAGCGGGCCAAGTACGCAGTAAGCAGAGCGCTGAGAATGACAGCGCTGACTGTCGTTGAAGCGTGCGACGCTGAGCGAGCTTTTCATTCCGCATAAGCATGAGGAAGCTGGTCATCGGGTAACGGCAGATTCGAACGACGCTAATCGCCATATTCGAAACGTCTGTGTCTCAAATCGGGCTAATGATCGAAGTTAACCCGCGTCGAGCGCCAGACGATAATCAGCGTCGCGAGAAAGCAACATGCAAAGAATGTCGAAGTGTCGGTTGATTGAATGTTAGGGGCTATATCAATGCTGGGCGTCGATTCCTCATGGACCAGTCGTATTCCATATAAGCAGCGGTCTCCTCTGCTTCCCCCTCGCCTAATAACCGGCTCACTACATACAACGACATATCGATTCCAGCGGAAATGCCGGCTGAAAGGATGACCTTTCCGTTATCAACTATTCTTTCAGATTCAAGCACCTCCGTCTTCGGGGCTATCTCCTTCAAGAGGTCGATCGCGCGATGATGAGTAGTAGCTGATAGCCCATCGAGCAACCCCGCTTTAGCCAGGAGCAACGCGCCTGTACAGACCGAAAGTATCAATTCGGCTTTTTGTGCTCGTCGTTGAATCCAATCTATTAAGATCGGATTGTGCATTTCCGTTCGAGTTCCATAGCCCCCAGGAACTAACAGAATGTCCGGCGGGGGACAATCCGACAGCGAGTAAGAAGGATTGATGCTGAGATTATTACGAGCAAGGACAGGCTTATCAGTTTGGGCGACGGTATAAACGTGAAAAGGGTTCAGATTACTCCTCTTACCGGTAACGGAAAAAACTTCGAACGGGCCACAAAAATCCAGAACCTCGACCTCATCAAAGATGAGGATTGCAACATTTTTCATCGTCTCACCTCAGGAAAATTGCGCTCACGTATCCGCCTGCCACACAACTTCAGAGTTGACCGGTGCCGCAACTACGGCCTGCACGAACGCTGTAACGAGCGGATGCGGCCGCCGCTCGGTCGACTTCGTCTGCGGCACAAACAACGTCCCCAGGTAGAATGGATGATTCGGCAACTCGACCACCCGAACCTCGCCTTCGCTGTCAGAGCCACTGATTCGCAGCCCGCTGCTCGCCAAGAGTCCGACCCTTCCTGGATCCACTCCGAAGTTGCAGTAGTACTCCTCCCTAGCAGACGTCGATCCGTAGATCTCAGCCACTCGAGATCCACTCTCGAACGTAAGCTCCATCTCACGGCCGGCGAGCGAGCAGGTCAAACTCGAGATGAACAACGTCGATGCGTACGGGTCATACTCGGCGTGTTGAGCGTCGTGGTAGTGCGAGACGTTGCGAGCGTACTCCAGCACCATGTGCTGAAATCCGCCACACGTACCGAAACACGGGACGTTGTTCTTTCGCGCATGCTCAAGGGCCCAGAGAGTTTTCTCAAGATTTTTGTAGGGGCTTCCCGGAGCAACCCAGAGACCAGAATAGCTTGAGAAGAGCGACTCGTTGATGTGCTGAGTGGACACCCATTCGCCCTTGATTGCTGTGCCGAGTACGGCGCTCGAATGTCGGATCGCGATCCCCGTCGCAACGTGTGGCGTGAAGGTCGAGTCATACTCTCCAAGTAACGCGATATAGCTCATTGACGTGTGGTACCGTCGGGTAAATTGTTCGGCAATAACCTTGGTTGAATACGAACGAGCTCATTGGTCTCGGTGCGCTAGAGTCTCATTCTTCCTTCCGCAATTGCGGTTACGTGGCCGCCGACATAGATTCCCTCCCCTTGCTTATTATCGGCAATCCTCACGTGCAACAGACTACGGCGGCCCATCTTGGTGCCCTGTTCACTGATAAAACGCGTGTTGGAAGCTCCCGAAAGCAAGCCGTGTTTAATCATGAAGGCAGCCAAAGGACCGGTGGAACTCCCCGTTGCGGGATCTTCGGGTACGCCATGTTCAGGCGCGAACATGCGCGAGTAAACGCCCTCGCTCGTTTGAGAGAAGACAAAAACACAGAACTGTTCGCCTTCGCCATCTGTTAGGATCCTCATGCCCTGCGAATCGAGCCAGGCCCGATCGACTGCCACTTCATTCTTGAGACCAACGAACAATGTCGGGTTCCCGGCATTCAAAAGCTGTGGATCGACGTCGAGCAAATCGTCTGTCTCAATTCCGAGGGCTTGAGCACAAAGCGAACGATCAAAGATCCTTCCTTCGGAAATCGGCGGCGTACGCAGCCAAATCATCGGACGCTCCCCATGTTCAACCCAGATCTGAACTGGTCCAACCTTTTCCTCCAGGCAAAAAGAGTCATGATTGTGTATTGCGCCCTCGTCCAGCAAAACGAAACTAGTGCCGATCGTTGGATGACCCGCAAAGGTCATCTCTTTCTTTGGCGTGAATATTCGCACCCGCGCCGCACAGTCCGGATTCTCAGGGGGCAGCACGAAAGTGGTCTCAGCCAAATTCATCTCTCGCGCAATCTTCTGCATGATCGCCTCATCAATCTGAGAGGCATCGGTAAACACTGCCAGGGCGTTTCCCTCCAGAGCTTCAGTTGTAAAGACATCCACGATTCGGTATTGCAGCAATGGCATCGCTAGCCCTCCAGACCAAAACAGGTAACTCGTTTCAACCCTCGCCTTGACCTCACCATTTGATTTTCATGGCTATTCCACTTCCGCCACCAAATCAATCTCCACACATGAACCGAAGGGAATTTGCGCTACCCCAAACGCGGCGCGCGCGTGTTTGCCCTCGTCGCCAAAGACCTCGACCAAGAGCTCGGAGGCACCATTCGCGACCAAGTGCTGTTCCGTGAACGAAGGATCACTATTCACAAGCACCAATAGTTTTAAGATCCGCCGAACTTTTTCGAGATCACCCAGCGCACCATGTAGGGTTCCAAGCAGATCGATTGCCACCCCTCGGGCGGCATCCTTTCCCTGTTCGGTGCTAAGTTCGCGGCCTAACTGTCCGACCCACGGTTTACCGTCGATCTTGGCAATATGACCCGAAACAAAAAGCAATTTGCCGCTGCGCACAAAAGGGACGAAAGCCGCCACGGGTTGCGTCACTTCAGGGAGGCTGATGTTGAGAGCCTTGAGTTTTTCATACACCGACACCACGGTCACCTCCATAATTTGATGTTGACTCGCCAACTAATGCGATGTATCCCCTCACGCGGCTCCTTCACTCAATTGCCTTCCTCAGCGCTGCCCGCGCCAATAACCTCGTCGAATCAAGTGTCGGCAGAGGACAGTCATCAGGGCGTACTATCAGAGGCAGCTCCGTGCAGCCAAGCACGACCGCATCACAGCCACGTTGCTTTAATTTCTCGACTACTTCATTGAGGTACAGCCGCGAGCCTTCATCGAGCACGCCGTTCACCAGCTCTTTGAAAATGATCTCGTTAATGCGCTCTCGATCTGCGTTATCCGGAATCTCGCGCTCGATCCCAACCTGCTTTACTGGCGCACGATACACGGGACCGACCGTCAGATATTTTGTTCCCATAATGCCGAGCTTTGTGTAGCCAACCCTTCGGGCCTCTGCAGCGACAGCTTCCGCGATGTGCAGCCAAGGAATCGGCGAACGCGACCGGATAATGTCGATAGCCTGGTGATAGGTGTTGTCGGGACAGATGGCAAAGTCTGCCCCGGCCTGCGCAACCTTCTTCGCAGAAGCCAGCAGCAGTTCTGCAGATGATGCCCAATCATTCGCCTCAATGTGCGGCATGTGCTCCGCCATCGGCACACAATGCATGGTGATCAGCGGATGATTGTGCTCGCCCATGACCGCCTGCGCTTCCAGACAGATCGTTCGATAACAAAGCGCCGCGCCCTCTGAACTGCCGGCTACGATGCCGATGTGTTTCGTCATATGACGCTGTAACCCGTTCTGTTAGTTTGCGCAGACTCGATGCAACGCATGGTTATGCTGGAATGCTTACGATGACACTTAGTGTTTGGCATTCGACCTAAACCTAAATGGCGAGCCGGCCTTCGAAAACAATGACGGCCTGGCCGTTAATCTTCAACTTGCCCTCTTTCAATTCCACCTCCATGAAACCGGTTCGCTTTGACGCTTGAAAGGACATCATTTTTGTTTTGCCCAGTCTCGACGACCAATATTTTGCCAGGAAGGTGTGAGTACCTCCGGTCACCGGGTCTTCATTCGTGCCGCTCCACGGCCAGAAGTACCGCGAATGAAAATCGTATCCGTCTGAACCAGATGCGGCAGTGACTAAAACGCCATTGATGGAGTGGTGCGATCTAAGGAGGGCTGTAAAATCCGGCTCCAATCCGGCCACGTCATCGGCACTTGCTAATTCCAGCAATAAGATTTTGGTTTCTTCATTGTAGGCGACGTTCCTGACTGCTTTAACTCCGAGTGCAGCGAGCAAGGCCGGCGGCGCGTCGCCGGGTACTGTCTCGTAAACGGGAAACTCCATTACGATTTTGCCGTTAGACGCTTGGGCAGATAATTCGAGATTCTGACTGGTTAGGAACTGCACCTCGTTGAGTTCCAAAGTCGCGAAAATGACTTTGGCGGAACCTAAGGTCGCATGACCACACAGGGGGATTTCCATCTTCGGTGAAAAATATCGAATGGAGTAAGCGCCGCGGTTCTTCCGCGGGTGAAGAAAGGCGGTTTCAGAAAGATTCAACTCTTGAGCGATCTCTAACATACGATGATCCCCTAATGGCGACTCAACCATACAAACGCCTGCCGGATTCCCCTTAAACGCTGTGTCGGTGAAAGAATCGACTATGAAGGTTTTCATTCTATGTACCTGCGTGTTGTTTACCAGTGTTATCGATTAGACCTGTTCAAGAGCCTGCGAGAAGTCGTCGATAAGATCTCGCTCGTCTTCCACCCCGACTGAGATCCGCACGAGATTCTCACTGACCTCCATTGCCCTACGCTGCGCATCTGTCAACGTGTCGCCCCACATCGCCGCGGGATGGACCAGCAGCGTCTCGCATCCACCGAGGCTCGCGGCGTAAGCTCCCAACGTGAGGGATGCAATGAAGCGCTCGGCTGTCTCATAACCGCCGCGTAGCTCGACGCTCATCATCCCGGTAAAACCACTCATTTGCTTCTGAGCCAGTTCATGCTGTGGATGAGACTCAAGCCCTGGATAATTGACCCGCTCTATCTTCGGGTGGGATTGGAAAAAACGAGCGAGCATCAGGCCGTTTTGATTGTGTCGCTCGATCCTTAATCCCAATGTCCTTAGCCCACGCAACAAGAGCCACGCGTCGAAGGGACTTAGTGCCGCCCCCATCACAATGTGGAACTTCCAAGCACGCTCCACGAACGCTCGTGAGCCGATGATTACGCCGGCCGTAAGGTCGCTGTGGCCGCCGAGATATTTCGTCCCACTATGAACAACCACATCAATGCCATCTTGTAGGGGTCGCTGATTAATTGGCGTGGCGAAAGTGTTATCGACAATCGTGGTGATGCCGCGAGTCTTTCCCAATGCTGCCACCGCCCGGAGATCAGTGAGCCTCATCAGCGGGTTTGCCGGTGTCTCCGCGTAAATCAGTTTTGTATTGGGCCTGAGCGCCTCAGCCCAGCGCTCAGCGTTTGTCTGATCCACAAAAGTGCATTCAATCCCCCAGCGCGGCAGCATGTCTTCCAGAAGTGATGCCGTACCCGCGTATAGATTGCGCTGCGCGACGACGTGATCTCCCCTCTGCAGTAAGCTCATCACAGAGGTGGAGATCGCGCCCATGCCAGAAGCGGTTACCATGGCGGCCTCGCCACCTTCGAGGGTTGCCATTACTGCCTCAACCTGCTCATGGGTTGGGTTACCGTACCTTGAATAATACTCAGACGGCTTAACAGACTTCGCGAGCGCCGCAAAGTGTTCTGACGACTCCGCGAGAAAGGTTGTCGTCTGCCAGATTGGAGGGCTGATTGCGCTCGTGCGATTGAACTCTCGTGCCGCATGAATGCACTTTGTTTGTAAGCCTTGAGCGCCGGCGAGGTCTTTCTTCATAGTTCTCCTCTTGGCTGGCCAGAACTACACCAGAAATTTGACCACATCGGGAATTGGACCTCTAATCCGGGAATTGGTATCTTACGTTCAACTTGTTTCCGTTCGATCTTGCCGAAACTTTATGGTGATGTAAGACGGATCTTCAATATCCAATTCCCAATTGGTCTTTTCACGGAGGCCCGATGACACTCCCGAACCTGACTCTCAAACGAGGCAACGGCTCAAATCTTTATGGTCAGTTGGTCGCTGGACTAGAACGCGCAATTCAGGCAGGTGATCTGAAAGACGGGGAGCGTTTGCCGTCTGAGAGACAACTGGCCGCACAACTTGGGCTAAGCCGCACCACCGTCGTCAGCAGTTACCGGGAATTGGAATCGCGTGGATTGGTTCGCAGTCACGTGGGAAGAGGCACCTTTGTGTGTGCAAGTTCGGAAGCGACCGATGCTCCCTTTGCCTGGCGCGGCAAGGTATCCGCGGAAACGGCCCTCAACAGTTCTTCCGCTGTCCACGATCTGCTGCGTCATTCAGCAAACCCGGATCTGATCTCCTTTGCTTTGCTAATGCCGGCCCTGGAATGCTTCCCCACAAATGAATACCGGCGAGCGGTAGACCAGGCAATCAAGTCGCATTCGACCGAGGGATTCGGGATTGGTCCAACCGAGGGACAACCAAGGCTGAGACGTCTGCTTGCACGTCGGTTCCGCGTAAAACCGGAACAGGTCTTGATCGTGTCCGGGGCACAGCAGGGATTGGATCTCGTGGCGCGATGTCTGCTCGATCCCGGTGATGCCGTCATCATCGACCGGCCAGGTTATGTAGGAGCGATTCAGAATTTTCGTGCGGCTGGAGCGAAGCTAATCGGATGGGATGTGATGCGTTCCGATCTGGGAGAACTTGAGGACTTGATTTTGCGCTATCGCCCTAAGCTTATTTGCACTAACCCGACATTCCAAAACCCCACCGGTCGCACGCTTCCTTTGGCAGAAAGACAGGAGCTATTGGCTCTAGCCGCTCGGTACCGAGTTCCCGTAATTGAGGATGACCCCTACCGCGATACATCGCTGGCTGGCACTCCTCCCCCAGCTCTTTTTCAATTGGACACGTCGAACACTGTCATCTCCCTGGGCACATTTTCCAAGACGCTGGCTCCTGGGCTGCGTCTGGGATGGTTAATAGCTTCCGAGTATGTGGTCCATCAGCTCGCTTTAATTAAAGAGCGGCAAATACTCTTCAACGGAGGAGTCGAGCAATTAGCCCTGGCTGAGTTGCTAGAGAATGGTACGTACGACAGCCATTTAATAATGCTGAGAGAAGAACACATGGAGCGGTGGAACGTAATGAAGAGATCTCTGGAACAACACCTGCCCGCTCGATTGCTAACTTTCAGTTTTCCTCTCGGTGGCCTTCATTTTTGGTGCCGATTACAAAACGGTGTGGCAAGCCCGCAACTTAGCCGCCTATCACTCTCGAAGGGCGTAGCCCTGGCCAGCGGAGAAGTATTCTATGCCGATAGTGGAGCAGGTCGACACGAGTTTCGGCTGTGCTTTACATCAGTCCCAGCCGAAAAGATTGAAGTAGGTATCAAGCGACTGGCGGAGGCGGTAAGAGCCGCGGAGTCAGAATCGTCGCGCCGTCAAGACTCTTTCGTTCCACTCGTTTAAGCCGAGTGTGACGATTGGATTACCCGCATGCCAGCGTTTTATGAATAAACGACATTAGTTTGAACGGCTTAATTCCGATTTCAATCGCGTTAATTCTCCGAGCAGTTTGGTTTCCGCCACCGCGTTTTCCTTGTTCAATATTCGGGCGATTTTGACGATTTCAAAGTTTAGCGTTTCGATTTCGGTTGGTCGCTTGTTGTTAATGTCTTGCAGAGTCGAGATAAGCTGTCCGTCTGAAGATTTGCTGATTAGCAAAAGCCTTTCAACGACTTCATTCGCTTCGAGATCGATTCCGTTTTCTTTCGCAATCGCCGCGCATTCGGCGATGACTCTTTTGGCGATGTCGAGAACCTGCGCTTCGCGCTGAAAAATACCGTTGTCAATTTCGAGCAGCGGGCAAATCGAATTGAAAACGCTGTTGATGATCGCTTTCATCCAGATGACGGTTTGAATGTCGGTTTCGGCTTTGAACTGAAATACGGGAGAGTTCAGTTGCTCTACCACCGACTGTAGATTCGCCTTGCTGCCTTTGATGATGCCGATTGGAGAAATTGTCACCGGCTTAAATCCGATTTGGTTGGTGGAAATCATTTGGCTGGTGACAAACAAAACGCAGCGGTAAACTTCGGGAAAATCACGGTCAATAAACGGGCGTTCGACTCCCAAACCGTTCTGCAAAATGACGAGCGGCGAATTCTTCGCTTTGGCTTCGAGCGTCCGCGCCAGATTGTCGTTACCAAACGATTTGTTGGTCAAAACAATGATGCCGTCGAGGGCGGAAAGCCGGCTGAAGGTGCCGACTTCAATCTCCGCTTCGAGTTTGGCGCCGTCGTTCGTGATGACTTCAATTTTTTCGACCGAACGCGAACCGTCGTCAACGCTTCCGCGCACGAGAACAACATTTTTGTCGCTGAGTTTGAGCGCGACGGCTAAAGTTTTTCCAATCGCTCCGGCTCCGATGATAAAGATCTTCATTTACTTCGATGGCTAACAAGATTTGTGTCAGTGAATTCCGCGCGACTACAGTTTCATTCATTCCACCCCCGGCCGTAGAACTCACAGAAGCTACTGTGACCCAACCTTCTGATTCTCACTCTTCTTCTTTTCAGCGACACCCTGTCGCAACTCATCCCGCGTCGATGGGGGACCGTGAACGGCGATCACGCGCGTGACGTCGAGCTTCGACTTGTCGAGCCAGTTCGAAAAATGGACCGTGATGTCGTTGATAGTCGGCGGATCGTTGTTCGCCGGACGGTCGAGCAGATCGCCTTGAAAGATGAGCTTCTCATTCGGCAGATATGCGACCAGCATTTCCTCCGCGTGCGGGCTCGGCCCGATGTCGATCAACTCGACGGTCGTCGTTCCATCGGTCAGCACACGCTTTCGTCCCTCGAGCGATTCCCACTTCAGAGGTTGAGGCTTTAACGTAAGCGCATCGCGGTCGATCGTAAACAAACCCTTCATCACTTTTTCGAAGAACGTCTTCTCACCCGGCAGACCGATCACCGTCACGCCCTCAGCGACGTACGTCCTAAAGCCACCCGCATGATCGTCATGATGATGCGTCACAGCGAGGTAACGGATCGGTTTGCCCGGGAAAAGCTTTTTGATCTCGGCGATCGCCTGTCGCGAAGTCGCGTCGCCGTTCGGTGCTTCCATCACGAAGACGTAGTCCTTGAAGCCGACAACTAGCACGTTGTAACCCGCGGCGTTCACCGTGTAGATGTTGTCCGCGTACTTCGTGTTTGGCGGCGCAGTCGGTGCCGGCGACGCGAGCTTTATGCCGTCGGGCAGTTTTTTGAAATCGTCATCCGTGAGCGACGCATTAAAAACGACGTCGAGATACTTGAGGTCACTGATGGCTTCACCAGAGCGCTTATCGACGCGTCCGGTTGGCACGAGCTGTCCGTTCTGCTCGCGATAGGCGGGGAATATAGCCTCGTTGATCACATCACCGAAATACGGATCTGTTCCGAGCGTCTCGAATTTAGACAAGAGGCCGCTCTTCTGATCGATGTAGAGGGAGATCTCGAGCCCGTCTTCGTTCGCGTAACTCACGACATCGTGGGCGCGGCCAGCGAAGATCGTCCGTCCGATGAATCGCAGCCGTGACGCGCGGTCGGCGGCGTTGAGGACGATAAACTGCGGGAACATTCTCAATCGCCCGCGGAAGTTCGCGGGTGGAAGATTCGGGACCGGATTCATCGAGCCACGCAGCACGTTCCAGGACACTCCTTCGGTCTTGTTCATCGCAAATCCATTGACCCAGTGGTAACCACCCGGATACCAGCCGTCTTGTGATTGCCGGTAACGCGTGTTCTTCACATCAATTATGTACGACGCTTTGAAGGGTGTGCGGTCTGACGTGAATGGCTTACGGCTTTGATTGCGATGAACGGTGTCGCCC
>Ga0207701_10004975_pt1 | contig 13398 bp, 9 predicted proteins | sample KBSSwiSSwithPhiX_FD_184294 | JGI IMG/M metagenome (GOLD analysis project Ga0207701, IMG submission 184294) | Switchgrass rhizosphere bulk soil microbial communities from Kellogg Biological Station, Michigan, USA, with PhiX - S5 (SPAdes) (version 2) | ecosystem: Environmental > Terrestrial > Soil... | reverse complement strand
CTTTTTGTGTGGGGTATCAGACTGACTCGATCAAACAATCTTAGCGAGTGGGGGAGTTTAGACTCGCAAAGATTGATTGAACAGAGCTGATCTGAAAAATGCGATGCCCCCGTTGCTAATAAATGAGAGATCCTGCCTTTATCTATTGTTTCCCCCGTTGGTTATTACGTACAGCAATTTCCATGCAATGTTTTCGATTTTTGGAATTACGCGGTTGTTCGACGTTCCTGTTTTTAACCGTTCCCATTCTTGACAAGATGCAGGAGGGAAGGGGTGCAAAGTTTATAAATTTCGGGAATCAAGTATTTCGAAGAGAAACGTCCGGTGCAATCAGACCTGCTATTTTGTGTTGCATCGCGGGAAGCCGCGAAAGGCGACAACGCCAAGAATGTTTTCATGAAGGTTAGCGATACCACGCTCAAACGACCTATGACGCCTGCGATAACCCTCGCCTAAACAGGAGCACAATTCAGCCACTCAATAATATTAGTCCACTGATAAGTTGTCCTCCTTTGATTTGATTACGATATTAAGCTTGTTTGGCAAAAAGCTCTTTTCTAATAGCTGGACGATTTCGAAAAGAGTTATCACGCGGCGCGGAAGCATGCCCTGCCTCCCTTAGAGCCAAGTAGTCCTTGAGCTTCTTTCCCTTGACGACGAGAAAGCGATCGAGGTTGGTGTCAATCAACCCGAGGTTGCGAAAGCGCTGCAGAAACAAACTGATCCTCGGCCGAGTCGTGCCCACCATCTCGGACAATTCATTATGCGAGATCTTTACTTCGATGCTGGTGCTCTGTTGGTCCGTTTTGCCCAGCGTGCGCGCTAACTCCAACAGCGTCTTGCCCAATCGCTGCTCGCTGTCCACCGTCACCAAGTTCGCGATAACCTGCTGCTGGTCGGCGATGCGCACGGCCAGGTATCTGACAAACCCCTCAAGCAGCGAGTCGCGGTCCAAACGCGCCAGAAACTGGCTGCGAGGTATGGTCCTTAAAATCGATTCTTCCATCGCGGTGGCGGTTTCCAGACGTGAGCCTGACCCGGATAGACATAATTCGCCGAAAACATCTCCCGCACTATGAATGGCGAGCAGACACTCTTTGCCTTCCGGCGAGAGCATGAGCAGTTTGATCTTTCCGCTCTTGATGAAGTAGACCCTCTCGTCTTGATCGCCACAGGTGTAGACGTTGTCGTGTCTGGCAATCGTGACGGCGTGAGAATTTAACGTCTCGCGCTGAAGTGACTCACGCAATTGTTCCTTGAACCCGTCAACTCGAAAAGTCTGTTGAATCATGGGCGTGTATCCTTGTTTTCAACTTAATGGACGATCTGAGAAATCGAATTACGCCTGTCTCGCTGCGACCCTCCACTTAAGGGATTACCGAACTCGTCCGCGATGCAACTGCCGAACTCGAACATCTACAAACTAGCGGCTCAAGGTATGGCGAAGCAACCGCCAAAAGAGCGATTATTGTGTCCGTTCTATGACTACAAAAGACTGTTACGGCAGGGTTACCCTACCCGGGGGAGGCGATGGGTCAAAGCAGGACGCAGTCGGAATAGTCGACAAGCTTGCTCTCTAAAGCGCAGCTGATGAGTTCGGTACGGATTTTCACCTTCATCTCGCTAAGCACGCGGTCACGGTAGGTGCTGACGCTTCGAGGGTTTTGCCTTCGTGGATCGGAAACTTCAGGTGAAACGTAGTTCCCTTGCCGCGTTGGGTTGTGTAGGAGACCGTTCCCTTGTGCTGTCTAACAATCTCACGCACAATCGCCAGCCCAAGACCGCTGCTCTGCGGTTTGTTAGTGACGGCCAGTTCAAAGACTCGCATCGTCTCCGGAATGCCCTCTCCGGTATCTGAAATGTCCAAGCACACCCATTCCTCACTCGTGTAACTTCGAAGAGTCAGCGTTCCGCCGTTGGGCATGGCCTCAACCGCGTTCTTGCAGAGATTTAGAAGAACTTGCCTGAGTTTACTTCTGTCGGCCATGATACGAGGCAGATCCACAGGGCCATATCGGTTAATTTGGATGTGGCCCTGCTCATAATACTCTGACTGCAAAGCCAGCAGCTCTCTAATTTCCGCCGGCAAGGACGTCGGCTGCAGATTGACGTCGCCCAGCACGCGGGAGGAACGAAGCTCTTTGAGTAGTAGAGCGAGTCGTTTAATCTCACTTTCTAGAATTGCCGGCAAATCGCCGATCTCGTCCGCGGCACGCGGGTTCGCCTCTAAATATTTAACTATGAGATCCACGCTCATGAGCATGCCATTTAAAGGACCAGCCAACTCATGCGCGATATAATCGCAAAACTTATGTGAAGAGAAAGAAGTATTGACCGGTTGCAGCGCTCGCATCGTCGTTCCTCCATCCTACAGGTGGTTCCCGTTTACCCGCCGAAAAACCCTCGAACAACTACGCCTTTTAGCGGGTCGAGTCGTGGCAAGCAATGGCGAAACTTATGATTCTTATGTCCGTTCCAGTACTACAAAAGCGTGACAGGGTGGAACGCAAAACCAGGACGGAGTCGGCTAGTCTACAAGCTTGTTCTGCAAAGCGTAGCGAATAAGTTCTGCGTTGGTTTTCATATTCATCTTCTCAAGCACTCGGGCGCGGTAAGTGCTGACGGTCCGAATGCTGAGAAAAAGCTTTTTGGCGATCTCTGTGCTCGTCTTTCCTGCGGCGATCATGGTCATGACCTGATACTCTCGTTGAGAGAGCATTTCGTGAAGGGACACGGTTGCTCCAGAAACCGTGTGCAAAGCAATCTTCTCCGCCAGTGACTCGCTTATATATTTTTCACCTCGCAAAACTTTTCTGATGGCGGTCAACAGCACCTCGGGAGCCTTGTCCTTGGTTAGGTAACCCGCGGCACCTGATTTAAGTAATCTCAAAGCCAGCTGATCTTCAGGATGAGCGCTCAAAACGAGAACGGGAAGCTCGGGTCGTTCGCGTCGCAGGTCTTGCAGGACCTCCAGGCCATCTTTACCGGGCATCGTGAGGTCGAGTAGCACCACATCCCAGCTTTGCTTGCGAACGAGATCGAGAGCTTTACGACCATTGTCAGCCTCTCCGATCAACTTCACTTCCTTTTCCTTGCCGAGAATTTCTTTCAACCCAGCGCGAAAAATTGGATGATCGTCAGCGATGAGAATTCTCATTGGTCGGAGCCTCTCGCGCTATTCGGTCGGGATCCGCACCGTCACGCAAGTGCCTCTTTCCGGCAGCGCGCTAACTTCCATTGTTCCGCCAAAAGCCATCGCCCGCTCTCGCATGCCCAGTAAACCTATCGAGCCGCGATCGAAAACCTTACTCTCAGGGATGCCTTCTCCATCATCGCGCACCGTTAGAGTCAAGTTATTGGTGTCACTTCTCAGATCAAGGACCACTTTGCTTGCATGGGCATGTTGCGCGATATTGCTCAGGGCCTCTTGTAAGATCCGAAAAACCGCTATCGCTCGGTCACGATCCATCGGGATCTCTTCGACCGGTAAATGAGTTTGACAGGCGATCCCTGAGCGCTCTTGAAATTCCCGCGCTCGCCATTCGATGGCTGGAATCAAACCAAGTTTATCCAAGACCACGGGTCGCAGTTCCGTGACGATAGTTCGGACTTGAGCCAAGGTATTGTCGATAAGTTCGGACATGGAGCGTAATTTCTCCAAAAACAAATTGTGATCCTTGGCCACCCGATCTGGCAGTAGAGATAAATCCATTTTGAGCGCAGTCAGGCTCCCGCTCAGCTCATCATGAATTTCCCGGGCAAGTCGGGTGGTCTCTTCTTCTCGCACGGCATGGAGACGAGCCGCGAGGGCACGCAGTTCTGCTTTTTTTTCACGGTCCGTAACGTCTTCGAATGCCAGCAGGATGAGGTCGCCGTCCGGCGCGCCACGATGAATCCGGCGCCCGTTCAGCAATAGGATTATGTGATCGAGATCAGGAGAGCCCTGTTCCATCATGAAATTATCGAACGTGTGATCCTCGGAAAGAACTTGCTCGAGCAGCCGGCGCAGCTCTGGAACATCCCACTGTCGCGTATTGAGCTCGAACAAGGAGCGCCGTTCGGTAAGTGGAGCGGTCAATTTAAATTTCCGGTAAAAGGATTCGTTAGCCGAAACAACATGGAAATCTCGGTCGAGCACGAGCAGCGGCTCGCGCACGGTTTCGACAATGTCCTGGGCAAATTGTCGCGCTTCCTCGGCAGCCAATTCTAAGCGCTTGCGTTCGGTGATGTCGATGAAAGTAACCACGACGCCGCCGATGACATTGTGGGTGGCTCGGTAGGGCTCTATACGCTTTAGGTACCACCGGCCATCGGTGCTGCTGAGTTCAGTTTCCTCGGGCAGCAGAGTGTCCAGTACTTCTTGTGAGTGTTGAGCCAGATTGTCGCCGACCAAATTGGAATTGAAGTGGCTCACGGGTCTGCCGATGTCTTCCTGAACCAAGTTGATGATTTTGCCCACTTCCGGGGTGAAGCGCTTGACGCACAGGTGCGTATCGAGGAAGAGCGTGGCTATTTTTGTGCTGTCGAACAGATTTTTGATATCGTCATTGGCGGAAGACAATGCTTCATTTTTTCCTTGCAGCTCCGCGTTGACGGTTGCCAGCTCTTCGTTGAGCGACTGGAGCTCTTCCTTGGAAGTCTCCAGCTCTTCATTCAAACTCTGGAGCTCTTCATTGGCTGATTGCAGTTCTTCGTTATACGAGTGAAGCTCTTCCTCGGGCGAGTGCGTCTCCGCGCGCGCCATTTGAAGTTGCTCCCGCGCATCCCATAGCTCCTGCTCCAATCGAGCCACCTGCTCCGCACCGCGCGGCGCCGGCACTCCTGTTCGGGTATTTAGTTTACGCCGGCCGGCGTCTTCGAAGACGATCAGCAACAAGTCCCCGGCTCCATCACCGCCGTGATAGGGCGTGACCGTGAGGTTCAGCCGGTGATATTTATCGTCGCTCCTGAGTTGCACGCCTGCCCGCCTCGCCGGTCGCTTTTGCGCGCTCGCTTGGCGCATGAGAGTCGCGAGCGCGTTCTTGACGCTACCGCGCGCCATGGCCAGAATGTTCAGGCTTGCCTGGCCTTGGGGCAGCGCCAGATATCGGCTGGTTGGGCCGTGGCTGTAAAGAATCTCCCCGGATTTGTTCACCAGCGCGCAAGGCGGCGCGTAGCGGTGGAGCAGCAGCTTTTCCGCGACGCCGGAGATCCGCGGGTCGCGGCTCGCGGCCCTTTGCCCCCGGGAAGTTGTCTCGTTGGTGTCGTAGCGGGGCGGGGCAAAGGGGAACGGTAAGCTTGCTCCAGCCCCATGCTTCAAGTCCCTGCGCTTGAAGATCTTCCATCTTCGATTTCGCTCGGCGAATAGATCGACGTAGCCGTCGATCGATTCGGAGGGGCCAAGAAAGAGAATGCCGTCCGGCCGTAACGCATAATGGAACAGGGGCACGAGTCTTTTCTGCAATGCGGCATCCAGGTAGATCAACAGATTCCGACAACTGAGCAGGTCGAGTTTGGTAAACGGCGGGTCCTTGACCAGATCCTGGATCGAAAAAATCGCCATTTCGCGAATTTCCTTTTTGATGTGAAAGCCATCGCTTTCATCGAAGAAAAATCGCCTGAGACGCTCCGGCGCGACATGGTTGGCGATGGTCCCGGGATAGATTCCCTCGCGCGCCGCCTCGATTGCCTCGGCGTCGATGTCCGTGCCGAAAATCTGTACGGTAAAATGCTTCTTTAAAGCGTCCATGCATTCCCGCAGGACGATCGCGATAGAATAAACCTCCTCGCCGCTCGAACAGCCGGGAACCCAGACCCGCAAGGTAGAATCTTTCGGCGTCTTCGCCAGCATCTCTTTGAGGACTAGACTGAGAATCTTAAAAGCCTCCGGATCGCGAAAAAAGCTAGTTACGCCAATCAGCAGGTCATTGAAAAGCGTCTCCGCTTCCTGAGCGTTTTGCTCCAAAAGGCGAAGGTAGTCCGCAGGGTTTTCAATTTGCTGCAGGTTCATGCGCCGATCGATGCGCCGGCAAATCGTGCTCTTCTTATAAGCGGAGAAGTCATGGCCGGTCCGAGACTGCAAAACGTGGAATATCTTTTCCAGGGTCTCGGGGAACTTGTCGGACAGGGCGGTGGCCGTGCCGCTGCGCTGAGGACGGGAAGCTTTGGCATAATTCATCAGTTGCGCCGGAATCTTCTCAGGGACCAGCACATAGTTCACCAGACCAGTCCCGATGGCGCTTCTTGGCATGCCGTCGAATTCGGCCGACGCCAGGTCCTGGACGATGACCAGGCCGCCGGCGTCCTTAATTGCTTTCAGTCCCAGTGTCCCGTCGGTGCCGGTTCCGGAAAGGATAATGCCAATCGCGTTGCTTCCTTGATCCTCGGCCAGCGAGCGGAAAAATGTATCTATGGGCAGCCGCAAACCGCGCGGCTCGGTCGGCTCGGTGACAACCAGCATCTTATGCCTTATGACCATTTTCTTGTTTGGTGGAATGATATGGATCGTGTTGGCCTCAACTTTCGCCCCATCCTCAGCCTGCCGGATTGGCATCTGCGTATATTTTCTCAATAACTCAGGGAGCATGCTGACATGGGTCGGGTCCAGATGAAGAATCAAAATGAAAGCCATGCCGCTGTCAGGGGGCATCTGGGAGAAGAATTGCTCGAACGCTCTCAATCCGCCCGCGGAAGCTCCGATTCCAACAATGGGAAGGTTTTTTTGTTCCTTCTCAAGAGCCGAAGTAGAAGTTCTGACCCGAGAAGATTTCCGGGTTTTTTTTGCGCTGACGTGTTTTTTCTTTGTAGTTATCACATAGGCTCTCTTTGCATATCTTCAATTAAAATACCGTCATTGACCAATGGTTTGTGCGCGAAACGTTCGGCTGCTTCTGCCATCTGAGTAGATAGGGCAAACCATATGCCCAGACGGATCGCCAAAGTACTGGAATGGTTCGATGAATAAATGAAAAACTGTTCTCATCTTTGGGAGGTTGCCGCATGATTCTTCGCAATTTTGCCGGACCGCGCGAGGCGAAGCAATAGCTCGATACCCACCTTGATCGTCTTCATAACGAGATTTGTCGAGGTTGTCCTGACGAATCAGGTGTGCCTTATTCACATAGCATAAAGATTTGCTCTCGGTCATCCTTCAAGCTGGGTAAACCTTGCTGATTCTTTCTCAAAAGCACCCTTGATATTTCATTGGCCATCACCGACAGCGCATGGTGCGGATAATGCATATTCACACGTGACTGGTGAAGTGAAATGGTCTGCATAACGCACCGAGAAAGGAGCTTTGAGTGTGAGAACTGAACTAGCTCATTGGTGGCGAATTTTCTTAGGCATTGGCGACGAAACGCGGCGCGTGGCGCTCGACATTCTGCGCCAGCGCCATGTCGATGAGAGCGAACACGCGAGACAATTTAAGCGGCATGCTGAAGAGATGCATTATCCGCAGTTTCGGGAAAAGTTGCTCCATATCGCAGCGGAGGAAACGGAGCATGCCGGATTGCTAGCTAAAAAAATATTCGACCTTGGCGGTAAGCTGCCCGAAGTTACGGGAGAGCGAGCGTCAACTGAGCAAAGTAGTTGGCAACATCTTCTGAAGGATCTTAAAGAGGAAGGTCATTGCGCCGGCGAGTTGATGGAGCAGATATGGGCAGTGGCGACGGATTATCCCGATGTCGCCGCGTTGCTCGAACAGATTTCCAAAGAGGAAAAGAAACATGGCGACGAAATCCGCGAGATGCTTATGCGCAGCGATGCATTCGCGGGATCGCTCGCCTAAGAAGGATTAACTCAGGCACGGCGATTTCAAGTCTTGAGATCGGCCGCGACGGCCTGCTCTAATCATTTGCGCTGCCGCAAGAATTCCTGACCCGCAATGTACAGCAGGAATAAGCTGACGATAATGATGGAAGTCGTCATAAGCGTAGGGCGAATCTTGCCGAATATCATAGTCCATTGTCTACCTAGGAAGTAACCGGCGGTAACAAAGGTGACCGAAATATGAAGGCTCCGGTAAATGCAAACAGAGCGAAAACCGATACCGGTAGTTTCGCAATTCCGGCACCGAATCCTATCAAGTGTCGTACGCCCAGCAAGTAAAAGCCGAACAGGAGACCCCACTTTCCCACACGATCGTACCAGGTATGAACATGGCTTACCTTATCTCTTGTGATGCGAACGGCATGACCAAATTTGGCCAGGAGATAGATGCCCACGGTGCGTCCCAACCCATGGCTTAATGTGATACCGCACGCGCTGCCGAGAAATGCCGCGGCCAGGATGGGAAGGAGCTGCATTTTACCTTCGTAAACAAGATACCCCGCGAATGCGAGCACCCCTTCGTCCGGTATCGGTGCCCCGATAATCCCCAGCGCGAGCAACGAAAATATTCCTATATATCCATATTCCGTCACCCAGCGAAGAATCGTTTCTGTCAGCATGGTGTCTTCTCGTCAGCAACACGCGAAAAGCTTTAATTACCCCACCCTCTTAAAGTCGATATATCCCCGCTCTACATCCGTGCGCACTAGTTGAACGCTGACCCTGTCGCCGACGTCCATCCCTGCAAAACCGCTCACCAGTTTTCCTTCGATAGGCGGATGCAGAAGACGAACCCAAGTGCCTTTGTCAGAAGCACCGGTAACTATGCCATCGAACCGCTCGCCGATCCTTGATTCCAGCAGCATTGCCGCCGCGGATTTCCCCACCTGGCGTTCGACTTTTTTTGCTCCGTCTTCCTGTTCAGTGCAGTGCTTCGCCAGCGCCTGCAATTCATCATTCTCATAGGGTAGCGAACTTCCCGCGATCGCCGCTTTCAGCAATCGCTGCGTGATTAGATCGGGATAGCGCCGATTCGGCGCTGTGGAATGGGTATAATCCCTAACCGCAAGACCGAAGTGTCCGGCTGTATTGCCGCCCGGAAGTTCGACGACGTACTCACCGGCGCCCAAGAGCTTGATAACGCTGAGGGAAAGATCGGGAAAGCGAAGAAGGTCAGCGGCTTTCGCTGCAATGAGGAATTGCTCCAGCGCTTTTGAGTCGGGTTTCTCGGGTAGCGTAAAGCCGTGGTCCGAGGCGAGCGCAATGATCCGATCCCAGCGTTGGGGTGTGCGGACCACGCGGCGCAGCGACGGATACATCTTTGAGGCGAGATATCGTGCGGTCACGCCGTTTGCCGCTATCATGAAGTCCTCAACAATTTCTTTAGCTCGGTTTTTTCTCTCCGCTTCCAAGTCCTTGATCTGATCGCCGTCAAACACTGCGCGCGCTTCTATGGTTGCGAGATCCAGCGCTCCCTGCAGGTGCCGGAGGGCTTTCAGCTTTTGCGCCACGCGATCCTGAAGCCGGAGATTTTCGTCGAGACCATCAACCTTGCCGATAGCTTGCGGCATCGGTCCAGAACCCTCCAGCCAGTCAGCCACGCTGTTGTAGGCGAGCTTTGCGTAATTGCGGACGATCGCGCTGTAGATGTCCGAACCCTGCAGCGATCCGTCGGATGCGATAACCATTTCGATGACCATCGCAAGGCGGTCTGATTCATAGTTGAGAGAAGTAAGATCGGTCGACAGTTTCTCCGGCAGCATCGGGAAGATTTCGGCGGCGGTGTATACCGAGGTGGTGTTTTGCCTGGCATGATCGTCAAGCGCCGACTGCTTCTTGACGACCGCGTCCACATCGGCAACGGCGACAAGGATCTTTGTCGCCCCATCGGGCATGGCTTCGGCAACGGTAAGCTGATCCAGGTCGCGCGAATCATCGTTGTCTATGGAACACCAGATAAGATTTCGTAGATCGCGCGTCGATTCTTCTGCTCTTGTTGCCGGCTCGTGGATGCCGTCGAGCTCGGCGAGCGCGCCCGCTGAGAAATCGGGAAGAAGCCCTCTCGCCAGCATCGCCCGGTGAGCGATGCTTCGCAAGATAGAGCGTTGTTGTCGATCGCGTCTATCCGTCATAGTTTCACCTTCTTGTAAAAAATCGTCTTGGCTATTTCTGCTGTGACAATGTAGCCCATTACAATGATCCCTATGAACAGAAGGAATGCCATCGGCAGCCGGCTAAATCCAAAAATCTCGCCCAGCGGGGTGAAGGGCAGAGTCACCGTCACGATAACCACCAAGAGAGTAGCCGCGAATAAATATTTCGAAGGTCTGCTTTTGAAGAACGGTTTCCGACTGCGAATAACCAGCACGATCAGCGACGCTGAAATGACGGACTCCAAAAACCAGCCGGTTCTAAATTGGGCCTGGGTAGCATGGAGGATGGTTAGCAGCGCGCCAAAAGTAAGGTAGTCAAACACAGAACTCACCAATCCGAAGGTAATCATGAACTTGCGAATCGCCTTGATGTCCCAGCGCCGTGGATACTCAACCATTTCGCTATCCACCTTGTCGGTGGCGATCGTCATCTCGGGAAAATCGGTCAGTAAATTGGTGAGCAAAATCTGCTTGGGCAACAATGGCAGAAACGGCAGGAAGAGCGATACGCCGGCCATGCTGAACATGTTGCCGAAATTGGCGCTGGTGGCCATGAAGACATACTTCAGCGTATTCGCGAACGTCGTCCGCCCCTCGCGTACACCTTGCACAAGCACACCCAGATCCTTTTCGAGCAAAACGATATCCGCCGCCTCTTTGGCAACATCGACGGCGCTCTCGACGGAAATGCCAACATCGGCGGCGTGGAGCGCCGAGGCATCGTTGATGCCGTCTCCCATATAGCCGACGACATTGCCGGCCTTCTTGAGGGCGAGGATGATGCGCTCTTTCTGGTTCGGCTCGATTTCCGCAAAGACGTCCACATCGGCCACACGTCTGAGCAACGCGCCATCGCTCAAGTCACGGAGATCTGCCCCGCTAAGAATTTTTGTATTCGATAATCCCATCTGTTGACTGACATTGGCTGCAACGAGGTGATTGTCTCCCGTGATGATCTTCAGTGCCACGCCGAGGGTTTTTAGACTGCCGATGGTCTCGATGATTTTCGCTTTAGGCGGATCAAACAGCACAAGGAATCCCAAAAACGTCATGCCGGCTTCGTCGACTTTACTCATCCGTGATGCAGATCCCATATTTTTGTAAGCGACGCCCAGCGTGCGACAACCCTTATGGCTGAACTCCTCCAAATGTTGTTGGATGTGGTCCTGCACCGTGGCAAGGTCGACAATTTTCCCCTCGCCAACTTCCGCTGATGCACAGACTGCCAGCACATTTGCTAGCGCCCCTTTGGTTACCATCAGATGGGTATTCTCGTGAGCAACCAGGATGCTCAAACGCTTGCGCAGAAAATCATAGGGGATCTCGTCGGTCTTCTGGTAGCCGGTCAGGTCGGCCTTGCGACTCGCGCGAATGGCTTCGTCAATCGGGTTGGTAAAGCCCGTCTCGTAAAATGCATTGAGATACGCGTGGAGAAAGACTTTGTCGCTTGGCGCACCCTCGACGTCAACGGCGGATTGTAAGTGTACGATCCCTTCGGTCAAGGTTCCGGTTTTATCGGAGCAGATTACGTTCATGCTGCCGAAGTCTTCAATCGAAGCTAGCCGTTTGACGATCACCTTCGCTTGCGCCATCCGTTTCGCGCCGTGGCTAAGGTTGATGCTGATGATCGCCGGTAACAGTTGCGGCGTGAGTCCAACCGCGAGTGCCAGGGAAAAGAGAAAGGAGTCCAGAACCGGACGCGCCAAGTAGACGTTGATGGCGAAGATCGCTATCACCAGCACCAGCGTCACTTCCATGAGAAAATAGCCAAATCGCCGTATGCCCTGTTCGAAATCGGTTTCCTGCGGTCTCAGTTTTAGCCGCTCCGACACCTTGCCGAACTCGGTTTCCTTGCCTGTGCTTATGACCAGCGCCTTAGCGGTGCCGCTGACCACATGAGTTCCCATCCATAGCGCATTGGTCCGCTGGCCGAGCGGGGTTTCAGCCGCCAGCACCCCGACCGATTTCTCTACAGGGTAGGTTTCACCCGTCAGGGTGGCTTCATCGATGAAAAGATCTTTGGATTCATCAACCAGACAGTCCCCCGGGACGACATCTCCAGCGTTTAGAATGACGCTGTCTCCGGGAACAATTTCTTCGACGGGAATTTCTTTGGGGTTTCCATCGCGCAGCACCGAAGCCTTGATTTGCACAATGGCGAGCAGCTTCTCCACGGCGTTGGCAGCGCTGTGCTCCTGCCAGTAGCCGAGTACGCCACTGACGAGGATGATGGCCAGAATAATAAAAGCGTCAACTGGATCGCTTAAGAAAAATGACAATCCGGTCGCAACAAAAAGTATCAGGATGATCGGACTCTTGAATTGAGCCAGCAGGAGCGTCAACACATCCGAGCGCTTTTGAGGCTTCAGGAGATTAGAGCCATAGCGAGCAAGCCGTTGCCTGGCTTCCTCGCTGCTCAATCCTTCCTGCGCCGTTCCAAGGTGCTGGAGCATCTCGGCTGCAGGGATGCACCAGAAGGCCGTAGGGACTCGGTTCATACCGATTATTGAACCGGCAAGCTTATTTTCGAAAGTACTGTCGAACTTTTGCCGCGATCTGGCGATCGGTCATCTTGTCAACTGTTTCACTGCCGACGATCCGTCCAGCAAATCCTTTATTCGCTAGACGTTTTTCGAGCTCTCCCTTTGCTTCGCCCGGACCAAAGATCAGGATGGACTCGGCATCGCGAAGCTGCGCGATCACCTCATCGTAATATGTGTTGAGATGGCCGATGTATTGACGATCCTGTTGGTCTTCTCCCCCGCCTTGTTCCGATCTAGAACCGCCGGAAAATCGGGTATGCTTCTCTATGTCTGATTCTATTTCTTTCGATTCTTCTCCGTCGTCTGAAATAAACACGATCAGAGCCTTGCGGTGGTCGATCCACAAACCAGCTGCGCGTTTCATAAATTCCTCCTTGTTCGATGAATTCAGCGAACGTGAATTATCGATGCCGACTCAGGTTGTCCTTGCGCAAATGCACAGGTTGCTCTCTCTGAAGGTTTCCATTTCGTCATGGCATTTCAAATTGAAACGCCTCCGGTCTGATAGTCAGGACGGGACAGGAGGCTCTGCGCACCACCTTTTCGGCCACACTGCCCAGGAGCATATGGGGCAAGCCGCTTCTCCCGTGCGTGCCGATCACGATAAGATCGGCTTGGATGAGTTCTGCTTGATGAACAATGGTCGCGGCTGCTTGACCTTCGTCGGTGGATTTTTCCCAGTCGACTTTGTCTAAGGGCAAACCGGCGAGAAAAGTTTCCCATTCCGGTTCGATCTCTTCAGGCAAAGGCGGTGAAATCGGCACAGACACACCCAACTCATGGGCGTACGCGACAGTATAGGAAGGAGATAAGTCCAGAGCGTGCAAGAAAATGACATGGGCAGAAAAGCTTTTGGCTAGCACGAGCGCTTCCTCGGCGGCTTTTCTGGCGCA
>Ga0207701_10004974_pt1 | contig 13400 bp, 12 predicted proteins | sample KBSSwiSSwithPhiX_FD_184294 | JGI IMG/M metagenome (GOLD analysis project Ga0207701, IMG submission 184294) | Switchgrass rhizosphere bulk soil microbial communities from Kellogg Biological Station, Michigan, USA, with PhiX - S5 (SPAdes) (version 2) | ecosystem: Environmental > Terrestrial >... | reverse complement strand
TCGTGCCGGCCATCAGGTCGGTGGTCGCCGGCGCCCCGCCCTTGTATTGCACGTGCTGCATCGCGATGCCGGTCTGCTGCATGAACACCTCGCTGACGAGATGGGCGAAGCTGCCGTAGCCGGTGGTGCCGAAATTGAGTGCGCCGGGCCGCGCCTTGGCGTAGGCGACGAACTCGGCGAGCGTGCTGACCGGAAGATCCTTCTTCACCACCAGGATCGCCGACCATTCCGCCACCATCGCGATCGGCACGTAATCGCGCAGCGGATCGAACGGATAATCCTTCTGCACGGCGGCGGGCGTGACGTTGGCACCGACCGAGCCCATCTGAAGGGTATAGCCGTCGGGCTTCGCCTTCACGACGGCACCGATGCCGATCACGCCGTTGCCGCCCGGCCTGTCGTCGACCACCACGGTCTGGCCGAGCCGCGCGGTCAGGCCCTCCGCCAGGATGCGCGCGACAAGATCGATCGAGCCACCGGCCGCATAAGGCACGATCAAGGTGATGGGGCGAGAGGGATAGTTGTCTTGGGCAACGGCCGGTACCGCGACAAAAAAAAGCAGCGCGAGCAATATCCATATCCTCAACACGGCTCGCGCTGATATCGACTTCATGTTCGCTTATGCCCTTGCGTACTTGCCGCGGTTGAAGAAGCGGTCCTTGTTGTCTTCGGTCGCGGTCTCGCGGCTCGACTTGATGTCGGCCTGCTTGGCCACCATCGCCTTGATTGCCGGCCGTGCGGAGAGTTCCTCGAACCAGCGTTTGAGGTTCGGCTTGCTGTCGATGTTGGCGCCGTGAGCCTGGTGCTGGCGCGTCCATGGGAAGGTCGCCATGTCGGCGATCGAATACTCGTCGCCACCGAGATATTTTGTCTGGCCAAGGCGCTTGTCGAGCAGTTCGTAGAGCCGCAGCATCTCGCTCTTGTAGCGGCTGAACGCATACTCGTTGGGCTTGGGCGCGAACAGGTTGAAATGCGTGAAGTTGCCGAACGCCGGCCCGATGCCGGACATCTGCACCATCAGCCACTGAATAACATCGTACTTCTTCGCCATGTCCTTCGGCATGAACTTGCCGGTCTTCTCGGCGAGATACATCAGGATCGCGCCGGACTCGAACACGGTGTAAGGCTTGCCGCCTGGGCCTTCGGTGTCGACGATCACCGGAATTTTCTTGTTGGGATTGAGCTTTTCGAATTCGGCCGAGTGCTGGGCGCTGGCCCAGACGTCGACCGGCTTGAAATTGTAGGGGAGCCCGCACTCCTCGAGCATGATGAAAATCTTCTGCACGTTCGGGCTGGTCAATCCATAGAAGTCGATCATGGTCCTCACCAACTGGGTTTGTTTCGCTCCGCCTGCGTCCGCGTGTCGCGGCAACGGCAAGCGGGCGAGCCTAGCGCGTCGTCTGGGCCTCGACCACAGCCTCAGGCTATGATGAGCCATGTGACGAGCCTTGCCCGGAAAACGGGCGCAGTTGACAGCAGCAACCCTGCCTGAAACCCTCCGGCGCGAGCGACCTGCCGGGGGGGACGCGGTGCTTGCTTTTGCGGCTGCTTGGGGAAGTAACGCGGGACTGTTTCGATGGCGATCGGGTTTTGCGTCCGGCTTGCCGCCAGCGCGTTGGCCTGCCTGCTGAGCGCCGCGCCATTGGCGGCGGCGCAGGATGCCGTCGAACAATTTTACAAGGGCAAACAAATTTCGGTGATCGTCGGCTCGTCGTCGGGCGGCGGTTACGACACCTACGCGCGACTGCTGGCGCGCCATTTCGGCAGCGCGATGCCCGGCAATCCCACGGTCGTGGTGCAGAACATGAGCGGCGCCGGGTCGAACCGCGCGGCGGGCTTCATCTATTCGGTCGCGCCAAAGGACGGCACCGCTACGGCTGCGATCTTCCCCGGCGCGGTGCTGCAGCCGCTGTTGAGCGATGTGGCGGTGTCGCACGATCCGAACAAGCTCATCTATCTCGGCAGCGCCAACAGCGACGTCTATGTCTGCTACGTGCGCAGCGACGCGCCGGTGCAGAGTTACAAGGACGTGCTGACGAAGGAGCTCATTATCGGCGCGAGCAACCCCGGCGCCACCACCTATGATCTGCCATTGCTGCTCAATAGCGTGCTCGGCACCAAGTTTCGCATCGTCACAGGTTATCCGGGCAGCCGGGAAATCACGCTCGCGCTCGAACGCGGCGAAGTCCAGGGCGCCTGCGGCATCGGCTGGACCGGTATCGAAGCGATGCACCCGGACTGGTTCGCCAAGGACACCATTCGGGTTCTGGTGCAGCTTTCCACCAAGGGCCACAACGACCTCAACAAGCGCGGCGTGCCGCTCGCCGAGGAGCTTGCTCAGAACGACGACGACAAGAAGGTGATCCAGCTTGTGTTCAGCCAGGGCATCTTCGGCCGGCCGTTCGTGCTGCCGCCGGGCGTTCCAGCCGAGCGGATCGCGGCGCTCCGCAAGGCATTCGTGGTGGCGCTCAACGACAAAGCGCTCCGCGCGGAAGCCGATAAGATGCAGCTCGACGTCGATCCGATGTCCGGTGACGAGTTGCAAAAGCTGGTCGCCGACCTCTATGACACACCGCCCCGCCTGGTCGAGCGGGCCCGGCAAGCATTGACCGCGAAGGCGCAGCGGTGATGATGATCGTATTCCCAGCAATCGCGGAAGGCTGCTAGAGCGATGGAGAGCATTGGAGCGGATGCGGCGTTCATGGCGGCGGCGGCCGGCAAGGCCTTCGTCACGCTGATGGAACCGCATCGGTTGATGTACCTGATGGCGGGCTGCATGATGGGGCTCGTCCTCGGCATCGTGCCCGGCATCGGTGGCCTCGCCGGCACGGCAATGCTGTTGCCGTTCACCTTCGGCATGGACCCCTATTCGGCCTTCGCACTGCTGCTTGGCCTCGGCGCCACCACCGCCACCGGCGATCCCATTCCAGCCATCCTGTTCGGCGTGCCCGGAGGTGCAGCCTCCGCGGCAACGGTGCTGGACGGCTTCCCGATGGCGAAACGGGGGGAGGCCGGGCGTGCGCTCAGCGCCGCCTACATGTCGTCGATGATGGGCGGCATCTTCGGCGCCCTGCTGCTCGCGGTGTCGATTCCGATCCTGCGGCCGGTGATGCTGTATCTCGGATCACCGGAGCTATTGGCGTTTTCCGTCTTGGGCATATCGATGGTGGCCGTCTTGTCCGGCAGCGCCCCGTTGCGGGGCGTCGCCGCCGGCTGTCTGGGCGTCATGATCGCCATGATCGGCTCCGATCCGCAGACCGGCACCCTGCGCTGGACCATGGACAGTCTCTACCTGTGGGACGGCCTGCCGCTGACGCCGGTGCTGCTCGGCCTGTTTGCGCTGCCGGAACTGTGCGACCTTCTGATAGCCCGCACCACGATCTCCAAGGAGATCGACAAGAACAACATCTACAAAGGCCAGTGGCAGGGCGTGAAGGACTGCTTCGACAACTGGTGGCTGATCGTGCGCTGTTCGTGGATCGGCGGCGGCATCGGCTCGATCCCCGGCATCAGCGCCTCGGTGGTGGATTGGCTCGCCTACGGCCATGCGCTCAAAACCGAAAAGGGTGCCAATCTCACCTTCGGCAAGGGCGACGTGCGCGGCGTGATCGCGTCGGAAAGCTCCAACAACGCCAAGGAGGGCGGCGCGCTGGTTCCGACCGTGGCGTTCGGCGTTCCCGGCAGCGCCACCATGGCGATCCTGCTCGGCGCATTCCTCATCCACGGGCTCGTGCCGGGCCCGGACATGCTGCACAAGAACCTCGACATCACCTACGCGATGGTGTGGTCGGTGGCGCTCGCCAACATTCTCGGCGCCGGCGCCTGCTACGCCTTCAGCCCGCAGTTCGCACGGCTTGCGACGCTGCGCTACACGCTGATCCTGCCCGCCGTGCTGAGCATCGTCTACATCGGCGCGTTCGAAGCGTCGCGGAGCTGGGGCGACCTGTTCGCGCTGTTGATCTTCGGCGTGTTCGGCTGGCTGATGAAGCAGTTCAAGTGGCCGCGGCCGCCGCTGGTGCTGGGTCTCGTGCTTGGCGACAGCATCGAGCGTTACATGTTCATCTCGATCGAGCGCTACGGCTTCTCCTGGCTCGCCCGGCCGGTGGTGGCGATCCTGCTGATCATGGCCATCGTCGGCGTGGTGCGGCCGTTCCTGGCCGATGTGCGTCGGCAGGGCGGCATCGGCAAACTGTTGACGAGCTTCCAGTCGCCGACGTTCCGGCCGCAGCATTTGTTCACGATATTCATTCTGGCGGTGATCGGCACGCTGGTCGTGGCGGCGCAACCGTGGGCGTTTGCCGCCAAGCTCGTGCCGATGATCGTCGGCACCATCGCGCTCCTGGTCACGGGCATCAGCCTGTTCAACGAACTGTGCCGTAAGCCGACCGCCGCGGTCGGCGGCAGCCTGGCCGATCAGGCCCTGGCCGAGGTTGAGCAGACGATCCACGCGGATCAGACAATCCACATGGATCTCGAGTCCGACACCGGGCACCTGCCGCTCCGCACCATCGTAACGCGGTCGGCGCGGTTCTTCGGCTATCTGCTGGCCTTCATGGCTTTGATGGCCTTGATCGGCTTGATTCCCACGGCGGTGGTCTTCATCGTCGTGTTCATGCGCCTGGAAGGACCGGAGCGCTGGAAGCTGATCATCCCCTATGTGATCGTGCTGATCCTCGGCATCTACATCGCCTTCGACTGGTTCATGGCGATACCCTGGCCGCCGAGCCTGCTCGGCCAGCTTGTGCCGGCGGCCAAAATTATCCCGTCGGTGCAGTAGCCGGGACCCGGATACCGGCGCCGCCGGCCGGCGGTGGTGCGGCGACGCAACACCCGCCGAATTTGTTCGGCTTGAGAGCGGATTCCCCAGGAATGCCAGGAAAATAGCCCGCGTGGCGAAGGCCCGGCCGGTATCAATAAAACCGCAATCCTGATATTCACATTCCCAACCCGACCACCATGATCCCGGCTGCAAGTCGGGGAATTTTGGAGACAGCCCGATGGCAAGCGCGCGGTTCGAACACCTGCTGGCGGGGACGGCAATTGCCGTGGCCTTGGCGCTAACGCCGTATGCCAGCAGTGCTCGTGCCGCCTCCGATGCCGAGATCACGGCCGCCGTGCCGATGCCGGAAAGCGCCGACCTGCCGCCGCCGAGCATCCGGGATATTGCTCCGGCCGCAGCCCCGGCGCCTGCCGCACCCTCCGCGCCCGCCGCCACCACCCATTCGGTGCCGGCATCCGACGGCGCCAAGTTCACCACCGCTTCGGTTGGCGACACCACGATCGTCGAGAAGCTTCGCGATCAACTGGCCGCTGGAAAGTTCGACCGCATCCTTGGCGGCAAGAAAGAGCGCTCGACCGTAGAGACGTTCTACGCAGCCCGCGATTTCGCGCCGCTCTGGATTGCCGACGGCGCGATGAGCGATCGCGCCAAGGCAGCGGCGGCCTATCTGGCTGGCGTCGATGCCGACGGCCTCGATCCGAGCGAATATCCCGTGCCGCAGATCAAGACCGGCATGGAGCCCGAAGCGCTCGCCGAAGCCGAAATCAAGCTCACCGACGCTGTGCTCACCTTCGCGCGGCATGCCATGAGCGGCCGCGTGCATTACAGCCGCGTCTCCCCCGACATCATCTATGACCTTGCCAAGCCCGATCCGGCCAATGTGCTGGCCCGGGTTTCCAAGGGACAGGACGTCGCCGCGGCGCTCGACAGCTTCAACCCGCCGCAGCCCCAGTACAAGGCGCTCAAAGCCAAGCTCGCCGAGGCCCGTGGCAGCAAGAGCGATCCCAGCAAGCCGGTAATCGCGCAGGGTCCGGTGCTGAAATACAGCAAGGACAAGAAGGGCAAAGAGGTCCTGATGGAGGACCCGCGCGTGCCCGCGCTGCGCCAATGGTTCAGCCTCACCGCGCCGGACGGCGACACCAACTACGACAAGGCGCTGTCGGACTCGGTCGCCAAATTTCAAAAGGAGCAGGGCCTCAACGCCAACGGCCAGCTCACGCCGGCGACGCTCGAAGCCATCAACGGGCCGAAGCGCGAGAAGACCGTCGATATCATCCTCGCCAACATGGAACGCTGGCGCTGGATGCCGCGCGATCTCGGCGAGACCTACGTGATGGTCAACATTCCAGACTTCACGTTGCGCGTCGTGAAAGACGGCAAGCTCGTCTGGAAAACCAAGGTCGTGGTCGGCAAGCCGAGCCTGCCGACGCCGCTGCTCACGGCCGACATGAAGTTCATCACCGTCAACCCGACCTGGAACGTGCCGCCGTCGATCATTCAGAACGAGTACCTGCCGGCGCTGCAACAGGACCCGGAAGCGTTGGAACGCATCGGGCTGAAGGTCGAGCAGAATAGGGATGGCACCATCCGTATCTATCAGCCGCCGGGCGACCGCAATGCGCTCGGCCGCATCCGCTTCAACTTCCCGAACAAGTTCCTGGTGTATCAGCACGACACGCCGGACAAGCATCTGTTCGCCCATGACAAGCGCGCCTACAGCCACGGCTGCATGCGGGTGCAGGACCCGCTGAAGTATGGCGAGGTGATCCTGAGCCTAGCGTTGCCGAACGAGCACTACACGGCGGACCGTCTGCAAAAAATGTTCGGCGGATCGGAGGTCAACATCAACTTTCCGACCGGCATCCCCGACCACCTCACCTATCAGACCGCGTTCGTGGACGACGCCGGCGCCTTACAGATCCGCGACGACGTGTATGGCCGCGACGCCAAACTGCTCTCGATCATGAAGGGCTCGGAGCGCAAGGTGGCCGACCTCGCTGTCGACCGCCCCAAGAGCAGCTCCTCGGCGCCGGTGAAGATGCCGCCCGGCACCTTCGGCAACACCGTCGGCACCTTCGGCAGCGCGGGCGGCAACGGCTTCTCGTTCTTCGGGCGGCTGTTCGGCGGCCCGGAGGTCGCGCCCCCGAGGCCTCGTGCCCGCGTCGGCGCCGCCGAGCGCAGGGTCACCCCACGCTAACGCAAGTCTGCAAGATTCATCGGCAATCGGCCGCAGTCCATCGCTGCGGCCGGACTCTTTTTAGGGCAGTGTTCAGAGAACGAAGAGGACGCTTCTCATGGTACAGGATACCGAGATTGATCTTCCGGAGGTGCTCGCCGAGGTCACCGCCGCCTTCAACCGCTACGAAAAGGCGCTGACGACCAACGACGTCGCCGTGCTGGACGATACATTCCGGGTCGATCCGCGCACCATCCGCTACGGCGGCGCCGAAATTCTCTACGGCCACCAGGAGATCGCCGCGTTTCGGGCGGCGCGCTCGCCGACGGGCCTCGCGCGCACGATCTCGAAGACCGTCATTACCACCTACGGCCGCGACTTCGCCGTGGCTTCGACGCTGTTTCACCGCGCCACCATGCCGGGCAAGGTCGGCCGGCAGATGCAGAGCTGGGTGAAATTTCCCGACGGCTGGCACGTGGTCGCGGCCCATGTCAGCGTGATCGACGAGAAGGACGTTTGGAAACGGACATAGGTGGGTGGCAGGTATGCAGACGATCGATCCCCGCATCGTCGGGACTTGGCGCATGAAGAGCACAATGGGTCGCGACGACGACGGCAAGCTGCTGCCGCCGCCCTATGGGCCGGTGGCGATGGGTCTCGTCGTGTTCCAGGCCGACGGCCGCATGATGGCGGTGCTGTGCGATGGTCGGCCGGCGCTGCCCGAGGGCGAGCCACGGCAGTTCATGTCCTATGCCGGCAACTACACGTTCGACGGCCAAACGCTTTCGACGCGCGTCGACGCCTCGTCCGACGCGAGCCGGGTCGGCGGCGATCAGGTGCGCCACGTCCGCTTCGAGAACGGACTGATGGTGCTGGCCCCGCCGCGGCGGCTTTACGCCGGGGTTATGCAGCATCAGGAACTGGCTTGGGAGCGGATCAGGGCCTGAAACAGCCGAAACACGACCGGACGCAGTTCCGGCGGCGGGAACCATTGCCGCCCGCTCAAGTTTCCTTCCTGGAGCGAAGGAATCGAGCCATGGCGACAAGCACGAACCAAAGCGCCCCGGAAACCCCGGTGGTTCGCACCACCACCCAAGCGCGCCAGGGCATCACGGGACACGGCGTTCGCTATGTATTGGTGATCAGCACCGCCGCGATCGTGGTCATCTTTGCCGCGCTGTGGTTGTTCTATTTCCACTGAGGCAACGGCTTCTGCCGGTCCGATCGTCATCTGATCGTTCATGGGCGCAAGGCTGTCTTGCAAAATGATTGGCGCGCCAAGCCGGAGGCCCATATATAACGGGTCGCGCATGACATCGGAGATTCAATGAGCTTCAAATACCCTGATCTTGAGGAACGCCAAAGCGCCGCCGCCGCGGCGAAGAAGGCCATGCTGGAAAAATTCCGCGCCGCAGCCGCAGACCCTGATATCGCGAAGCGAGCGGCCGAGCGGGCTGCCATCGACAAGGCGCGCAAGGTCCGCATGGCCGAACGCGAAGCCGCCAAGGCGGCGCAGCAGGCCGAGTTGGCTCAACAGGCCGCTCGCGCTGCCGAGCTTGTTGCGCAAGCCCAGCGCGAAGCAGCGGAAGCCGAGGCGCGGCTCGCTGCCGAAAAGGTCGAACGTGAAGCGCTGCTGGAAATGGAGCAGAAGGCTGAGCGGGACGCGCGTTACGCCGCGCGCAAGGCTGCGAAAAAGGAGCGGCGGCGAGGCTACTGACCTACGCCGCTGCGGGATTGGCCAGAACGAAATCGACCGTCACTGTTCGATCCGATGTGAAAGCCGGTCGGAGTGCCTTCAATCGCGGCAAGTGCACGGTGCGACGTTGTCGACCCAATAACTCTCGACCGCCTCGTCGGCCCAGAAATCCACCGACACCGCGACTGAGGGCGGCAGCCATATGAACTGCTCCCGGAATTCGAGTTCAATCGCGTTTTCCTTTTGCCGTGCGAAACCGATCTCGAAGTAACCTCCGGAATTCAGCGCGCAACGCGACGCGTCGACCGACACGACCGCGGTCCATCTCCGCTCCATTGAAGGCAGCCGCCACTTCGAAAACTTGACCTCCGTCACTGCCAAGGCGGGCCTGCAGACCTCCCGGCCAACGGCTTGCGTTACGCCAATAAATCCAAGAATTCCTGCCAGTAGCGCGGATATGCACGGTCGATACATTTTGATTCTCCCTGCGGCTTGCTGAGTGAAAATTATTTCGTCGGCGGCGTTGCAGGTTCTTTGACCTGGTACACGGCAAGAGCGCTCAGTGCCGCGTACGCGCAGAACCCACCCGCGATGGCGACAAAGAATCCGGTTGCGCCGAGATCGAGCCAGGTGATCGCGGCCAGCGCGCATCCGGCGCTTGCAAGCAGGCGCACGGCGTTGGCTGTTACGGTCTTGAGGACGCTGCCGAACCCTTGGGTTGCGAAGTAAAGCGCCATCCCAAGGCCGTAGAGGCCGTAGATCGGTCCAACGATCCGCAGGTACGAGGTGCCGAGGCGGATGATCTCCGGATCGTCGCTGAACAGCCCCATCCAAAGCGCTGGAAACAGTGCGGCGATCAAGCCGATCGTCGCGCAGGCACCGGCCACGGTGGCGGCTCCGGTCCAGGCGATCTCGCGAGCCCGGCGATACTGCCTGGCGCCCCAGTTGGTGCCGACCATGGCGACGAGCGCCGCGCCGAACCCGAATGCCAGCGGGATGAGGATGTATTCGAGACGCGCGCCCATCGCATAGCCGATGGCCGCCTCCCGCCCCAGATGTCCGGCGATTCCGGTCAGCAGCACGACCGAGAGATTGGTGATGATCACATTGACCAGCCCCGGCACGCCGACCTTGAGGATTTCAGCGAACAGTTCCCACCGCAGGGACACGCCGCGAAATGCCAACCTGATGAGCGAGCGGGACGAGCGCAGGTAGGCGATCAACACGAGGCTGCCGGTGCCGAACGACAGCATCAGGCCCCAGCCTGCCCCGGCCGGACCAAGGGCTGGCACCGGACCCCAGCCGAAAATCAGCAATGGCGAGATGAGAACGTGCACAATCACGCTGCCGACGATGACGCCGGACGGCAGGCTCATGTTGCCAGTTCCGCGCACGGCATTGCCGAGCACGTTGAGCACGCAGATGGAGACGGCGCCGGTGAACACCGCGTTCGAATAGGAGAGCGCGGCGGACAGCACTTCGCCCTGTCCGCCCATCCACCGAAACACGAACGGAGCGCCAAGCAGCATGGTGGTCGAGAACAACGCGGCGAGCGCAAGCGCCAGGATGAATGCGTGACAAACGAGAGCATCAGCGCGATCACGGCGCCCCGCGCCGAGCGCACGGGCAATAGCCGACGATGCGCCGCCGCCCATGCCGCTGTTGGCGGCGTGCTGCATGAGCATCATGAAGGGAAAGGCGAGCGACACGCCCGCGAGCGCATCCGGACCAAGACGGCCCAGAAACAGCCCGTCGAACGTGATCATCCCGGCAATCGCCAACAGTTGCAGGGCATTCGGCGCCGCGAGCCGCACCAGAGTTGAAAAGACCGGCCCTTCGAGCAGCAGTTTGGTTCGCGCGGCAACCGGGCGGATGGCAGGCGAAGCGGGCGCCGCGGCCGGCGCGAATGATGAAGGAGAATTTGCAAGGGTTGCGTCGCTCATAGGCGCTCCTCCCCAAACGGGGCTGGAGCAGCACTTGAGACGACAGCGTCCTCAAGAACCGGGCGGCTGCGTTAAGAGCCCGGAAGCTGGGCTATGTATCTCCTTGTCGAACGCCCCAGCAAAGCATCATTTCTGGGCCATGCATTAGATATTCTCATGAACCGAACACGCTCTTGGTGCGCCTGAAATGCACCGTGCTGACATCCCTGCCTTGCCTGGCAGGCGTTGCCTCCCTATGCTGGCTTAGTTTTTCTCATGAAAATCGAGCGATGCTTCGCCGTTTACCACCGCTGAATGCCCTCAAGGCTTTCGAGGCCGCGGCGCGGAGCGAGAGCTTCACCCGGGCAGCCGAAGAGCTGAATGTCACGCAGGGAGCGGTGAGCCATCAGGTCAAGGCGCTCGAGGCAATACTCGGGGTCAAGCTTTTCAATCGCGAGCGCCAGCGGCTGGTGATCACCGAAGCGGGTCGCGAATATCTTGCCGTGGTCCGCGATGCGCTGGACCGGATTGCCGTGGGCACGGAGCGTCTTGTCCAGCGCCAGACCTCCGGAGTCTTGACGGTCAGCACGTCGCCTGACTTTGCCGCCAAGTGGCTCGTGCATCGGCTCGGCCGGTTTGCCGAAGCCCATCCCGACATCGACCTCCGCGTATCCGCAACGATCCAGCAGGTCGACTTCGCACGCGAGGATGTCGATCTTGCGCTTCGGCATGGCGACGGCAACTGGGCCGGGCTCGACACCGTGCGCCTTTGCCCGGAGCAGCTTTTTCCGGTCTGCGCGCCCAAGCTTGTTTCGGGACGCAACCGCATCACCAAAGCAGCTGATCTGCTGAAATTTCCCTTGTTGCGTCTCGAAGACTGGAAGAACTGGTCGCGATGGTTCGATGCCGCCGGCGTCACCGCCACCGCCGTTCCGGGGCCGGTGCTGAACCGTGCGAGCATGTTGATCGATGCCGCCGTCGACGGCCAGGGTATTGCGCTGGCCCGAACCACGCTGGCGGCGTGGGATTTGATCAACGGCCGTCTGGTCAAGCCGATCGATGTGTCCCTGAGATTGTCCAACACGTACTGGATCGTCTGTCCGAAGGCGACGTCCGCGCTTCCCAAGATCAAGGTGTTCCGCGAGTGGCTCCTGGCGGAGGCTGCCGATGACATGCGCCGCCTGAAAGCTCTTCATGCATAGATCATGCTCCGATTGCTCGTAAGCGCGACGCGCTTCACGCGGCGAGATGGTCGCGCAACAGGCGGCCGTAGCCGGCAATGCCCTCCTTTTGTTTGAGCAGCCGCAGGCCGGCCCAAAGGCTGACGGCGTTGTTCACCAGGACCGGCTTGCCGAGTTCACGTTCCAGCCGCTCGACGACCGGCATCGACGCCCAGTTGCCGCCGGGCATGATGATGGCGTCGGCGTCCGGGCGGTCGGCGCGGCGGGCAAGTTCGTACGCCGTTTCGGGACCGACCCGGCCGAGGTCGACCGAGGCCACGAACCCGACCACCTCGCTGTGCACGACGTTAAATCCGCTCGCCTGCATGAACTCGACCATCGGCTTGTCCATGGTCTTGCTCCACGGCGCGCCGATCGAGACCTTCTCCGCACCCAGCAGCCGGAGCGCATCGACGAACGCGGTCGCCGCCGTGGTCGCGGGCCGGCCCGAGGCATCCTCCATGCGCTTGATCAGCTCGCGATCGTAGCCCTTGCCCTTGGCAAGGGTGGGGGCCGTTGCCGCGAACACGATGACGCCGACCTCTGCATCGGCAAGCTTGCGGCTTTCCGATTCCAGCTCGAGCACGCAACGGTCCTGCTCCTCCGGGGTGATGTCGCGGTAGGCCACACGTCCGGTGTGCAGCGAGATGGTCGGCGGCAGGGCCGCCGAGAACTCCGGCTCCTGGGTGGTGTTGGATGAGGGCGTCAGCAGGCCGAAGCGATGGGTCTTCTTGACGTAGGTCATCCGCTCACTGCGATCCTTCAAGGCCGGCGGCCTTGATGACGGGATGGAACTTGTCCATTTCCGCCTTGATGTAGCGCGCGAAGTCCTCGGGCGACTTGCTGCTCACCGCCTTGGAGCCCTGCTTCAAGATCTGCTCCTTGACGTCGGGCATCGCCAGCGCCTTGGCCATGCCGGCGTACAGCTTGTTGATGATGGCCGGCGGCGTGCCGGCCGGCGCGAGCAGGCCGGCCCAGCCGACCACGACGGCTTTCGGATAGCCGGCCTCGGTCGGGGTCGGCGTGTTGGGAAACTGCTCGTCGCGTGCAGCGCCAAACGTCGCGAGCAGATTGAGCTTGCCGGCTTCCACGAGCTCGGTCACGCCGGCGGTGGTGGTGAAGCCGAGCGGAATCTGCCCGGACAAAATATCGGTGATCTCCGGCGTCTGGCCCCGGTACGGCACGTGCGTCATCTTGATGTCGGCGGCGAGCGACAGCAGCACGCCCTGCAGATGGGTCATGTTGCCGATGCCGAACGAGCCGTAGTTGATCTGGCCGGGGTTCGCCTTGGCGCGCTCGACCAGATCCTTGATCGACTTCGGCCCCGAGTCGGGGTTGGCGACCAGCCCCAGCGGATTGGCGACGGTCTGGGTGATCGGGGCAAAGTCGCGCAGCGGATCGTAGGGCAGACTCTTGTAGATGAAGGCGTTGGTCGTGACTGCGCTGACCGGAGCGTAGACCAGCGTGTAGCCGTCGGGCGCGGCCTTCGCGACAGCGTCGGTGCCGATGATGGCGTTGGCGCCCGGACGGTTTTCCACGATGCCCGGCTGGCCCCAGAGCTCGCCCATCTTCTGCGCCAGCGTGCGCGCCTGCAGGTCGACGCCGC
>Ga0207701_10004973_pt1 | contig 13401 bp, 10 predicted proteins | sample KBSSwiSSwithPhiX_FD_184294 | JGI IMG/M metagenome (GOLD analysis project Ga0207701, IMG submission 184294) | Switchgrass rhizosphere bulk soil microbial communities from Kellogg Biological Station, Michigan, USA, with PhiX - S5 (SPAdes) (version 2) | ecosystem: Environmental > Terrestrial >... | reverse complement strand
CGAGGCCTTGACCCGCACCCGCCGCAAGGCGGCCAGCGGCCTGGAAAAGAAGGTCGCCGAGACCCTGCGCGAGCTGGGTCTCAACCAGGCGCGGCTGCCGGTGCTGGTCGAGCCGCGGGTGGCGGCGGCCGCCGAGGCCGCGGGGACGGCGGGCGACAACCCCGCCGGCGCCGGCCGGGAGCCGGGCGCCACCCCGATCCCGGGCATCGGGCCGACCGGCGCCGATCGGGTCCGCTTCCTGTTCGCGCCCAACCCCGGGGAAGAGGCGCGTCCGCTGGCGCGCATCGCCTCTGGCGGTGAGCTGTCGCGGGTGATGCTGGCGGTCAAGCAGGCGCTGGTCCGGACCGACCGGGTGCTGACCTACATCTTCGACGAGGTGGACAGCGGGGTGGGAGGGGGCACCGCCGAGACCATCGGCCGAAAGCTCAAGAAGATCGCCGCCGCCCGACAGGTGATCGCCATTACCCACCTGCCCCAGATCGCCGCCTTTGCCGACGCCCATATCCGGGTCACCAAGACCTCGGGTCAGGGGCGCACCCGGGTCGCGGTGGAATCGGTGGCCGGGCAGGAGCGCACCCGGGAGATCGCCCGTATGCTGGGTGGCGCCACCCCCTCGGCCGAGGCCACCGCCCACGCCGACGAGATGCTTCGCCGTGCCGCGTCGCCAGTAAATTGACCAAGGGGAATGCCTGTGTTACCGACAAAGGCAAAGATCCCCGACGTTTCCGCCGATTCTCCTGGCGAAGCGGACCCCGACTTGCCACGCAAAAGACGCAAACGCCGTTCGGCCGAAATTCGCAATTCGCTGCGCCTCGGTGTGCTGCTGACCGGTCTGGTCGGCATCAACATCTATGTCTTCTTCTTCAACCGGGGTACGGCCCCGCGCGAGGTGCTGAAGCCGGCCGCGACCGCCATGTCGGCCGAGGCGGAAAAGGCCGATATTCTGCGCGAGTCGGCCGAGTCGGTCACCCGGCGCCCTTCCGCGCCGGGCAAGGCGGCGCCGGCGATGGTCCCCGGGGCGCGGGGCCCCGCGGCCGGCCGGGCCCCCGCCGCCCACGCTCGACCCGAGCGGCCGGCGCCGGCCTCCTTTGCGATGCCCTTCGCCCCGCCGACCCCGGTGGTCCAGATCCCCTACGCGCCGCCCGAGGACGATGCGCCGGCCGACGAGGGGGAGGCCCAGTCGGCCGACAAGCGTTTCGGGAACGCCGATACCCTGGGGCAGGTGCTGGCGCGCGAGGGTTTTGGCTCGGCCACCGTACCGGTGATCAGCGCGTTCAGCCGCCTGGCCGACCCCAAGCTGATCCGGGGCGGCCAGGTCTACCGCGTCCAGCTGGATGACGAGGGTGCGCCCAACCTGTTCGAATACCGGCCGTCGCCGGTGCTGCGCTACGTGGTCGAGAAGGGATCTGCGGGCCAGGAGGGTGCCGCCGCTGGCGCCGCCGTCTGGACGGCCCGCAAGCTGGAGCAAGCGGTCGACCTCCGCACGGTCGAGGCCGCCGGGTTGGTCGACTCGTCCCTGTACGAGTCGGTGCAGAAGAGCGGCGAATCCACGGTGCTGGTCAGCTTGCTGGTCGAGCTGTTTGCCTGGGACGTGAACTTCTACGTCGATACCCACCCGGGCGACCACTGGAAGGTCGTGGTCGAAAAGCAGTTTCTGGGCGGCCAGTTCTACAAGTACGGGCGGCTGCTGGCCGCGGAATACGGCGGACGGGCCGGCACCTTTCGGGCGTTTTACTGGAAGGGCAGCGGCGCCAAGGCGGTCGGTCGCTACTACGACGAGCGCGGCCAGGCGATCACCAAGACCATGCTGAAGACGCCGCTGCGCTACGTGCGTATCAGCTCCAAGTTCGATCGGAAGCGCTTTCACCCGATCCTGCATGTCGAGAAGGCCCACCTGGGTATCGACTATGCAGCGCCGGTGGGCACGCCAGTCTGGGCCTCCGCCAGCGGGCGGGTGGTCGAGGCCGAGATGAAGCGCGGCTCGGGCAACACGGTGGTGATCGCTCATTCCAACGGACTGGCCACTCGCTACTACCACCTGTCGCGCTTCGCCCGCGGCCTGCGCGCCGGACAGAACGTGCGCCAGAAGGACGTGATCGGATTCGTGGGGACCACCGGGTTGTCGACCGGTCCCCACCTGCACTTCAGCGTCACCAAGAACGGCGCCTTCGTCGACCCGAGCAAGCTACAGATCAGCCGTGAGCCCCCGGTCGCGGAGCGCGCCGCCTTCCTGCAGGCCATCGCGCCGCGGGTGGCCGTGCTGAAGAATCTGCAGCCGGCGGCGCTGGCCAAGAACTGACCAGCGGGGCCGGCGGGACGCCACGTCGCGCGTCGATAGCCAGCGTGCGCCGGCCTCAGGTGCCCGATCCGCGCGGGCGGCGCGGGGTTCGCGCTGCCGTCACGGGCACTTTCAACCGGCCTGCTATACTGGCCTGACGATGCTGCGATTGGTGCTTGGCATTCTCAAGGGAGCCATCGTCGGCGCGGCCGTCGGCTACGGCGCCTGGAAGGTGGGGCTTGGCGGGGGTCCGCTGAGCTTCGTGGTCTATGGACTGGTGGGCGCGCTGGTCGGCGTGATCTGTGGAAAGCCGCTGTGGCGCCAGGAGACCCTGTTCACGCCGTTGCTGAAGTCGATCTTCGGCTTCGCGGTCGGGGTCGGTCTGTTCTACGGCGCGCGCAAGATCCTGGGTGGCATGCATCTGTCCCTGGCGACCGGCCTGGGCGCGCCTGACCGCCCGCTGATCGAGGTCCCGTTCCTGCTTGGTCCGCTGATCGGCCTGGTCTACGGCGCCTTCGTCGAGGTCGACGATGGCGGCAAGGCCGCCGCCGCCAAGGCCGCGCCGAGCAAGCCCTAGTCAGTCAGTCGGGGCAGCTCAGCTCAGGCGCGCTTGGGGTGGCCGACCGGGTCGCCGCCGTTCTCGCCCGCCGGTTCGGCGGGCGCCGGCTCGGCGTCCTCCTCGGTTCGATCGAAGGCGCCCAGCTCGCGCAGCACGTCGTCGTCAGCCGGTGGCGCGTCCGGTTCCGCGGCGGGCGGCGCGCTGGCGCTGGGGGCGCTCGCGGCCCGATCGGCCCGCCGCTGCAGGTGGCGCTCGACGATGCTGCGCTTCATGAAGATGATCGTCTCGGTGAGCCCGAGCACGATGTAGGCGGTGATGAGCAGCAGGAAGATGAAGGCCTTGTCGACGCCGTTGACCACCACCGCGACCGCGCAGCCGGCGGCCAGCAGCAGCAGGCCCAGGGTCTTGCGGTTGAAGGCGATGTCCTTGAACGAGCGAAAACGGATGCGCGACACCATCAGGTACGACAGCACCAGCACCACGCCGGCCACGAAGCCCTCGCTGATGCCGCGGTACTCCCCGGCGTTGTGGGAGACGATCACCATCAGGACCAGGACGCTGGCGGCGGCGGGGATGCTGAGCCCCAGCGTGTACTTGCCCGGCTTCTTGTGGCCGGCGGCCTCCTCGCGGCGCGACAGCACGTTGAAGCGCGCCAGCCGCATCGCGCCCGCGCACACGAACAGCCCGGCCACGAAGATGCCGCCGCGCCCGAACTCGGTCAGACCCCACTTGTAGACCAGCATCGCGGGCGCGACGCCGAAGGTCACCAGGTCGGACAGCGAGTCCAGGTCGCGGCCCAGGTCGGTCTGGGTCTTGGTCAGCCGGGCGACGCGCCCATCGGCGGTGTCAAAAAAGAACCCGAAGCAGATGGCCAGCGCCGCCTGGTACAGATCGGACCCACCCTGACCCGACGCCGACAGCGATATCGAGATGAAACCGCAGAAGACGCTGGAAAGGGTGAACAGATTCGGAAGAATGTAGTAGGTCTTCCGGAAGTCCACGCGCGAAAGATATCATGCCTCAGATCACCAAAATCGGGTGAATTCAAATTGATACGCGCTGTTTACAATATGTTCGCCTTCGTGGCGATCACGCTGGTGCTGGCCGTGGTCGCCATCTTCACCTTTCTCTACGACCGCAGCGGTGACACCGTGCTGCGGCTGGCGCGCGTCTGGTCGCGCGCCATCATGCGGGCCGCCGGGGTCAAGCTGACCATCCGCACCGTCGCCCCGCTGGATCCGCGCCGGCCGTACGTGTTCATGGCCAACCACCTGAGCGCGTCCGACATCTTCTCGCTGTTCATCGCGATCCCCTTCCCGGTGCGCATGATCGCCAAGAAGCAGCTCGGCCGTATCCCCTTCTTCGGCTGGGCCATGCACGCCGGCCGGTTCATCTTCATCGACCGCGGAAACCCCATCGCCGCCCGGCGCAGCATCGAAGAGGCGGCGCGCCGGATCAAGAACGGCCACTCGGTGCTGCTGTTTCCCGAGGGAACCCGCTCGCGCGACGGCTGCCTCGGCCCCTTCAAGAAGGGCGGCTTTCACCTGGCCATCGCCTCGGGCGCCGACATCGTCCCCTGCAGCCTGCGCGGCACCCGCGAGGTCATGCGGCGCGGGAGCCTGCTCATCTACCCCGGCTCCATCACCGTGGACGTCGCCGCCCCCATCTCGACCGAAGGCCTGACCGACGACGATCGCGACGCCTTGCTCGAGCGCGTGCGCAACCAGATCCGCGAGATGTCGGGGCAGGCGGAGCGCCCGCCCGCGCCGGAACCTAGTACATCACCCGTAGCAGCGTGAGGCCCTGCGCGGGCGCGGTGATGCCGCCCGCGGCGCGGTCACCGGTGCGCAGCATGCGGTCGATGGCCTCGCCGGTGATCCGGCCGCGCCCGAGGTCGACCAGCGTTCCGACCAGGATGCGCACCATGTTCTTGAGGAAGGCGGTCGCCTCGACGTCGATGGTGAGGACGGCGCCCTGGCGATCGATCTCCAGGCTCCGGATCACCCGCACCGTGGTGCGCCGCTCGCAGTCCGAGGCCCGGAAGGCCCGGAAGTCGTGCTCGCCGCACAGCTGCAGCGCCGCCTGCCGCATGGCCGCCAGGTCCAGCACCGACCGGCAATGCCAGCTGGCGCGCGCCTGCAGCGGCGAGCGCACCAGGTGATTCCAGATGCGGTAGCGGTAGACCTTGCCGCGCGCCGAGAAGCGGGCGTCGAACCCGGGCGGCGCCTCGCGCACGTCCAGTATGGCGATGTCGGCGGGCAGGAAGGAGTTCAGGCCGCGCAGCAGGCCCGCCTCCGGGATGCGGGCGGCCAGCGCGAAGCTGGCCACCTGGCCCTGGGCGTGCACCCCGGCGTCGGTGCGGCCGGCACCCTGGATGGCCACCGCCTCGCCGGTCATGGTGCGCAGCGCGTCCTCCAGACAGCCCTGCACGGTGCGCAGCCCCGGCTGCCGCTGCCAGCCGTGGAAGTCGGTGCCGTCGTACTCGATCAGGATGCGCAGGTTTCTCATGCCGGGTTCCAGACCCGCGCCGAACCTCCCACGCTCGCTCAGGTTCTCAAAACTCGAACAGCAGGCCCAGGGTCCAGGCGTTGTCGCCCAGGTGCATCCGGTTGGACATCCCCAGCCCTGAAATGTCGTAGTGGCCGAACTCGAACACCAGTGCGGTGTGGTTGACCCCCATCTCGACGTCGAAGTCGCGCGCCGCGGTCGGGTCCAGGAAGTCCAGCACCAGCGCCAGTCCGATGACCGCGTGCCAGCCCAGGGAACCCCCGCGCGCGTTCAGGCCGCCGGCGCGCGCGACCTCGCCGTTGCCGTCGGTGACTCGCCAGTAGGCCCAGTCCAGGCCCAGCTTGGCGTGGGGAACCAGCGGGAAGCCGTCGCGTTCCAGGAAGTAATCGAACCGATACACCGCGGACAGCGAGACCGGCACCATGGTGAGCGTCGACTTGTCGCCCGAGGGCTGCGCGGGGTTGAGGGCCACCGGCGCCGCCGCGGACACCCGGAAGAACCCCACGCCCAGCCCGACGCCCAGCGTGCCCAGCCGGTGCAGGATCTGGTACTCGACCTGCACCTGGCTCAGCAGATTCTTGCCGTCGCCGAAGTAGTCCGCGTAAGGGGTCCGCTTCCCGTCGAACTCCGAGTCCACGTCGGGACGGTAGGGCCCGAAGCTCAGCTGGGCCGCGAAGGTCTGGGGCGAGTGCCAGTGCCCGGTGGGCTGGGTGCTCTCGGACACCGTGACGTCGGCCCGCGCCGGGCGCGCGCCGAGCCACAGCAGCGCCGACACCACCAGCGCCGCTCTTCCGACCCGGATGGTGGGCGCCAGCCGCGCGGGGAGGAAGGGCAGGGGGGGCATCGACCGTGTCACCGTCCACTCCTCCGCCGGCGTCGCGCCGCGATCACCCCGGCGGCCACCAGCGCCAGGGCGGCGCCGCCGCCCTCCAGCGCGCCGGTGCCCGCCGCGCTACCGACCGAGCAGTAGGCGCTGCCGGCCTTCCCCGGGTCGGGCATCTGCCCTGGAGCGTTGTTGGCCGAGTCGCCGTTCCGGTACACGTCGTAGAAGTTCAGGGTCTTCTCGGGCGCCCGGTAGTGCATGACCGGAGCGCTGGCGTTGAGGTGGGTATCGATGGCGACCACCGCGACGCCATAGGGGATGTCGTTCTGGAGGATCTTCACCCGATAGGATGTCGCGGTCAGCGACAGCATCGGCGAGCAGATGAACCTGGGATCCAGCGCCAGGACGTTCCCGCTGATCCCGCTTGGCGTCACCTGCGCCCCGGGGCAAACGGCATATCCCGGACCGAAGGTGCCGTCCTTGAAGACCTGCAGCTCCCCGGCCCGGTCGCAAAGAACCTGGTAGCCGAGGATGTCGTAGACCGTCGCCGAGCTGAGACCGACCCAGTTGAGGATCAGCGCCTCGTTGCCCGGAGTGACAGTGACCGCGTCGTAAATGGGCACATCGACCGCCGGGGGTGGGGCCAGGTCGACCTGGAGACCGATGGTGGACACCACGTCATAGGTGGCGCTGCCCGCGAAGGTGACCAGGCCCCAGATGCCCTGAGAGAAGACGTAGTTGGTCTCGCAGGCCGCCGGCCCCGCGGGACCGACGGTGCCGCTGGTGCCGGTGCTGCCGCCGCCTCCTCCGGCGGTCTGTGGCTGGCCGAAGTTCTGGCTCAGCACCTGCGCGTCGGTCTTCAGGATCACGCCGCCGTTCTTGACGAACTCCGTGAGGCTCAGGTTGGTGCCGCCGCCATCCAGCTCCAGCGGCCGGCAGCGGGACGAGCGCAGCCCGTTGGTGTTGTCGTTGCACTGCAAGCCGGCCCAGAACTCGATGGACCCCGCCGGCAGCGCGGATCGCTTCTGGAATCCAGAGGTGGACAGGGTGAAGAACATGTAGATGGGTAGCTGGCAGCGGCAGTTGGCGACGTTGAACACCCGCTGCAGCACGAAGTCCCGATAGGCGGCGCCGGGCAGCTCCTGCGGCACGATCCGGAAGTCGTCGGGCGTGAAGGTGGTGGTGCCGACGCCGGTGCTGCCGCCGACGCCGGTCTGGGCGGCGGCCGCGCGGGCCAAGCCCCAGGCCAGGACCAGGACACAAAGACCGATGTGGGTGGTGTGGGATCGCGCGCGCACGTGACGGCCAGCTCGCTGCAAAGTGAATGCCTCGGTAGAGTCCCGTCGCTGCGCGGGCCTTCGCCGGGGCCGTGCCCCGCTGGCGATGCTCGCGCCGGACGGGTGCCATTTTGGCATGGCCTCCAGGGATTGCGAGGAACTCGTGCGTCCGGTGCTAGCCGGTCCCGGTGGCGGCGCTGGCCGGCGGCGCGGTCACCCGTCCCAGCTCGCCGAGGCGACCGGCCAGCTCGCGCAAGCGCTGGTCCGGCACCGGGCGCCGCCCGAAGCGCGCGCCCACGTACAGCTCGGTGAGCTGCGCCAGGACCTCGGCGCCCGTCACCCCGCCCGCGGCCACCCGCGCCGCGAACTCGCGCGGCGTCTCCGAGCGCCGGCGCGCCAGGCCCCGGCGCGCCAGCTGGCGCAGCGCCTTCTCGTAGAGGCGGGCCACCGGCGCCCCGGCCGCGCGCAGCGCGCTCCCGCTGACCCCCAGGGGATCGGCCCGGCGGCGGCGCAGCCGCCGCGAGAGCGCCCACAGGCCGCCCGCGACCAGCGCCCCGATCAGCACCTTGGCCCAGGGGAACTTCCAGGGATGGCGCGTGCCTTCGTCGCCGTCGCCGCCCAGCCGGTGCCCCAGCTTGCGCGCGAGCTCGATCTGCCGGCCCAGGTCATAGCCCACCACCCAGCGGCTCCAGAAGAAGTCGATCGAGTCGAACAGCTGGCGCAGCCGGCCCATGCGGAACAGGCTGCGCGTCGGCGGCGTCGCGTCGACCCGCATCCAGCCCAGCTCGCCCAGGTAGGCCTCGGCCCAGGAATGCGCGCGGTTCTCGCGCACGGCGATGTAGTGGCCGATCTCGTTCCATTCCCCGCCCAGGAATCCGTTGACGTAGCGGCTGGGCACGCCGCTGGCGCGCAGCAGGATCGCGGTCGCCGAGGCGAAGTACTCGCAGTGGCCGGCCTTCTGCTCGAAGAGAAAGTCCTCCAGCGGATCGGCGATGGCCGGGTTTCTCTGCAAGTTGGTGGTGTACTGGTGGCTGGTGCGCAGCCAGTCGATGATCGCCAGCAGCTTGGCCGGCGCGTTGGTGCGCCCGGCGGTGATCCGGCGCGCCAGATCGATCACCCGCGGCGACAAGGAGGCCGGCAGCGCCAGGAACGGCGCCACCGCCGCCGGGTCCAGGTCGCGAAGCGGGATACCGACGCCCGCGCGCACCATCGACATCGCGTCGCGCGAGTAGGCGATGTAGTGGGTGCCGGCGTAGGTGTGCAGGTCGTCGCTGTCGCCGGGCGCGATGTCCAGCGGCGCGATGCGCAGCGCGACCTCGCCCGACCAGCGCGGCGCCAGCCGCAGCTCGGTCAGCGTGCCGATCTTGGTCGCCGGAAGCTCGAACCCGATCGGATGATCCAGCGCGAAGGCCACCGGCACCGACAGCCCGACCACGTCGATCTCCTGGCGCAGGATCGCATGCGGCCCGCGCCCGACCGCCGGAGCCTCGACCGCCTTACCCTCCGTCCCCCTGTCCGCGCCCGGCGCCTTACCCTCCGGCGCCCTGTCTCCGCCGCCGCCGTGCGGACTCTCCCCCCCGATCCCCTCGTGCGCCGCGTGCGGGTTCTGCGCGCTCTCGAAGTGCGGCTCGCGGATCAGATAGCGCGTCCCACGCTGCTCCAGGTGCGTGCGCAGGTCCGGCTTGCGCGAGCGAACCCAGTGCCCGCTGTCATAGGTGTCGTAGACCGTGCCGCGCCAGTACAGGTGCTCGATCTCGCGGTCGCGCCGGTCGCCGGGCAGCGCGCCGATGGCCGGCACCGTCGCGCGCAGCGCCACGGACTGGTTCTCGGTCGACAGCAGGCCGTACTGCCCCAGCGCCACCTCGTCGGAGAACCCGACCAGGTTGCGGGTGGCGCGCGGGCTGCCCAGCACGAAGCCGGCGCCGATGCGCGGCACCAGCGCAAAGGTGGCCACCGACCCGCCGAACACCGCCAGCGCCACCAGCCCGGTCGACGCCAGGAACGACCCGCCCACCACCCGCCGCGAGTTCAGGATGCGGTTCACCCCCACCTTCTGGCTGGGCGCCTGCGTCGAGTGCTTGACCAGGTAGTTCTCCTCCATCTCGCGGCGCAGGTGAAACAGGATCAAGGTCCAGGTGGCCAGCACAACGTAGAGCGCGAAGGCCAGCGCGAACAGAAAGCTCTGCGCCATCGCCGCCGCCGCCAGCACGATCAGGAACGACAGGATGTAGATGTGCAGGAAGTCGCGGTTGGCGCGCCGGTGAAACAGCTTGTAGGCCAGCAGGAACATGACCAGGTTCAGCACCGGGGTCAGGTCGGGATCGGGCAGGCGGCGCCAGACCTGCCAGGCCGACAGCAGAAAGACCACCACCACCGCCGCGCGCAGCGGCAGCGCCAGCCGGTCGATCGCGCGCGCCGTCGGGCTGCCGCCGTCACTGAACCAGGACAGCGTCGCGGCGATCAGGAAGCCCAGCGCCGGCAGCGCCGCCAGCGCCTCCGAGCTGGCCAGCGTGCCGAGCGCGCTGACCACCAGCAAGTACGACATCAGCTTGTGGGTGGCCTGGAACCTCACGCCGACCTCCGCCGCGGTCCCGGTGGTCCCGCGTCACCGCTCGGATCCACCGGCGCGCGCCGGCGATCCTTGCCGCCGCCACCCTGGTCGCGGTCCCGTCCCGGGCCCTGCTCGATGCTGGGCGGGGAGCCCGGGCGGATCAGGATGCGCGCCCCGCGCCGGCCGGGGTTGTGCAGCGGGGCGCTGGGCGCCGCCGGCTCGACCAGCGCCAGAAAACGCAGGACGCGGGTCAACTGAGCCGGCCCACCATCGGGGGTGATCTCCGCGGCGCGCGCGCCAAGGCCGATGCGGTAGCCCCGCTGCAGCAGCACGTGCGCCACCGACGCCGCCATCGATACCGACGCCTCGAAGGCGTCGCGCGAGACCCCGGGCGGGCTGGCGTTGTCGAACAGCACCGTCGCCTCCAGGCCCTCGTCGTCCTCGCTCTCGCGCACCAGCGGCACCCCGCGGCGCGCGCTGGAGCGCCAGTGGATGTCGCGCGGGTCGTCGCCGGCGCGGTAGTCGCGCAGGCCGATGAAGTCGCCGCTGCGCGAGCGCCATTTCTGCCGTCCCAGGCCGTGGGTGGCCGGGAAACCGCGCAGCAGCGACTCGGGCACCCGCACCAGCGCCGGATAGATCAGCAGCTCATGCGGGTCGGCGACGTCACGCGACTTCTGGATCAACCCGAAGGGAAACTTGGTGGACAGGCGAAACCCGGTCAGCAGATAGCGCCCGCGCTGGGTGATCTGGTGGCGGTAGGCCGTCTCCTGGGTGCGCCCGGCCGGCAGCTTCAGGAAGTAGCAGCGCTTGTCCAGGGGGCGGCCCGCGACCAGATCCTCGACCTCGACCGAGAACGACGGCAAGCGACGCTTGCGGTTCGACAGCGCGATCCCCATGAGGTACGGCGCGCCCGCGTGGATCGCCGGCGGCGTCTTGCGGGTCACCTGGAGGTGGCGCAGGCACAGCTCCGACAGCACCCCGCTGGCCAGCACCAGGAACAGCATCATTCCCCAGACCAGAAACAGCAGATTCAGGCCGGCGTTGATCGCCGCCAGGCCCAGCAGCAGCGTGGCGACCAGGAACCACCAGCCCTCGCGGGTGGGCGGGAACCGGCGCCGCGGCGTCAGCCAGCGGATGAGCTGCGCGGCCGCCGCCCGGAAGGTCACCGCGCGCTCACCCCGGCGCTGGCAGGCGCTCGAGGATGTCGAGCAGAATGCGCTCGGCGTCCTGCCGCGTCCGTCCCAGCGAGTCGCTCTCGCCGGCCACCACCAGCCGGTGCGCCAGCGTGGCCAGCGCCAGGCCCTTGAGGTCGTCGGGCAGCACGAAGTCGCGGCCGTCGGCCAGCGCGGCCGCGCGCGCGGCGTTGCGCCACGCCAGCTGGCCGCGCGGCGAGACCCCCAGCGCCAGATGCGGCGAGCGGCGGGTCTCGCGCGCCACCGCCACCACGTACTCGGCCAGCTCGGCCTCGAAGATCACCCGGTCGGCCGCCTCCTGCAGGGCGCGCACATCGGCCACCCGGACCACCGGCGACAGCGCCGCCAGCGCGTCGGTCGAGCGGCCGGGCGACTCCATCAAGATGCGCTTTTCATCCTCGGGCGACGGGTAGTCCATGCGGATGCGCACCAGGAAACGATCCATCTGCGACTCCGGCAGCGGGTAGGTGCCGTAGTGCTCTTCCGGATTCTGGGTCGCGATCACCATGAACGGCGTGTCCAGCGTGTGAGTGTGGCCGTCGACCGACACCTGCCCGTCGTTCATCGCCTCGAGGAGCGCGCTTTGCGTGCGCGGCGTGGTGCGGTTGATCTCATCCGCGAGCACCAGATTCGCGAAGATCGCCCCGCGATGGAACTCGAAGTGCCCGGTCTTGGCGTCCAGGACCGAGACCCCGACGATGTCGGAAGGCAGGAGGTCGCTGGTGAACTGGATGCGGTGGAACGTGCCCCCGATGGAGGTCGCCAGCGCGCGCGCCAGCGTAGTCTTGCCCACACCCGGGACGTCCTCGATCAGCAAGTGCCCGCGGGCAATGAGCGCGATCACGGCATGGCGAATGGCTTGCGGCTTGCCGCGAATCACGCGCGCCACATTGGCCTCGAGCGCCGAAATCGAATCGGCGGAATCGGAGAGGCCGGCGGAGATCGCGCCTCGCTCTCGCGGCATGGCCGTGCTCATCTGGTCCAAATATATCACCCGGGGTGGGTGACGATATGCGTGAAATTACTGGCCTCATCGCGGGATAGCCGATAAGGTCGTCCGGCGCTTTTCGCAGGTTCCCCGACATCTCGTCATCTCACCCATCCCGGCATTTCCGTGTATCTCGCCTACAGCCAGACTGGCAGGAAGACGAAAGACAGCGGGCAGTGACACACACTGGCCGTGGATCGCGGGAGTCGCTACAATGGCGCGGCTCTATGGTCCCAGAAAATCGCGGGATGACTGCTGGATGATTGACGATCAGGGGGATGCTTCGATGTCTGCTTCGCGAGCTCGCATGGGGTTGCTTTCAGGGTCCTTGGAGGATTTGATGCCGAAACTGACTCGACTTGGCCGCCGGTCCCTGCTGGCTGCCGTTCTAGCAAGCACGGTGAGCGCAGGACTGGGCGGCTGCGGTGACAACAAGCCCAAGGGCCGCCCGATGACCGACGGTGGCGACGCGATGGGGACGACCTGTTCCGGATCGTTCACCGCGCCGACCACCGGTGCCACGTTGACCGTCGCGGACGCCATCGGTGGGACCTGCAGCGGTGGCTTCAAGATCAACGTTCGCGTGGCAACGAGTCAGCCGGAGGGGACCAGCGTCGACCTGCTGGTCGGCACCGCCAAGGTGGCGACCTCGACCGTGCACGGCGCCGAGGTGAAGTTCGACAACGTCCAGCTGCCCGAGGGGACCAACGAGCTCAAGGCCAGCTTCAGCTCCACCTGCTCGCTGCCCGCCACGGTGACGGTGAATTGCAACCTCCCGACCTGCACCATCACCAAACCGGTGATCTCCGCCACGCACGTCGCCCTGAACGGCGTGCCGGTTGCCAACGGCGGTGACCGCGCCAGCGCGACCGGCCAGCCCTACCAGGTTGAGTTCGATGTGATGACCAACGTCGAGGACGGCCAGCCGGTCTCCCTGAACATCACCAACCCCAGCGTGGGCACGGGCACCACCGTGGTCAGCGGCAGCGCGGTCGGCGGTCGGGTGGTATTCCCCGGCGTCGCGCTGATCCCCGACGGCAACTACATGGTCGAGGCCGTGTGCACCAACCGCGCGGGCGCCGTCGGCCGATCGACCAAGGGCATGTACCCGGTCGACTCCACCGCGCCGGCGTTGACCATCTCGTCCCCGGTGAACGGCAAGTTCTTCCCCCGCCTGCGCGCCGAGGACGACTCGATGGTGCTGCTCGAGGTGAACCACGACGA
>Ga0207701_10004972_pt1 | contig 13403 bp, 12 predicted proteins | sample KBSSwiSSwithPhiX_FD_184294 | JGI IMG/M metagenome (GOLD analysis project Ga0207701, IMG submission 184294) | Switchgrass rhizosphere bulk soil microbial communities from Kellogg Biological Station, Michigan, USA, with PhiX - S5 (SPAdes) (version 2) | ecosystem: Environmental > Terrestrial >... | reverse complement strand
GAACGCAACGACGCCGTCCGGCGCATTGACGCGAGCCGTATCGGTGAGATCCCGCGGGTCGAGGCGCACCAGAAGCACTTCGTTCAAACGCGATCCGTCTCGCACGACGCCGCTTTCCGGATGCTGAGCGTATGCGGTCACGTGCGGGCCGCCCGCCGTCAGATCCGACGTCGCGACGACGGCGCCCTTCCTGGGCCCACTGGAATAGACGAAGCGGTCGCCAGCTTGCGGGCGCATGCTGCGCGGATCGGCTTGAGCCGTGGCGCGAACGGGTATCAGCCCCAGTGCGGCAGCGCCGGTTGCAGCCTTGAGAAGATTACGGCGTGCACCTGCGCCGCTGACCTTCGTGCGAACCTTCGTCGTAGTCTTGTCCATCACGATCGACTGTCTTCCACGAGAGCACCGCGTCTGCGGCCGCAGAGTGCGTCACGTCCGGTCTGAGGGTAAACGCTCGCTGATTCGGGGACTCTACGCCGCGAGAGCGTCATTGGCCAGCGCAGTCGCGTGGTTCGCGCTCACATGCTTGTTGACCGGACGCTGTCGGTATCGCATGCTGTTTCACGAACGGTCCACACGGGGAGACGAATATGAAACGGAACTTCGCAGGCGCTTTCGGGCTGCTGCTCGCGGCATCGATTCTGTTTGGCTGTGCGAGTCAGCCATCGGGCTCCGGCTGGATCACGTTGATCGACGGCACCAGCGGCATGGAGAACTGGAACGCGACGGGCAGCAACGCCAACTGGCGAGCGGAAGACGGCGCGATCCTGGCGGACAAGAGCACCGGCAAGGAAAGCAGCGTCCTCGTCTCGAAGCGCTCGTTCAGAGACTTCCACCTCTATGTCGAGTTCTGGGCGTCCGAAGATACGAACAGCGGCATCTACATACGCATCATGAATCCCAATCAGGTGAGCACGGCGACCGGCGCGTACGAAGTGCAGATCTGGGACAAGAACCCGAATCCGGCCTATGCGACCGGCAGCCTCGTGAACGTCGCGTCCGTGAATCCGATCCACAAGGCCGGCGGCCGCTGGAATACGTACGAAATCTATGCCAAGGGACCGGAGATCACGGTCAGGCTGAATGGCAACGTGACCGTGAGCGTATACGACAAGAAGTTTCCCGAAGGAAGAATCGGGATCCAGTTCAACGGCGGGCCGATCAAGGTGCGCAAGCTCATGGTGAAGGAGCTGTAGCTCAAGTCAGTCCGCGTACACGCCGGCCTTCTTGATGATCGGCCCGAACTTGTCCATCTCCGCTTTGAGCTGCGCGGCGAGCGCATCCGGCTGTGCCTTCTCGATCGGCACCGGATCCGTGGCGAGCTCCGCAAGGCGGGCCTTTACCGTCTGATCCTTCAAGGCGGTCTGCAACGCGGACGCGAGTTTGTCGATGGTCGCCTTGGGCGTACCTTTCGGCGCGTACATGCCGTAATAGATGCTGTATTCGAATCCGGGCAGTACCTGACTCAGCGGCGGCAGGTTCGGGAGCGACGGCAGCGAAGCCTTGCTGGCGACCGCATAGGCCTTGATCTTGTCGGCCTTGATGTTCGGCACCGTGTTCGTGGTCTGATCGCACATGAAGTCGATCTGACCTCCCATCAGCTCGATCATCGCCGGCCCGGTGCCTTTGTACGCGATCGTATTGAAGTCGCTTCCCAGCGCGCTCTGGAGCAGCAGACCACAAAGATGCGACGCAGAGCCTACGCCCGCATGTCCGTATGTCGCCTTGCCCTTGCTGCTCTTCACGAACGCGACCAGTTCCTTGATGTCCTTCGCGGCGAGATCCTTCTTGCCGACGATGGTCATCGGCACCTCGGCCACGAGACCCACCGGATCGAAATTCTTGACCGGATCGTACGGCAGCTTCCTGTAGAGGAACGGGCTCGTCGCGTGGCTGATGTGCACCATCAGCAGCATGTATCCGTCGGGCTTCGCGCGCGCCACTTTCGTCGAGCCGATCGTGCCGCCCGCACCCGCCGTGTTGTCGATGATGACCTGCTGGCCGAGCGACTTCGTCATGGAGCTCGCAAAGATGCGCGCCAGCGTGTCACCGGGCCCGCCGGCGGCATACGGCATGACGAGCACGACCGGCTTCGTCGGGTAGTTCTGGCCCGCAGCGTTCGCCGCGCAGAGAACCGCGAATGTTGTGGCAGCGGCGAGGAAGGTGCGCTTCATGGTTGGCCTCCTTGAGTTGTTTTCCGGACGTTGTCAGCAGGTCATGTCATTCACGGCCATGCAGCATGCCGTCGATCATCTGCGGCACCACGCCGAGATAGTTGCGCGGGTCGGTAAGCCGGTCGATCGCGTTGCGGTCGAGACGGCTCGACACTTCGGGCATGCCGGCGAGCACGTCGGCGAGCGTGCCTCCCGAGTCGTTCACCACACGGCACGCGGCATAGACCACGTCGTGCGCCTCGTTCCTGCCCAGATGCGGTGCCAGTCCCATCATCACCGCTTCGGCGACGATCAGTCCCGAGGTCATGTCGAGATTTTCGCGCATGCGCTTCTCGTCCACGATGAGCCCCTCCAGCATGAACTTCGCCTGATGCAGTGCGCCGGCGGTAAGGATGAAGCTTTCCGGAATGGCAATCCACTCTGCATGCCACGGACCGGTCGCGCGCTCGAAGTCATGGATCATCGCGTCGAGCATGAGTCCGGTCTGGGCACGGACCGCTTTCGACGCGGCAAAGATCAGCTCGCATGAGATCGGGTTGCGCTTCTGCGGCATCGTGCTGCTCGCACCACGTCCCTTGACGAACGGTTCGTACAGTTCCGCGAATTCGGTGGACGCCATGATCATCACGTCGTACGCGATCTTCCCGAGCGCGCCGGTAAGGAGCGCGAGGAACGTCACGGCCTCGGCGAAGCCGTCGCGGGCGACGTGCCATGTAGCCGCAGGAACGCCGAGCCCGAGCTCTTCCATCATGGCCTTCTGTACGTCGAGCCCCTTTGCACCGATGGACGCGAGCGTTCCGGCCGCTCCGGCGAACTGTCCGACGAGAACCCGCGGTCTCAACTGAGCAAGCCGCTCCGCATGCCGGTCGAACATCGCAAGCCAGACCGCGGCCTTATAGCCGAACGTGACGGGCAGCGCCTGCTGCAGGTGCGTGCGTCCGGCCATCGGCGTGTCCCGATAGCGTCGCGCGAGTCCCGCGAGGATGCGGCGCAGCGTCTCGATATCCGCTTCGATCAGCGCCAGCGCAGCGCGAAGTTGAAGCACGACCGCGGTGTCCATGATGTCCTGCGTGGTCGCACCCCAGTGGACATAGCGCCCGCCTTCGCCGCACATTTTTCCGAGCTGGTGGACCACCGGAAGAATCGGGTAGCCGACGTTCTCCGTCTCGTGCCGGAGTTGATCGAAATCGAAGGCATCCGGGTTTGCGCGTGCAGCGATCTCCCGTGCCGCCTCTTCCGGAATGAGGCCGCAGCGCGCTTCGGCCTTTGCGAGCGCCACTTCGACCTCCACGTAGCGCGTGACGAGTGCGCGGTCATCGAAGATCCGACGCATGGCAGGCGTGCCGAACGAATCGCGGAACAGCACGGAATCGATGACGGTGCTTGCCATTTCTTCCTCGCAGGACGGCAGAACCGTTGCCGGTTTTATCAAGGCACCCGGTTGTCAGTCTGCAGCTAACCCCGTTCACCCTTCGAGACGGCCTGTGGCCTCCTCAGGGCGAACGGATGTTGTGCGAACTAATGCTTCGGCACACTGGCGCTCCTCAGCACGAACGCTTTCTTGGTACTGCAGACCGCCTAACACTGTGCCCTACTGAATTCCCGCAGCCGTTGATCTCAGCAGCCGTCCGCCGAGCGCACCGCTATGCTCGCCGTCGCGGAACGCCACCTTGCCGCCGATGACGGTGGCGCTGATACCGCTCGACTTCTGCTTGAGCCTGCGCGCGCCTGTCGGCAGATCGTTCTCGATCGTGGGAATCTGCGGCGCGATCGTCTCCGGATCCAAGACGTTCAAGTCCGCGATACAGCCCTGACGCACGAGGCCTCGATCCTTGAAGCCCCACGCCACCGCCGGCGCGAGCGTGATCATTTTCACCGCCTCTTCGAGCGTGAAGGCACCGCGCTCGCGCATCCAGTAGGCGAGCAGATGCGTGTGGATGGAAGAATCCATGATGAGGCTCACGTGCGCGCCGGAATCGGAGAACGTCATGACGGTTCGTGGATGCCGCAATGTCGCCAGCGCCTGCTCTTCGCTCTTCGGCACCGTCGCTTCGTCGAACTGCATGAAGAGCTGATTGAAATTGGATTCGAGCGCGAGGTCCATCATGACTTCAACGGGATCCTTGTTGCGCTTCACCGCGAGCTCCGCGACTGTGGGATTACGCGACACGGCGCTGTACACCACGTACATGTTCCCGTAGTCGGGCGTACGCGGCTCACCGCCGCCCGTCCGATAGCCGCCCTTCTTCGTGCATTCGACGAGCCGTCTGCGGTGTTCCGGATCGCTGAACGCCTTGCGCTGCTCCTCGATGGACAGGCCGCGCACTTCGGCCCACTCGGGAAAATCGTCGAACTGCAGCCGCCCCTTGAACGACAGCACGTGCGAGATGCCCCGCGTATGCGTCTGGCCGAACATGCGGCCGCCGGCCTGTGCGGTGCTGTCGATCAGCGCAAGATTGTCGGCGGTGCCCGTGCTGCCCGAGGGCACGCCGAACATGACCGTCACGCCGCTCTTCACGGCGAGGTCGCGCAGCCGGTCGTTCACCGCCTTGCGCACGTTCGGGTCCTTCGAGCGCGTCTCGCGTTCCCGCGCATATTCGAAGATACCGCGTCCGGTGCTGCCCATCGCGCAGACGAGCTGGCTCATCTCATCCCACGATGCGTGGTTCGATGCGACGGGCCGGTTGTCCGGCTCGGGCAGACGGTGACCCGACGAACGGGAGCTCGTGAATCCGATTGCACCCGCATCGAGCGCGTCGAGCAGCTCGTGCTCCATTGCGCCCATATCGTCGAAATTTGCCTGCTGCTCGAACGCCCGCTCACCCATCACATGCGTGCGCAACGCGGAATGACCGATGTTCGCGGCGTAGTTGATCGCCTTCGGGAGCTTGTCGACGACATCCATGTATTCCCTGAAGGTCGTCCACTTCCACGGCACCGCCGCCGCGATCGCATTAGCAGAGATATCTTCGGCGCGGATGATGTTGCTCAGGATCATGTCGCGCTGCTCCGGCGCGCCGGGAGCGAGCGTGAAACCGCAATTGCCCATGACCGCCGTCGTGACGCCGTGCCAGCACGAGCAGCTTCCGATGGGGTCCCAGAAGACCTGCGCGTCCATGTGGGTGTGCCCGTCGATGAAGCCGGGAGAGACGACCTGACCGGTGGCATCGATCTCTTCCTTGCCGCGTTCGCGAATGCGTCCGATCGCCGCGATCCGATCGCCGCTCACGCCGACGTCAGCTCGATATTGCGGCAGTCCGGTTCCGTCGACTACCGTGCCGTTACGGATCACGAGATCGTACATGCAGGCCTCCTTTGGTTGACACACGGCCGGGCGACGGGGCGAACGTGCCGCTCAGCCTCTCCAGGTCCGGACTTTACATCAAGCTCACAATTGCGCCAGCCGCCGGACGGTCGCGCTTCAAGCCAGATTCAAGCGGTAGGCGCGTGCGGCCGTATCGTGGACCAGCGCGCGCTGCTCTTCAGCGGAATAGCGGGCCGCAACGCGCTTGAACGCATTCCAGAGCAAGGGGAAATCGGCCGATTCGCGGTCGGGCGGGAAATTGCTCTCGAACATGCAGCGCGCAGGGCCGAAGCTCTCGATACATGGCTCGAAAAATGGCCGCCATGCGTTGGCCAGCCGCTCCGACGAAGGTCGCACGTCGAGCTTATCGAGGCCGAGTCCGAGATACGACATTCCGAGACCGCCGAGCTTCATGTAGACGTTCGAAGATTTCGCGAGCTCGTGGAGTGACGAACGCCACTGCGCGAGCGCTTCGTCCTTACGCGCGAGGTAGCTGCGCGTATACGCAAGCGGACCGCCCACGTGGTTCACGACGATCGTGGTATCCGGAAACGCGCGTGCGAGATCGGCGAGCTCGAGGTGCTGCGGGTGATAAACCATCGCATCGAACGAGAGCTTGCGCGGGCCCAGCGTCGCGAAGCCGGCGCGAAAAGCGCTGTCCTGCATGAGGCCGCGCGGCGGCTTGTAGCGGCCGGTGTTGAGTGCTTCGTCGGCATCCCATTTCGTGATGAAGCGAATGCCGCGGAAGCGATCGCCCGCGGCAGCGATTTGTGCATCCAGCACGCGCGCGACGTCAGCGCCGACGCGCAGATCGGCCGTCCCGATGACACCCGCACAGACGAGCGTATCGCCATAGGCACCGCTCGCGGCCATCGCGGCCATGCCGTTGGCAAACTCGGTCTGCCCGACCGGCGCCATCAGCTCGGGCGCCGACTTACGATAGAAGCTGCCGCATTCGATGAAGACCGAAGCCCGGATGTTGTGGCCGGTGTGCGCCTCGGCGAGATAGTCGTGCAGCAGATAACGGCTGCCGGGACGTTCCCACAGATGGTGGTGGGCGTCGATGATCGGGAGATCAGGCTGGAGAATCTCTTCGTGCTGCGCCGGTTCCTGTTGCGTGTTCGTATGCTGTGCCATTCAGACTCCCTCCTAATAGCCCCGCGCTCGGTCCACGACGGTCTTCATCGTTTCGCCAGCGAGATAATGACGCGCGTTCTCCACGAAGATCTCGGCCACGGCCGCGCCGCGCTGCGGGTGCCCGCCCCCCAGATGCGGCAGCACGAGGATGCCCTCGGTTTTCCAGAACGGATGCGTGGCGGGGAGCGGCTCCTGGCGGAACACGTCGAGCACTGCGCCGGCGATCTGCTGCGATCGAACGGCGGCGATCAGATCATCGTCGACGATGAGCGCGCCGCGCGCAAAGTTGAGCAGATACGCGCTCGGCTTCATCGCACGCAGCCGGTCCTTGTCGATGAAGTTCACGGTCTCACGGGTGGACGGCAGCAGCAGCACGACGAAATCCGAGGCGGCCAGCACTTCGTCCGTGTGCTCCGGCCCATACACTTTATCGACGTACGGAACCGGTCCCGGCGTACGCTTCGTGCCGATCACACGCATTTCGAGCGCGGTCGCCTTGCGCGCAACCTCGTGTGCCACCGCGCCCAAACCGAGGATGCCGAGCGTCTTGCCCACGAGCGGCACGGACATCTGCTTGGTCCAGCGGCTCTCGCGCTGAGCGAGGGCGATCGCCATGTACGGCTTCGTCAGGTGAAAGATCGCGCCAAGGATGTTTTCCGGCATCGAAAGGCGATGGGAACCGCGCGCACAGGTGATCGTTACGTCCGCCCGGAGATCGGGGTGCGCAAGCCACGGATCGACGCCGGCTGTCATCGTCTGAATCCAGCGCAGGCGTGGCATGTGTTTCAGATAATTTCCCGGCCGCCACGCGGCGAGAATCTCGGTACGCTCGGCGAGATCGTCTGAAATCGTCTCGTCGAGCTTGAGCGAGTGCAGATCGAACCGATCCAGAAGCTGCTCGCGCGCGAGCGCCTGCTCGTACGCTTTTGCGTCGTTCGACCACACCACGCAAACGGATTTGCTCATCGAGGGTTCCCTCGGAAGGTAAGAAGTGCGATCGTATCAGGAGCGCGGGGCCCGACTCGCTCCCATCGGAAAGGCAATCATGAAACGGCTTCTTCCTCTTGTAATGCTTCTTGCCGGCGCTCTATGGACGGTGGCCGATGCGGCCGCTGCCGAAGGCTCGGCCACCGGCGGCGACCTGGGCGCCATGCACCGTGGCATGGCGAACTCGAAGGATGTCGGCGACGTCAAGGTTCCGAAGGCCACCGGCGCGGACGCGCGAACCGTCGCCGAGATCATCTCCGACCGGACCAGACTCAAGGGCAAGACGGTCGCGGTTCGCGGCAAGGTCGTGAAGTTTACGTCCGCGGTGATGGGCAAGAACTGGGTTCACCTTCGCGACGGGTCGGGCACCGCCGCCGAGAACACGCACGACCTGGTCGTCACGACGGCGGACGAGGCGAAGGTCGGTGACGTCGTGATCGCGAATGGCGTCGTCACGACCGACGTCAAGCTCGGATCGGGTTACTCGTACGACGTACTGGTCGAGAACGCGTCTCTGAAGAAGTGACTGTGACGCGCCCACGGCCGTGACGTTGAGATCGAAACAGCTGGCGTCGCGACAGCGCGGACCGGCTCGTCATGACGCAACCCAGGCGCCGGTCAGATAGTCGTAGAGATTCGCCACGTTGCGCTTCATGACACTCGGCGCCATGCCGTCCTGCCCCACGTCCATCGGGTAGCGGTCCGTCATCGCGGTAAGCCGCGCAATGGCTTCGTCCTTCGTCATGCCTTGGTCGAGCGCGCCTTTCACGTAGGCCTTCCATTCCTGGATGAACGATCCCTGCTCGTCGAGATATTCCTTGCCGCAGACCGCGCCGTGGCCGGGCACGAACACGTCTTCTTTCAGTTTGCGCAGCGAGTCGAGCGCGATCAGCCACAGATCGGGATTCGCTTCCTGCAACCATGTGTGGACCTTGTGGAAGATGTTATCGCTCGTGAAGACAACGCCCTCCCCCTTGATGCAGATCGCCGCCTGATACATCGTGTGGCCGGGCATGTGGATCATCTCGAACGTGTGATCGCCTACGTGCAGCGTCATGCCGTTCTTGAACGTGATCACCGGCGCATTCGGACGATAGCCTTCGAGGAGCTTCGGCTCTTCGGGGCTGAACGTCGCCACCCGCGCGAGGTGCTCTTCCATGTTCGTTTCGAGGATGCGCCTGCGCACACCCTCGTGGGCGACGACCGGAACGTCGAAGTACGCATTGCCGGTCCAGTGATCGCCGTGCGGCTCGGTGTTGATGATGTAGCGCAGACGACCGCCGCGCTTCTCGATCTCCGCTTTGAGCTTCAGCGCGTCGCTCGGCTTGTGCGGACTGTCGATCATCACGATTCCGTCGGAGGTCGTGACGAACCCGTGATTGCAGCCGCGAATTCCGGTTTCGACGAAAACGTTTCTGGTGAGCTGCTGCATGCTTCCTCCTCTATCCTTAGGCGTGACTCGGGTAAATTATCTGTCTTACGGGAGAGGAGGCAAGTCTCATGAGGACGATCGACATCCACGCACACGTCGTTCCGCGCTCGCTGTGGAACGCAATAGAAGCCAAACGCGAGTGGTACGGACATCGGCACGAGGCCGGCGACGGTCTCGGTACGATCGTCAGCGGCGGAATGCGCACCGGCTTCTCTTCGCCCAAAGTCCGCTACACGCCGGAGGAGCGCCTGAAGGACATGGACGCACAGGGCACGGACGTGCAGGTGCTTTCGATCCACACGCCGTTCTTCGGCCATCACCTCGATTCCGCGCAGGGACGCGCGCTGGCGCGGGACGTGAACGAGGAAATCGCAGGCATGGCACGCGAGTGGCCGGCGCGCTTCGCCGGTCTGGCGACGCTTCCGATGCAGGATGTGAAATCCGCGATCGAGGAGCTCGAACGTGCAGTGACGAAGCTGGGCCTGAAAGGGGCCGAGCTCGGCACGCACGTGAACGGCGAGCAGTGGGACGAGCCGAAGTTTCGGCCTTTCTTCAAGGCGGCGGAGCAGATGGGCGCGGTGCTCTTCTTTCATCCGCAGCCGCAGAACAACTTCCTGTTCGACCGCATCCCGCGCCACGGACTGTCGAACAGCCTCGGCGTCATTCTCGACGATGCGATCGTGACCGCGGTGCTCATCACCGGCGGTGTGCTCGAAGGGTGTCCCGACCTGCGCGTGTGCATCGCGCACGGCGGCGGACCTGCGTGCTACGCGATGGGACGAATAGACCGCGGCTGGGATCGATTGCCGGCGGACCGCCGCACACCGCAGCCACCCAGCGCGTATCAGAAGCGCCTGTACTACGACACCGTTACGAGCAGCGAGGAGGCATTGCGCTTCCTGCTCGACCGTGTCGGCGCCGACCGCGTCGTACTCGGCAGCGACTGGCCGTTCGTGGCGTGGACGCCTTCGCCCGGAGGCTGGGTGCAGGGCTTGAAGTCGCTTTCACAGGAAGAAAAAGAAAAGATTCTCTGGCGGAACCTGGAGTCGCTGTTGAAGTTGTAGCGTGCCGCTCTGCTTCCCCTCACCCTAACCCTCTCCCCGCGTGCGGGGCGAGGGAACGCTCGAGCATTCACCCCCGCGCGTGCGGGGCGAGGGAACGGTCGAGCATTCACCACCCGCGCGTGCATGGGCGAGGGAACGGTCGAGCATTCACCACCCGCGCGTGCATGGCGAGGGAACGCTCGAGCATTCACCAGCGCGCGTGCATGGCCCGGGGCAACGCCACTCTCCGAGTCCGGGGGCGAAGGAACGGTCGAGCGTGTACTCGATCGTAACGCGCCCTCTCCCTGGCGCAGGGAGAGGGATGGGGTGAGGGTCAGCAAGTTACCTATTCGACTTTGAGGTTCAGCGCCTTAACCTGCTCGTCGAACTCTTTGTACTCCTGCGCAATCGTCGCCTTCAGTTCCGCCGGCGTCATGCGTGGGGCAGGCTCACTGCCGTCCGACTCGAGCCGCTTCGCCACTTGCGGCGCGTACATGCCGTCGGTCACCACGCGATTGATCGCATTCACGATGCCGGGCGGTGTGCCAGCGGGCGCGAACAGGTTGTAGCGGTTGGTGATCTTGAACCCCGGGAAGCCCTGCTCCGCGACAGTCGGCAGGTCCGGCAGCGCCGCAATGCGTTCGAGGCCGAGAACCGCCAGCCCGCGCACTCGACCGGTTCGAATTGCGCTGCTGGCAGCGATCGAGCTGGCGGCGGCCATGTTGATCTCACCACCCGCCACCGCGATGATGGAAGGCGCACTGCCCTTGTACGGCACATAAGTGAGCTTCGCACCCGACAGCCGCGCGAAGCGTGACATGCCGAGGTGAACCGAACTGCCAAGACCGCCCGCACCGGCATACGTGACCGGCTGACTCGCCGAGTACGCGACCATCTCCTTGATCGACTTGAACGGCACGCCGAGGCTGGCAAGCAGCACATACGGCTGGGCGGACATGGCCACGACGGGCTCGAACGCTTTCAGAACGTCGAACGGCACGCGCTTCATCGCGCCCAGGATCACGAGCGTGTCACCGATGCTGAGCAGCGTGTAGCCATCGGGGGCGGATCTCGCGACCAGTTCCGTCGCAATCACACCACCCGCGCCGGGACGGTTATCCACCACGGCGTTCTGGCCCCATGCGTCCGTGAGCGCCTGCGCCGCGGCACGCGTGACGGCATCCGCGCCGGCACCGGGCGCGACCGAAATGATGAGCCGCATCGGATGCGCCGGGAAGTTCGTTGCCTTCTCCTGCGCCATCGCGCTGACGGCAAACGCAGCGCCGACGAGGAGCAAAGTCAGAGGTCCAAGGAACGAGCGGGAAGCAGTATGCATCGCGGCTATCACGGATATGGACGTGCTCTCGAAGATATACGCCATGCTCGATCACCGGGCAAGCCGCGCGGAACGGGGCGGCGCTCGCCTGCCTCGCGGCAGCGCGAAGCGCGGCAGCGCGTGGCGTCAGTGCGGACGTGCCTGGTTGGCAGCGTCCTTCGGCTGTGCGTTGAGGTGAAATGCAATGCCATCGATGAGGCGCGTGATGTCGGCGTGGAAATCGGGGTCGGCCCGTACGGCCGTTGCGTTGCGGTAGGCGAGCTCGCGCAGTGAGGCCGGAAGTTCCTCCTCCTGCGGCAGCGACGCACCCTGCACCAGTACCGGAATGACCGGAATGTTGCGATGGAGCGCGGCTTCCATCTCGATGCGCACGAAATCGTTCGGCTGGTCGAGGCGTCGTACGCCATCGCCCTGCTGCACCCAGCCGCGGCTGATAATCGCAAGGAAAACCCGGCACTTGCCGACCGAATCCGACAGATGTTTCCGGAAGTCGACGCCGAGCGGTATGGAGTCGACATCCTTGAACACGCGCGGCTTGCCGAACTCGTTCACGAGCCGATCATAGATGCGGCCGACCACGTCCCCGGCGTCGCCGCGGCGATATGAGATGAACACCGAACCGGCCTCGCCAGGCTCTCGCGTGCGCTCGCGAACCGGCGTTTGAGCTGACGGTGCAGTGGGCGCCGGCGTCGGCATCGTGAAGGCCTGCTGTCTGCTGACGTTCGATTGCGCGTCGGGGCGGCGCTTCTTCCAGACCCAGTAAATGACCGCTGCGACGGCGATGGTGATAAACCCGACCACGGTGTCGCTGTCGAGCTCGTTCTGAGGCATCGCAGCCTGCGCCCATGCGGCACCGGAGAGGGTCCAGTGTGCGATCGATCCGCATATGGAGCCGAATTTATTTCGCATGATTGACCTCGGCGATGTTCAACCCTCGCGGCGATGGTTCGTCCGCCGCCTGCGGATTAGACCCCTTGAGTTACGGGGAAGCAAGCAAGCCTGAGCGTGCCGAGCACCGATGTTCGCCGAGAAGCGGCCGGGCCAACCATGAACCCGAGACGCTTGGCGCGCCGCTGTCCTGCGGCGATACTCATCGGTTCTTCTCGGACTCAACGAGCCACATGCGAACGATCGATCGTCGAACCATTCTGAAGACAGCCGCTGCACTGTCTGCGACCTCGCTGGCGCCAGGGTGCGTGTCTCCCCGTTCAGCGTCGGACGCCCGTGTGAGCCGCGACTCACGACTCCCTGCGCGCGGCGAGTTCGTCATCCGCGGCGCGACGGTGCTCACGATGGACACGCGCATCGGCGATTTGCCGCGGGGCGACGTCCATGTGCGGGACGGCACCATCATCGCGGTCGCGCCGGGCATTGCCACCACGACGGCCAGTGTGATCGACGGGCGCGGCATGATCTGCATGCCAGGCTTCATAGACACGCACTGGCACCTGTGGACGAGTGTCTGTCGCGCGGTCATCCAGCTCGACGATCCGAAGCGCAGCTACTTCCCGGTGACGGCCGCGCTTGGTCCGCACTACACGCCCGAGGACAGCTATCGCAGCGTGCGCTTCGGCGCGGCCGAGGCGCTCAGCGCGGGCGCAACGACCGTCCACGACTGGGCACACAACATCCGCTCGCCGGAGCACGCCGATGCGGAGCTGCGGGCGATGCGCGATGTCGGCGTGCGGGGTCGTCTCGCCTATGGCACACCGCAGGGTTATCCGGACGAGCGGCCGATGGACCTCGAAGGCCTCTCCCGCATCAAGCGCGGCGCGCGGCGTGACGACCCGCTTCTGGTCACCAATCGCACCGTTAGCCGGCCGCACACCCGGGACCACGAAGAATCCCTTGGGCCATAGCTTGCGCGCGGCGGCGACTTCGGCGCCCGAGCAGACGATGCCATCGACGCCCGATTCCATCGCCAGTTCGGTCAGCCGGACAACCTGGTCGTGCGCGCTGCCGCGTACGCCCGTCGTCACCAGATCGGTATCGT